>Ga0114919_10003058_pt1 | contig 13526 bp, 10 predicted proteins | sample BlataG_FD_88682 | JGI IMG/M metagenome (GOLD analysis project Ga0114919, IMG submission 88682) | Deep subsurface microbial communities from Black Sea to uncover new lineages of life (NeLLi) - Black_00105 metaG | ecosystem: Environmental > Aquatic > Marine > Oceanic > Sediment | place: Atlantic... | reverse complement strand
TTTTTGCCAGGCCGGGGGGTGGGGAGGCGGTGGGGGGGGTGTTGGCGTTTTTTGGGGCGGGGGGGGGGGGCCCTCTTTTTTTTTTGAAGAAGTTTTTGTCTTTGTTGGTGGGTGGGTGGGGGGGGGGGGGGGAGAAGGTAGTGGGTGAGAAGGGAGGGGTGATGAGAAGGTGGAGAGAGGAAGAGGAGGAAGAGAGGTGGGGCTAAATCTTACCATGGATATAGATGACAACATGCTTCGGGTTTGATGCCAGAGGTACGCCAAACACATGGTAAACTAAGATGCGGTTATCTTTTAGGACACAAGCCTCCAGCTTGAGCAACTCAGCCTCATATTCGGCGTTTTCTACGCTACTTTTAACCATCTTATTATTTAAAATCAAATCACGGTGCCTATAAACCTATAACTCGGGATGTAGACCCAATCTATCGTGTAATAGTCGATTTGAAAGTATTTGCTTCCACTATGATCGCTACTTAAACGGGTCTCTCCCCCCCGTTGCTCGACAGCTGGCACACAGTCTGTCGCCCTTTTCTTCTTCCATTTCTGTGTCCAACTACCCTTATTTACTTACAAAGTTCATCAATTGAATATCAAATTCATACCTATACCTATACATACATACATGTAATCATTTACTCCCCACTTTCCTTCTCAGCCCCATACAGCTGTGTCGCCAAACAACTTCCCATGATCAACACCGCCCCAATCCACCCCTCCTTTCCAATCTGATCCCCCAGCACCAGGTACGCAAACATAGCCCCACACAATGGCTCTAGAGTATATATAATAGCTGCTTCAGTCGATGATACATCCTGCAGCGCAATCACCTCCCACCACAGTCCTATATTAGTCACCGCCAATGCCATGTATAAAATAGCAATCCACGGGAGCTCTACTTTTTGGATGAGCGTTTTTAGATGATGGGGGTGCTGCATTAATATCATCGATCTCATTGGATGAGCTGCTACTGCACATGCTACTGTTATGCCTGCTATGGTGATGAGTGCTATGCTCATCATCGGGAGAGCAGTCTTGGCACCACAGACTTTGCTCCAGTATTCTGTTCTGTATATTTGGAGTCCGAAAAAGATAGCAGAAATAAAGCTTAGAAAGTCCCCCCAAGAAGCTGGAGGGCCGCTTTCTTCTAGCATGCTCATGCCTACTAATGCAGCAGCTACTGATATCCATGTGCTGCGCTTGAGTTTAGCTGTGCCCATCATACCTGCGAGCAGAGGAACGACGACGACGGTGAAGCCGGAGAGAAAAGCGCCCCGTGAGGCATCACCTTCGACCATTGCTATGCTCTGTGTTAGATAGCCACCTGCTGCCCATAAGCCTATTTCTACTCCTGCCTTGACGAGTTGTTCATTTTTGAAAGCAGTTTTCCAAAAGGGAGAGAAGGCTGCTGCTGATATTAGAAAGCGAATGAGGGAGAAGACGAAGGGGTCAAAATTGTCCTGTCCCTCTTTCAATACAACAAAAGTGCTTGCACATGCCAGCATGACTAGGTTAAGTAATATTAAGCCTCTCAATCTTGGTGTCGTATGGTTCAAAAGGAAATTAAGTGTGAGTATATCTGATAGGGATGGAAGTCTATGCTTGCTGCTGCTAGGATGGGCGTCTTGGAGCCTGGCTTTGCCGTTGTCGTGCCCAATTGAAATTGTGTGTCGATCGTCTTCTGGCGGGGAAGCAGTAGCGTGTAGTTCGATAACTCTGACCATATGTCCATCTGAGTGTACATCATCTACTCCAGGATGGCCATCTATATCACTATCATACGGCCTGGTTACTCTGGCTAATTTGCCCCTCACATGGGGAACGTTTGATAACGGAGAAATGTCCATCTTTTCTTTCTATAGATCCAACTAAATGCAATTATATGTGCTATTGATACAACCTCACGGGATTTTCAGTCCGTCTATGGCTGAATGAAAAGAATTGACCAACCTAAACAATAATGAACAGATCTTCTTCTTTTTGCTGTTGTTTCAATGCAAGTCATTATCAATCATGTGCACCAGTATCGTATAGACAGATCAAAAGACAAAAACGATAAATCCGCTCTTTTTCTTGCCTCACCAGCCATTAATCCGGTATTTAAAAGACAACACGTCGGTTGGTGAGAAGAGAGGAGAGATGCTTGCGTATCATAACTTTCCAACTAGATACATCTCAACCACCACCCTCTATGTCTGTACCTTTCTTACAAGCCAAGATTAAACAAAATATACACACCTCGTATACATGTCCATCTGTCCATCTATTATATGACAAAATAAACAAAAAAGAAGGGAAGAGAGCCCATGCACCCTCCTTCCCTCCCTCACACCCTACCCACATTGCCATCTAATCCACCATATCAAATCAATCAGCTCCATCAGAGCTCCTCAAGGACGCACTCTCCACACTCTCCAACTCCCTCACAGCCACATCTGTCACTGATGAATTCGGATACATAATCATGTAATCCAGCGCAAACACTGTCATTGGTACCGCCAACAACAACCCCCACACACCCAACGAATGCTCGGCCACCACCAACACCGCCAGTACCATCAGTGGGTGAAGTTTCAGGTGAGCTGAGTATATCGCAGGATTTAGACCATATGCTTCTACAAAGTGAACACCGGTAATCATTACTAAAACCAGGGCTAGTTTTATGAAGCCATATTCAGTCAATGCAACAAAGCCAATTGGGATGGTGGAGATGAGCACTCCCGCAATCGGGATGAAGCCACATGTGAAGACCATCATAGACATGAGGCCAACACCGGGGATTTTAAGACCCCACATACCTAGAGCCGTGAGGATAGTGTTGACTGCCGCAATTCTTGCTTGGGCTTGTAGCGCTTTACCGAATAAAGTAGCAAATACTTCTAAAGAGGGCGCTATAGTATTGTAAAGAGGGGCAATACGTGATGTTTTGAGTGATTGTATTCCCCTACTTATTCTAGGTAGATCCCATACCGTCATGAAACTCAAGACCAGAGAGACAAACAGTTGAATGGCAAACCTGGAGATGAATGACAGAACCTCGCTGGTCAGCGCAGCGGCGGCGTTGGTGTACTGCCTGAGCACCTTTTGAAGAGCATTGCCTAGGTACTGACTTCTCGTACTGCTGCTGACGCTTTCTAAAGTGACGAAATCCAGGGCCTTGGTGACATCTTCTGACGCAACAACCAATAAGAATCTCTCAAGCTGAGTCATTACCCCATCTCCAAGCCCCTTTCTCATCTTTTCCAATACCACGACCCAAAGATTCTCCGTCTGAAGTCGGTGGACAAAGTCGGCTCCTTCTCTAATAACGTCAGGAATGATCAAAACACCAAAAAAGGTGAACAACATGGCAATGCCAGAATAGAACGTCACGACCAGTATCCGTCTTCTCATTTGTGGTGAGGTGTTTCTCAGGAATGGAGAAAAGAGAGGTGAAGCTTCAGCACTTGTGACGAATCCGTTCCCTACGAATGATATGATGAAGGTTCCCATTGCAATGCCGAAAAAGTCCTTGAGCTGGGATACAAGGAGAGCAACAATGATCCAACATGCCATCTTTTGCCAGGGAAGGTTGATTGTCCAGTCAATGACACCAGAAAGGGTTCTTTTCTCCTCCGGTTTGCTCTCCCATGGGTTCCTCCTCATGGCCTTGGTGATGGAGGTAGGGGTGAGGCTATTGCTTTTGTCTGGTGTTGTGTTGGGAAAAGAAGCTGCCGAATGTGGAATAATTGTATTATTATTATTATTATTATTATTATTATTAGTTGTTGTTATTGTGGGAATGGAGGGAAGAGGGGAGAAGCCGGGGGTTCTCCTCAAGTTGTTGTTGTAGTGGCGGTGAAGAGAGGCAAAGGCATAGGGCCGTGGCGGCGATGAGTGATGGGTCAAGCAATGTGCTTGGAATCTGCCTATACGCCCTACAGTAGGCATGATGATCTATCTGAGGAGCTAAAGAATGGGTCTAAGTAGAATATATAATGGGTACAGCTCTTAGAATGCACAATTCGGTCTTGGTGATGGCGAAAGGTGTTGTATTCTGACAAGCTGAAGGATGCGAAAGAAAGTTATGAAGACCCAATAATGCTGTTTTTATCAGAGTGACATAATCTGCACATATCATTGGGATCTATACCGACCTAAAGGTATCTCGAAACGTAGAAAACGGCTCCCTGACTTTTGTTGAAAATTTTGACAGGGACCTTCGTTGTCATTTATTCAAGGGTGCTTTGCGTTTTAGACACCCAAAATCCATGAAAATATAAACGAATATCCAATAGGCGGATATTTAATGACAAATTGAATTTTATTCGCTCGCGAATCCCTCTTGCACAGAAAGAGATCTTGTAGATTGTTATGTCTCTGGAAGACGTTATAGTAGGAGCAATCACACCAGGAGTTAATGTGCGTGTTTTTAGTTTACCAGGAATCATAGCTCATGACCACAAACACTCCCATCACCCTCTTCATCTCTCCCCAACTCAACCCCGAACCTCCCCTTCCACACAACACACAGGGCTCGACATTCGCCGCTCTCAACGCCATTCTCTTCCTCCTCGTCCTCATCTTACTAGTCATTCTCTTCGCAGCAGGAAGCATTTTCCCAGAGGTACTACCACACGTAGGTGGTCTATTGGCGATCACTATCACTCTGCTAGCTGGTATTAATTGGCTCATTGGTACAACTGGAGGCACTGTCACTGCAGAAGAGCAACGCCGTAGCCTGAGAGTGAAGGGGTACATCGTAGAAGAAGAAGACCGTACGGTTGAAGGGAGTGATACACAGAAAAATCAATAGATTAGATAAATAGATAGATAGAAAAGTAAGTAAGGGGATAAAAATGTTACGATTGCTGGTTCAAAGCGTGCAGCAGCAGCCGCTTCTTTTTAGCAGCTGCTGTTCCTCTTCAAAGGCAGCAGCAGCAGCGGCAGCACTCTTTCTTTCTCCTCATTATCACTATCATAGAATCAGCACACACACTAGTACTATCACTGGTGGTACAACCCCAAACATATCATCATTATCATTATCATCATCACTACCTAGAAATCTAAAAGAAAGAATAGCAGTCTGCCTCTCTGGAGGAGTCGACTCTGCAGTAGCAGCCCTCCTGCTAAAACAAGCCGGCTACACCAACTTAATAGGCATTTTCATGAGAAACTGGGATGAAAGAGAAGAAACCGGCAACATAGAAAACTGCTCAGTAGAAAGAGACGCTCGTGATGCTGCAGCTGTAGCTAAGAAACTAGACATCCCCTTCACAGAGGTTGACTTTGTATCTAAATACTGGGGGGAGGTGTTTCAAGATTTTCTACACAGGTATAGCCAGGGGTTGACTCCTAATCCTGACTTGGCTTGCAATAGAAATATTAAATTTGGGGCTCTTGTGCATTATGCAATGATGGAACTGGATGTTAAATACATTGCTACTGGGCATTATGCAAGAATACGGAGAGGAAGGAAGTTAACAACAGAAGACGGAGGAGGAGGAGGAGGAGGAGAGGGTGGTAGTGAGGGAGGAAACCATGCTACTACCAAAAGTAAGAATACTATTGAGTTGCTACGTGGTGTGGATGAATATAAAGACCAGTCCTACTTCCTGGCCACCATCCACCGACAAGCTCTCCACCACACCCTCTTCCCCATCGGCCACCTCCTGAAACCTCAAGTCAGACAGCTAGCAACAGAGGCTGGACTTCATACCACCGTCTTTCGACGCAGCAGTGCCGGCATTTGTTTCATCGGCCGTCGCCGTAACTTTGCTCAATTCTTAGAACAGTACTTGCCCCCTGTTCCTGGAAGATTCATCGACGTTGATAATGGGCTTGGTATAGGAGAATGTGGGAATCTCCTGGCACTCACACATGGGCAGAAAGCTGGCCTGGCTGGTGCGGTGGGAAGATTGTATGTGGTAGGGAAGGATATGGTGAGGAGGATTGTGTATGTGGCAGTGGGGAGGGGGCATCCTGCTTTGTTTAGTAGGAGGGTGTTGGTGAAGAGACCAGTAGAATGGCTGGTTGACATTGGTGGTGGTGCATCATCATCTGCAACTGCATCGTCTACACATAACGATACTTATACTTTTGCTTTTGGTGGTAATAATAACAGTGATGCTGTTTCATTATTATTTAGGTGCCAATATAAGTGTAGGTACGGGCAGCAAGCTAAATGGTGCACTGTATACCAAGTGAATGATGCTGCTGATGATAGAGAAGAGGTGGTATTTAAAAGGAGCAGGTTTACTAAATTACATGAAGACAGTGGCAGGATAGAAAATGGATGGTTGATAGTAGAGTTTGATGAACCTCAAGAAGCAGTAACACCAGGTCAGGCATTCGTGATGTATAGTGGAGAGGTGTGTCTGGGAGCAGGTGAGATTGTGTGTCCTGGTGAGACAGAGGGGGAGAAGGGGGGGGAGAGAGGAGAGATGGAGGTGGATGGCGAGGTGGAGGGGGTGGTATGATATAGTGTGTAAGTATTAGGATGTGTTACATGTACTGTTTTGCTGCTACACTGTGTGGTGTGTTCAGAGAGGGGAAGGCAACAGCACCCACACACAAATCAGTGTTTGGAGAGTCGGAGAAGAACTTCCTTCCCTCAGCACAGAGAGGAAACCGGGGGGGGGCAATGTGCATCTAAATGAGGGGAGGTGGTGAATAGGTGGTTACTTTTCAAACGTGCATTGTCTCCAGTTGTTCTACAGCGACAGGAGAACTATGAGTTTAAGATGAAACGCCCTCACCAAAAATCACAGGGCAATAGTAAAGGAAAGAAACAGAAAATAGAAAAGACAAATCGCAAACCAAAGGAAATATTGAAGGAGGAGCTTAAGAAGCCAACCAAAGTTACTTCTACAAGGAAAACCCGTTCTGAAAAGATTGACGAAACTAAAATCTCATCCAAAGCAGAACCCCAACCTCTAAAGAGACAAAAACATCGCACGACTACCAAGCCAGAACAAGCCAAACTAGATTCTGCACAACCTCCAATGTCAAGCCCTGAACGTTCAATGAGTGATCATGACATGGGAATGGAAGAGGACGCTCACCAAGGTGGCACGCTCCACCATCTCCTTGGCCGTCTCGGCGCTGGCTTTGAAGACATCCCCATCTTCGGTGGCCCTTCCAGGATGGGTGGCATCGGTGGAGGTAGCTCAGCACGCATGAAGGCCATCCTACTTCAACTCAAACACGAAGATGAATCTGTCCAGCTGGCCGCTCTGACCGACCTCTGCGAACTCATCTCCATCTCCACCGAAGAAAGCATGGTCTCTTTTCCCACAGAACAAACCGTCCCTCTCCTTGTCAACTTCCTCAACATAGAACACAACCCAGATATCATGCTTCTAGCTGCTAGAGCCATCACATTTTTAGCAGATGTCTTCCCGCCCAGCTGCTCCGCCATCCTCCGACACAGTGCCGTGCCGGCTCTTGCAGCCAAGCTGCTTACCATAGAATACATAGATCTAGCAGAGCAAAGCTTGCAAGCTTTAGAGAAACTGTCTCATGACCATCCCTCTTACTTATTAAGATCAGGAGCGCTCGTAGCAGTGCTTTCTTTCATAGACTTCTTCGCAACTGGCGTGCAACGAGTAGCAGTAGCAACGGCCGCCAATATCTGTAGAGGACTCTCTTCCTCCCCTCAAGAGCACGTGGACGCTGTCTCTACAGCTGCCCCCATTCTCATTGGCCTCCTGCAGTATCAAGATGCCCGTATAGTTGATTCAGCCTGCCTGGCACTCACTCGCATCACTGAAGCTTACTCTGCTAGCCCCAAGCAACTGGAGCTGCTGTGCAACCTAGGCCTGGTCCAAAGCATCGCTGGGTTGGTTGCTGTCAATGAAAGTGGTACCATAGCCTCTCAACTGAGTTCTGGAACGTTTTATGGATTGATTAAACTATTAGCTACTGCTGCTACAGCCAGTGCTACTGCTTCTGAGGCATTAGTACGTGCTGGGATCTCCAAGACGTTGTATAATTTGTTGATGACGTCGCCTCTGATTGCATCTTCATCGTCCTCTTTGATGGCTGCTGCTGCTGGTGGCGGTGCTGGGATGACACCACCACCTGGAACTGCTACTACTATAGGTGGTATGTTGCCTTTGTCACCAACAGCAACGGCAGTAGTAGGTAGCGGTATAGCTTCTCCTAGTAATATTCTTAGAAACGCTGATCAATTATTGGGCCTAGTGGCACTCACTGTTGCTCTATTGCCTCCAATTCCAGATGCAATCATGCTTCATGATATTCAGCCCATGAACACGGAGGCCATGGATGCTGATGATAATAAAGAAGAAGAAAGGGGGAGAGATAGCAATAAGAAGACAGCAACAGCAGCGACAAGAGAAGAAGAGTTGTCAGAAGACGATGCAGCACGCATTGCACTCTTCAAATCCAACCCCGACATTCTCAACCAAATGGTTTCGGATCTCCTCCCTCTCATGCTCAAAATACACGGCCTGGGCATCACACTAGATGTAAAGAGATTGTGCCTAGATGCCATGGCACGAATGCTTTTCTACGCATCTCCCGTCACATTGAAAGAGCCAGCCCTGGAAGACTTGCCCATATCATCAATGGTAGCAGCGTTGTTAACATCACCTAATTCCAACCTAGTAGCACACGGTATGCAGCTGGCAGAGATTATTATGCAGAAAGTACCTGATTCTTATCAGTATTACTTTTTGAAAGAAGGTGTGGTGCATGCTATTGATCAGCTGGCTGCTTTGGCAGTAGAAGAAAAAGTAGATGAGAAGGAGAAGGAGGGTAAAGGCAAGGAGCCTGTTGCTGTTGCTGCAACAGGGAGAGGGAGGGCCTCTTCATCTCCAATGCAGGAAGATAATAATATTAATAATAACAATGATAATAGTGGTGGTGGTCGAATGACTAGGAGTAGAGCTAGGTCATTATCAGCAGGTCCTCCCGCCTGTAGTCCTACTGCTGCTACTGAGCAGGCAAAGACTAGCGGTGAGAAGGCAGCAGCAGCAGCAGCAGCATCACCTGGAGATCCTACTACTAACAGGCATACTGCTGCAATTACACCTGTAGGAGACGCTCTTAAATCAGCTGCTGCAATCAGAGCTAGGAATTTCAAAGCTAAATACTTTGCTGGGGATACTTTGAAATCAGCAGGAGCAGGTACAGCTGCAATTGGTGGTAGTGGTGGCAGTCATGCGACTGAAGGCATGCGTCGTCTGTCTGCCCTGTGCAACGAGTTGTTACAGAGCACCACTGACGATGATGTGCACAGCATATACCAAGCAGTACAAGGTATCTTGATGCTTTGTACAGCAACTGGTAGCGATAGAATCTCTACATTTGAACTCATTAGTAGTGGGTGTGTCCAGTCTTTGGGCGTGTTTCTCTCTGGACAGGATCTCTTGTCATTGTCATCAGCTGAGAAGGATACCACTGGTTCTACTACTAGACACGAAGTGAAGATTCTGAAGAGATTGGCTGCATTCGCCACAGCAGCTCTGCCTAGAGGCAGTGGAGGCAGTCCTCCATTGACGTCCTTGGTGGACAAGCTTCTCGACGCCTTGGGTTCCACAGAGACGTTCCCCGTGTTCCTTCATGCAATGAGTAGTACTAGTACTAGTGGTGCTATTGGTGGACATTATAGGAGTATCGGAGGAGGAGGAGTTGGAGGAGGAGGAGGAGTAGCGGCAGGGTTGCCGTCATCATTGCTCTCAGCATCATTAGGAAGCAGTAGAGCAGCAGGTAACAGTCTGTTGAGAACACTCAGTGGAGCAGGTAGTATGCGTGGAGAGACTGGGCTTAGTGCTGGTCTGAATGCATTGAGTAACCCTCTCAAGATTAGACTTGTTAGAAGTGGTGGTGCTGAAGAGAAGTTGAAGGATTATTCAATGAATGTTGTACTGATTGAGCCATTGGCATCACTGACCCAAGTAGAGTCTTTCTTGTGGCCAAGGGTTAATAAACAAACTACTGCTACTACTGCTACTGCTACTGATACTGCAGGTGGTTCTGGTAGCAGAGGTGTCCAACAACAAGGAGCAGCAGCAGCAGCAGCTGGTCATCGTCCACGTGCCACTAGTGCCCTCCCTGTCCCACAACCCAGAGCAGCGGTAGCAGCCGCTACTATAGCTGGTGGCGGTAACGACAATAGTATAGGAGGAAGCAGTGGGAGTAGAAGATTGACAAGAGCTCAAGCCAGAGCAGTCGCAGAAGCAGAAGTTGCCGCTCAGCCAATCTCTCCTGTGGCTGACAATATAGATGCAATGTCTGAAGATAACGACGACGAGAATGACGATGATATATATCTGCCTCCGACTGCTATTGATGAAGGCCTGGAAGAACCAACTGCTGCTGATGGGGTTGTTGGTGAAGAAGGTATGCACCATGACCATGAAGGAATGGATGATGATGATGATGATGAAGAGTATGAGAACATGGAGGAAGATGAGTATTATGATGAAGATGACGAAGGTGGAGAAGAAGAAGAAGATGAAATGGATAGACCAGTTATGAATATGCACCTGACTACCGATGATGATGGAGGCGCTGGTACAGCTGCTGCTGCTGCAACTGCCAGAGGAAGATTGTCATCAGCATTGGCAGCAGCAAGAACTAATACTGCCGGTGTTGAACCGCAATCTATCACTACAAGACAACAACAGCAGCAGCAGCAGCAGCCGCCGCCGCCTCAGTCATATGCATCAGTAGCAAGAGGTCAACTATCCAACAATTTGATCTTCTCAGTAGCAGGCAGAGATCTTGACCCAGATACTACTATGTTCCATGCAGTACAGGCAGCAATAGGAGCTGGATCTGCGTCATCACAAGCTGCTCATTCCAATGTAGGGAGAAGGTTATGGGGAGATGTACACATTATCAGCTACAGACTACCTGGTGATGATGATAGTAAGCGAGGAGGAAGAGGAGGAGGGAGAGGGACATCTACCAATGATACACAGTTCAAGAATGATGGTGATCAGAACCAAGACATATCTTGTAGTGTTAGTGGTATGGAGGAGAAGGAGCGTTGCTCTACTAACAAGAAGAATACAACCGCATTACTGCATCTTACTGATGATGATGCTAATAATGATGTATGGTCATCTCCCTTGTCTGAACTCTTGTCTCCGGTGCTGGATGCTGAGACACTGAAGAAGGACACTCCTACTGGAGTGAGCGATGAAGCAGTTGGTGCATTGATGGTTTTGTGTAGGTTGGAAGCTTTGAATAGACTGGCTCCTCATTTATTATCTCTCTTCCCTGATATTGAGAACAATGGTGGTGGTGGTGGTGGTGGAGGAATAGCAGTGCTGCCATCGTCACCACAAACAGCAGCAGCAGCAGCAGCACCAGCAGCAGGAGGACGGTCTCACTCTCATTCTCTGATTCCGATAGGACACATTCCAGCTCCATTTTTCATCAGCTCAAAACTGAGCACCAAGCTCAATCAACAACTGAAAGATGTTCTTTCCATATGTGGGGGCTCCATTCCCGCCTGGTGCGGCGTCCTGGTGAAGGAAGGAGGCAGGTTCTTGTTCCCCTTTGACATCAGACGCAAGTACTTCTACTGCAGTGCCTTTGGTTTGGCTAGAGCTGTTAATTTCCTGCAACAAAACTATGCTGTGGAACAACAACAGGGAGGTGGTGGAGGCATGGTTGGTGTTGGTGGCGCCGGAGGAGGAGGAGGAGCTGCCGCAGCCGCTCATGCAGCCGCAGACAGACACGCAGCTGCCGGCCTCAGAATCGCCCGAATCCAACGCCAAAAAGTCAGAATCAATCGTTCCAGGATCTTCCAAAGTGCACATAAAGTCTTCCAACTGCAACAACAAAACGGTCTTGGTGTTGGCAGTAGTGGCATCAACAAGGGAATACTGGAAATTGAGTATTTTGATGAAGTCGGGTCGGGGCTGGGCCCTACCTTGGAGTTTTATACTCTGCTGTCTCACGAGTTTCAGAAGAAGAGTCTGGGCATTTGGAGGGACGAAGACACTACTACTACTACTACTGCTCCTACTAGTGGTAATGTTGGGGGTGGTACAAGTACAAGAAGGAGCCGTGGTAATAATGTTGGAAGTAAATCATCTTCAAGAAGGAATAGTAGTAGCAGCAATAAAGATGGAGGAGTATCAGCTCCTCAGGGACTCTTCCCTGCTCCCATGGATACTACTACTACTACTACTCGTACAACTGCAGCAACAGTAAAAGAGGAAGTGTTATCCCAATTCAAATTACTAGGACAAGTAGTAGCCAAAGCTCTCCAAGATAATCGTCTTCTTGACCTCCCCCTCTCCCCCGTCTTTTACCGGCTGGCTCTCGGAGGCAAGGCTGATGTATTTGATTTGAGACAAGTTGATGCTGGGCTGGGAGCTAGCGTAGAGACACTGTACCGAGCTGCTATGACTGCATCATCATGCGGCGAGAATGATGAGAATAGCGAAGGCAGTGTGGTGGTGGATGGATGTCCTTTGGAAGATCTATGCCTGACGTATGAACTTCCTGGCTACCCCGACTATGATCTTAGTAATAGTCGCAATGGTTTTAGTGAGAAGAAGAATGAGAAGAGGAATAGTGGTGGCGGTAGTGGTAGTAGGAAGAAGGACTCTCTATCATCATCACCAATCAAGGGTAGCTCTATCACAACACTCTCTCAACTCAAACAATGGATCTCAGCCGTCGTAGATGCCACCCTGGGAACCGGCATCTCCTCCCAGCTTGACGCCTTCAAACAAGGCTTTGACACCATCTTCCCTCTCTCTTCCCTCGCTTGTTTTGCCCCCGAAGAGGTGGAACATCTCCTGTGTGGCAGCGGAGAAATATGGACGGTTGACATGTTGAGTGAGGTGGTTAAATTTGATCATGGATATACAAAAGATAGCGCTGTGGTTAGGTATTTGTTGCAGGTCATGTCGGAGATGGATGAAGTGGAGCAACGTCACTTCTTGAGGTTTGTGACAGGGTGCCCTAGATTGCCTGCTGGAGGGTTGGCTGCTCTGCAGCCCAGGTTGACTGTGGTGAGAAAGATGGCTCATGTTAATGATACTAGTAATGCAGGTGGTACTGTAGGTGATGGTACTGAAGGAGTATCATCATCATTACCAGACTCAGTAGGTAATACCGTGAGTAGTAGTTTTGGAAGGAGTTTGTTGGAAGGCAATAAAATGAATCCAGCTGATGGTCATCTCCCTTCAGTGATGACATGTGCCAACTATATCAAACTGCCTCCGTATTCATCTAAAGAAGTGTTGAAAGAGAGGTTGTTGTTTGCCATTAATGAAGGACAGGGCTCTTTTGATCTATCTTAAACATAATTTTAGTTTAATTTAGTTAGTACAGAAGGTAATGGTGTGGTACAGTAATAGCCATAGTAATAGTTTATAGCAATAGCTAAGAAGTTCCTATAGTATGTTTTACGTAAGTAGTTAGCATGTCATGTAATGAATCCAATGCATATACCTCTCCTAACCCCCCCCCCCCCCCCCCCCCCCCCCCCCCCCCCCTCCCCCCCCTCTCCCCTTTTTTTTTTTCTTCCTTCCTTTTCCTCCCTCCTTACC
>Ga0114919_10003057_pt1 | contig 13529 bp, 14 predicted proteins | sample BlataG_FD_88682 | JGI IMG/M metagenome (GOLD analysis project Ga0114919, IMG submission 88682) | Deep subsurface microbial communities from Black Sea to uncover new lineages of life (NeLLi) - Black_00105 metaG | ecosystem: Environmental > Aquatic > Marine > Oceanic > Sediment | place: Atlantic... | reverse complement strand
TGGGAGAGGGCCAGGCTCGGCGCCTTGGTGAAAAACTCCTCGTCCTTGGGGTTTGAGCCCGGCCAGCCACCCTCGATGAAGTGAATGCCCAGCTCATCGAGCTTTTTGGCGATGCGGAGCTTGTCCTCCACGGTGAAGGATATGCCCTCGCGCTGCGCCCCATCGCGAAGTGTGGTGTCATAAAGCTGGACCTGGGTCAACACTACCTGCCCTTAACTCACCCTATCCGCCACCCTGTCCCCCATCTCCCGCGTCCCCACCTGGGTTTTGCCTTCCTCCATTATATCATAGGTACGGTAGCCCTCCTCCAGGACATCGTTAACCGCACTTTCAATTGACGCAGCCTCCTCCACCATCCCCATAGAGTAGCGGAGCATCATGGAGACACTCATGATCTGAGCAATGGGGTTGGCAATGTTCTGCCCTGCCCTTTTCGGCGCGCTGCCATGAATCGGCTCATACATGCCAAAGGTCCTCTCTCCAGCCTTGGGCACCCCGGAGAGGCTGGCCGAGGGGAGCATCCCCATCGAGCCGGCTAGCATCGAGGCCTCGTCGGTGATGATGTCGCCAAACATATTCCCGGTGACGATGACATCGAAATCGGCAGGGCGCTGAATGAGCCTCATGGCGCAGGCATCGATCAGCATATGCTGAAGCTCTACGTCGGGGTAATCCGCGGATAGCTCGATGGCGAGCTGCCTCCACAGGCGGGACGATTCCAGGACATTAGCCTTATCCACCGAGACCAGCTTTTTACGCCGGCTGCACGCCAGCTCAAAGCCAACCCTAAGGATGCGCTCGATCTCTCTCTCCGAATAGAGCATGCTATCCACCGCTCTTCGCCCTGTCGCTGTCTGCCACTGCTTTTTGGGCCTGCCGAAGTAAATCCCCCCGGTAAGCTCTCGAACAATAATGAGGTCAACACCTCTTAAAATGGCTGGCTTTAGGGTGGTGGAATCTATGAGCATGGGGAGGATTTTGACCGGGCGCAGGTTGGTGAAGAGCTTCAGACCCTTGCGCAGGCCGAGAAGCCCGTCTTCCGGCCGAACCTTTGCCGTCGGGTCATCCCACTTGGGACCACCGACCGCCCCCATGAGCACGGCGTCGCTTTTTTCGCACTTCCTGAGCGTCTTTTCAGGCAGAGCAACCCCAAATTGATCTATGGCGACTCCCCCAATAGGGCAATAGTCCAGTTCGAAAAAATGCCCGAATCTTGCGCCCACCGCCTCAAGAACCTTGACCCCCTCAGCGGCGACCTCAGGGCCGACGCCATCGCCTGGAAGTATTGCGATGTTGAATCTCACTGAGACCCCCTCGCCTCTATCTTCTTCTTCGTATGCTCGATGAGCCCCCCCGTTGAAATGAGCTGGAGCATGAAATCGGGGTAGGGCTCCGCCTTAAACACCTTGTTCCTGGTGATGTCACTAATCTCGCCTTTTTCCAGCGCCACCTCAAGCTCGTCGCCCTGCTCTATCTCATTCGCCTGGGCACACTCAAGAAGGGGCAGGCCGATGTTGATGGCGTTTCTGAAGAAGATGCGGGCGAAGCTTTGGGCGATAACGCAGGATATGCCCGCCGCCCTGATGGCGATAGGGGCGTGCTCCCGCGAAGAGCCACAGCCGAAGTTGGTGGTAGCCACGATCATGTCGCCCGGCTTCACCCGGCCCAAGAACTCGCCATCGATGCCCTCCATGCAGTGCCCCGCCAGTTCCCCCGGCTCAGAGATATTGAGGTATCGAGCGGGGATGATAGCATCCGTATCCACATTGGCCCCGTATTTGTGGGCTGTGCCCTTGAATTTCAAGTAATACTCCTTATTTAGAACGGTAATTCCTCAGGTTGATCTACTTGTATTTGTTCTTGTTGATCCAATACTGAGTTTGCTGTACAACAATTTATCATTTGTGTAAGTTCTCTAAATTTATCCCATATTTGCTCCTCGGAATCACAAGTGGTGCAAATTTTATTTGCTACATACCTAGCCTTAAATGGTTTAGCACCGGACTGTATAAAATCTTCTGCTTCATGTTCCACATCTTCGTAATTGTAGCACGAGAATAGACTTCGCAAACAAGCCTCAAAATCTGACCCAAATACTGCGTAAAGGTCTTTTACATATAATGTATCTTTTAAAATAACTACATCAACGTCACTTTTCCCTATTGTTTGAAGAATATCTCGTCTCTTTTCTCCATGCGGATCATGTTTGGGATCATTATCAAATATCACATAGGTAGGAATTCCATAAGCCGTGAACATACGCCACCATTTTGCTATATTTCCTTTACCGTGCACTGGAATAACAGCAATTCCTTCCCTTTGTATATCAAGGCCCAACTTTCGAAAATAGATAGGTAAAGCCAGGTTTTCTGTAGGTCCTTCTACAAGAACAATCTTTTTGGCAAAGAAACCTTCAAGGATTTCTTTCGAGATATTAGCCTTATAAAAGTTAAGGATATTTTCAGGAAGAGTGCTGCCCGCAGGTGCTCCACGATCAATGCAATATTGTGTGAATTCCTTTGTATTCAGCTGAATAGCCTGAGTACCCAACCCTGCCTCCTTTCTGATCAATGCTAATCCATCGAGATTCAGAATATCGATAAACGAGGGATTATGCGTTTCAATTATTATTTGAAGCCCATCGCTCGCCATAGTCATTATCTTCCTAGCAAGCCACTCCTGGGCCAGTGGATGTAGATGAGCCTCAGGTTCCTCTATTACAAGAAGTATACCTCCGTGAAAAGCTTTGGCATAGGCATGAGCAAAGGATAAGGCAAGAATTTGTTCCTCGCCTGTTCCTAACTCCTCGAATGTTCGAGGCTCTCCCTTCTCATTCGCCTGCAAACGGAGGGCATGAAAGAAGTTAGTTGGATTATACGCCTCAAAATCTACGTCCAGCTTATAGGTCATTGTGGAGATTAGGCCTGCCAGGTCGTCTCTGAGGCTATCGCGAAAAGACCTAAACTCGTCTATCTGTTGAAATAGCTCCTTTGTTTCATTAAACTTGGTTTTTAGCCCATTCTCGACATCAGTTTTAGTCTTCATAGCTTGATGAAAACGATGCATCAACTTGCTAAGCATAGTATATTTTGACGCGTAACTAAGCTGATATGCCAATCTTCTATCCGCGCTGATAGTGACACAGATTAATTGTGATCTATCTTCGTTCCTAATAAATTTATATTCCCCATATTCATCCAAACCTCTGAAAAGTATTTGATTCGATGCATTAGCGCGGTCGTATTTCCACACAATTTTATGATACCTGCCCAACGGCTCAGAGAATGAGGCTTCAATGTTAATAGGTTGGAACGGATTCCTCATGTAGAATTCATGATCCTCTGGGTCATGATTACCTGGCCAAAACTCACCAAGCACTAGGTCGATGGCTTTTATTATGTTAGATTTTCCCGCGTTATTCTCGCCAATAAGAACGAGGGGTGCCTTTTCTGGAAAATATAATTCGACACGGTCTATTGAACGATATTTGTCAATCAGAATTTTTTCTAGTTTTGCCATGATTACTACACCACCCTACCAAGCCTTGACTACATCATCTCCTTAGTCCCAATCCGCCCCAGTATGGCGCTGGCGGTGGCCGGACGCCCCGCCTTCACCCTTTCCTTTTCATAGCCCTACTCATCCAGAAAATAGTGACGGCACAGCCCGCCAGCGCGACCCCCACCAGCATGCCCCTGAAAAACGCTTTTGACACTATTATAATGCCCAGAATAACCAGCAGACCCACTATAAAAACAGCAATCCTGCCCACCACGCCTTTTTTCGAACTCCCCACAATCATCCCGCTACCTCCTCCGGGCTCCCGATCCTCCCCAATATGGCGCTGGCGGCGGCGATCGCCGGGTTGGAGAGATAGACCTCCGACTGTGGGCTCCCCATCCGGCCCACAAAGTTGCGGTTGGTTGTTGATATGCACCGCTCGCCAGAGGCCAGCACCCCCATATGCCCACCGAGACAGGGACCGCAGGTGGGAGGGCTCACTACCGCCCCCGCGCGGACGAAGATTTCGATGAAACCGCAGCGCAGCGCCTCAAGATAGACCTCCTGAGAGCCAGGGATTACGATACATCTCACCTCAGGGTGAACTTTCCTCCATTTCAGCACCTCGGCTGCCGTTTGCAGGTCCTCGATGCGACCGTTGGTGCAACTGCCGATCACCGCCTGGTCGATCCGCACCTCGCCCACCTCGCCTATCGGCTTTGTGTTCGAAGGCAGGTGGGGGAAGGCCACCTGAGGCTCTATCCGGGATACATCATATTCGATGACTTTTTCGTAATGGGCATCCTCATCAGGCTCATAGGCCTCATAGGGACGCTGGGCGCGCTCCTTGAGATAAGCCCGGGTATTGTTATCGACCCTGAAGATTCCCGCCTTGGCGCCAGCCTCGACGGCCATATTTGCCATGGTGAAGCGGCTGTCCATAGAAAGGGCATCGATGGCCTCGCCGTAAAACTCCATCGCGGCATAAAGCGCCCCATCAACACCAATGTTGCCGATGGTATAAAGGATGAGGTCCTTGCCGCTGACCCACTTTTTTACCCTGCCGTGATAATCAAGCCTTATCGTCGGCGGGACTTTCATCCATATCTCGCCGGTGGCCATGGCGCAGGCGATGTCTGTGGAGCCCATCCCGGTGGCGAAGGTCCCCAGCGCGCCATAGGTACAGGTATGGGAATCGGCGCCTACCACCACATCGCCGGGCAGCACCAGACCCTTCTCCGGCAGGAGCACATGCTCGATGCCGCCGCTGCCCACCTCGAAATATATAACTCCCTGCTCCCAGGCAAACTCCCGCATGAGCTTCGCCTGTTCCGCGGAGGGGATGTCCTTGTTGGGGACAAAGTGGTCGGGGACCATCACCACCCTCTTGGGGTCGAAGACGCTTTTCAGGCCAATGCGCTCAAACTCCCTGATGGCGATGGGGGCGGTGATGTCATTGGCCATAACCAGGTCAACCCTGACATTTAAAAAGTCGCCAGGGCTGACCTTATCCTTTCCGCTATGGGCCGCTAGGATCTTTTCTGATATGGTCGATCCTGTCATTCTCCACCTATTCTCTTGGGAAGCCTCAGCACGATAAGCACCACAGCAGTGGCCACGGGAGCCAGGATATATAGCCCGGCACCAGCAGCAAGCCCTATAGCGGCAACCGCCCAGATGCTGGCTGCAGTGGTAAGCCCGACCAAGATTCCCTCTCTGGTACTTATGATTGCGCCAGCACCCAGGAATCCAATTCCGGCGACTATACCGGCGGCTACCCGGGCAGGGTCACCACCCTCTCCAAAGCCGTATATGGAGGCGATGGTGAACAGGGCAGCACCGATACAGACCAGCAAGTGGGTGCGAAGCCCGGCCGCTTTTCCAGCGTGCTGCCGCTCCAATCCTATGAGCGCTGCCAGCCCCACCGCCAGCAAGAGGCGCAGAACCATCTCCAATTCCGGTGACAAACGGCATCCCCCCTTACATAATAATTTAGGCTATAGATTTCTGGATTCTCCTCAGGTTTTTCAGGTGCTCATCCTTGTGGCCCGGCTCGAGGGTGGCAAGCTTTTCACAGGACTCGAACTCATCGCACTGAGCGCAGCTATAATAGCCCCCCTTCAAGCAGCACTTTCGAATCTTTCAAAAAGGGTTTCCGCCCCCTTCGAGGCACCCCCTGCACCTGAGGCCGGCAAGGGCATCGAGATCTTTCTTGAAGACATCGTAGTCTCCCAGGAAGGGCATGGAGGGCCACACCTGCTTCACCTTCTCCGCCCGCATCGTGCGCCGCAGCCCCTTGGCCGCCTCGCTTATTGTCCTGGTGTAGCCGAAGCACATGCTGCAATCGAGACCGCAGTAAGCCATCAGGGAATCGGGTTTTGTCTCCGCCATTTTTTCACTACCTGGTCGGTATCGATGCAGCTACTAATCGGTAAGCAACACGAAGATAGTTATCGTGAGAGCAGCGAGACTGCAGGTCAGGCTCACCAAGGCCAATACCATAATTATCTTGAACGTTCGCTCCAGGCCCTCAAGGCGACGCTCCATCTCTTCTTCAGCCACGATATACAACCCCCTACTCTTTGCCCTTCGCTGCCAGAAGCCGATTCAATGCGTTCATGTATGCTTTGGCTGAGGCAACGATGATGTCGGTGGCGGCACCCCGACCGGTGTAAACACGGCCCTCGCTCTCGATCCTGATGGTCACCTCGCCGATAGCATCGATGCCCTCGGTGATCGACGTTACGCTGAACTCGATGAGTTCATTGGGAACGCCTACCAGGCGATTGATCGCCTGATAGACAGCGTCCACCGGCCCCGCGCCCAGAGCAGCATCGGCCAGCACCCGGCCATCGGGGGCGACGAGCTTCACCGTGGCCGTGGGCACGCTCCGGTCGCCGCAGGAGACCTGCACCTGCTCCAGATGGTAGGCCTCCGATATGGTACGCATCTCCTCGGCCACCAGGGACTCGAGATCGCGGTCGGTAACCTCCTTCTTCTTGTCGGCAAGCTCCTTGAAGTCAGAGAAGGCACGATCGAGGTCCGCTTCACTAAGGCCATAGCCCAGCTCCTCCAGCCTCGCTTTCAGGGCGTGGCGCCCGCTATGCTTGCCCAGCACCAGTGTGCTTGAGGGTAACCCGATGGAGCGGGCATCCATAATCTCATAAGTGGTTGGCTCCTTAATGATGCCATCCTGATGAATCCCCGCCTCATGGCGGAAGGCGTTTGCCCCCACGATGGCTTTATTGGGCGGTATAGAGAAACCGGTGAGCTCGCTCACCAGGCGACTGGTCTTATAAATCTGGGTGGTATCGATATTGGTGGTCAGGTCGAAGAAGTCCCTGCGGGTCTGCAGCGCCATCACGATCTCCTCCAGCGAGGCATTTCCCGCTCGCTCGCCAATGCCATTGATGGTACATTCCACCTGGCGGGCGCCTGAGGCGAGCGCTGTCAGGCTGTTGGCCACCGCCAGCCCGAGGTCATCATGGCAGTGAACGCTGACTACCGCCTTGTGAATATTGGGCACGTGCTCAAAGATGCCCCTGAGCAGGCGGCTGAACTCATCAGGGGTGGTGTAGCCAACGGTATCCGGGATATTTACCGTGGTGGCTCCCGCCTCGATCACCGCCTCGGTGATTTGATAGATAAACTTGGGAGTGGTGCGCGTTGCATCCATCGGGGAGAACTCCACATCCTTCACATGCCCCTTGGCACGCGCCACCATTTCGCAGGCTAATTCTAGAATCTCAGCCTGCTCCTTTTTCAGTTGATAGGTGAGGTGAATGTCCGAGCTGGAAAGGAAGACATGGATGCGGGGCCGCTTGGCCTTTTTTATCGCCTCCCAGGCGCGGTCAACGGCCTCGGCATCGGCATGTGCCAGGGCACAGATGGACGACCCTCTCACCTCCCCGGCGATAAGGCGCACCGCCTCGAAGTCCCCAGGTGAGGCGATAGGGAAGCCGGCCTCGATAATATCGACGCCAAGTTTTTCCAGTTGCCGGGCGATCTCCAGCTTCTCCTCGATATTTAGGGTGGCCCCCGGTGCCTGCTCCCCATCTCTTAAGGTAGTGTCGAAGATTATGACTTTCTCCATTTTTTGGCTATTTATACCCATTCTCGTCCGCCTAGTTGGTGGGTTCTGGTTCCTTAATAAGGCTAAGGAGTTTACCCACCGCTTTTCTTATATCCTCAGCGTAAATATGGACATCCTCCACCCTAAGTCCAACCTCATAGAAGTTACTATGCAAGTAGCTGGCATGTCCGAAGGCGTCGTATATGATCTTGTCCCCCAATTCTTTGGCTAGCTCTTTGGCATAATCGCCAATTTCCCAGTGCCTTTCGAGTTGTTTACCTTTCACCGCAGCCACTGCCTTCAAAGCTTGAGCTATGCTCCCCCACAGAAACTCGCCTGCCTTCTCCGCGTCTCCAGCTTCAATAAAACTGAAGGCGTTATCTAAATAGTGAATGCTTTGAGCTTTGTACTTTTCAGCACTATCGTTTGTCAAGCGTTACATACTCCAAAATGGCCTCTGTGTTGGCGTCTATTCTTACTTGAGCTATCTTAGTTTCGAACAATCCAACATCGATTTCCACAAGCCAAACATCTCCCTCCCTGTTAACTTTAGTGGGCCTCAAAGCGAAAAGAGTCGGAGAGAAATATTTACTAAGATAGGAGTGAGCTATCTCTGTAGCTTTTTCGGCAGATTTTACTTTTAGGAATTCCCGTCGACCTTCTGTCCTGCCTACCACCTCCCAGCCTGCAGGGGTTAACTTGTAAATGCCCTTGCCGCTATTCTCCACCGGCTCTATCCAACCTTGCTTGCGCATTCGCACCATAGCAGTGTAAATCCCCCAGTCAAACTTCCGGTCTTTATACTTACCCTTGAATCTAACCTGTTCGCGCTCAGCCTCGGTAACCCCGAAGCGCTGGAGAAGTCTCTCAAAAATGTCTTGCGTGCGAAGTTCTCCTCCAGCTTTCCGTAGCTCTTCCAGTATCACCTTTTCGTAGTCTTTACCTGACTTCGGAATGGGCATTGTTATCCCCCCTTGAGCCAGGGCATCATCGCCCTGAGCCTCTTGCCCACCTCCTCTATCTCGTGCTCCGCCTCGTTGCGGCGTGCGGCATTGAAGCTGGGGCATCCCGCCTGGTTCTCTAGAATCCACTCGCGGGCGAAGGTGCCGTCCTGAATCTCGCAGAGGATCTGCTCCATCTCCTCCCTCACATAGTCATCGATGACCCTCGGCCCCCTGGTGTAATCGCCGTATTCCGCAGTATCGCTCACTGAATAGCGCATATAGCTAAAACCGCCCTGGTAGATGAGGTCAATGATGAGCTTCAGCTCATGGCAGACCTCGAAGTAGGCGATCTCCGGCTGATAGCCGGCATCGACCAGGGTCTCGAAGCCGGTCTTGATCAATGAGGTAACGCCGCCGCAGAGCACCGTCTGCTCCCCGAAGAGGTCGGTCTCCGTCTCCTCGGCGAAGGTGGTCTCCAGCACTCCCGCCCGTGTGCAGCCGATTCCCTTGGCATAGGCCAGCGCAATCTGCTTCGCTTTGCCCGAGGCGTCCTGATGGACAGCTACCAGCGCCGGTGCGCATGAGCCCTCGGTATACAGGCGGCGCAGCATGTGCCCCGGACACTTGGGGGCGATCATGGTCACATCAATATTAAGAGGAGGGATAATCTGGTTATAGTGGATATTGAAACCGTGAGCGAACATCAGCATATTGCCCTTTTGCAACCCTTTTTCGATGGCGCTGTAATAGATCTCGCGTTGCAGCTGGTCGGGGACGAGCATCACGATAATGTCCGCGGCCTTGGCCACCTCATCAGCACTGGCCACCTTGAGCCCCGCCTTGACAGCGGCTTTCCATGGCTCGCTATTCTTCAGTTCGCCCACTATGACCTGGCATCCGCTGTCCTTGAGGTTCTGGGCGTGGGCATGACCCTGGCTACCAAAGCCGATGATGCCGATGGTCTTATTCTTAATTAAGTCCAGCTTTGCGTCCTTGTCGTAGTAGATTTTCGCCATGATTCGCTCCTTACAGATTTGATATCTCACTAACGCCTTTCTTCTTCTTGGGGTGGGCGCGCTCCCTCCGGGGCCTCTCCTCCTCCACCAGGATGGGGCCGGCAGCCCCCCGCGTCATGGCTATTCTCCCGGTGCGGGCGATCTCCTTGATGCCGAAGCCTTTGAGCAGGCGAAGCAGCGATTCCACCTTGTCCTCATCACCGCTAACCTCCACTACCACGGAATCGGCGGAGACATTCACAATATTAGCCCTGAAGATGTCCACAATCTGGATGATCTCGCTCCTGGTGGCCGGGGTAGCCTTAACCTTGATCAGCGCTAATTCCCGCGCTACCATACTATCTTCAGTGATGTCGCTAACCTTGACCACATCGATGAGCTTATCGAGCTGCTTTCTGACCTGCTCCACTGAGCTAGCGGTGCCATCGACCACAATGGTCATCCGCGAAATCCTCGCCAGCTCGGTGTGCCCCACGGCAATGCTCTCGATATTGAAGCCACGCCTGCGGAAAAGGCTGGCAACCCGGTTTAGCACCCCGGGCTTGTCTTCCACCAAGGCTATTAAGGTATGCTTGGCCATTACTTTACTCTAACCTCCTCCCTAGGCTGCTCCAGGATCTCGGCAAGGGCGGCACCCGGAGGCACCATCGGGTAAACGTTCTCCTCAGGCTCGACCTGAAAGTCGATGAGGAAGGGCCCCTGGTGTGCCATGGCCCGCTCAATAGCACTGGCCACCATAAGCCTGTCCGTCACCCTCTCGGCGGCGATGCCATAGGCCTCGGCGACCTTTACGAAGTCGGGGCCGCTGAGGGGTGTGGCTACATAGCGACGCTGGTAGAAAAGCTCCTGCCACTGCCTCACCATCCCCAGGAAACTGTTATTGAGGATCGCTATCTTGACGGCGAGGTTCTCCTGAGCAATCGTACCCAGCTCTTGAATTGTCATCTGAAACCCGCCATCGCCGGCAATGCACCAGACGGTCTCCTCAGGGCATCCTACCTTGGCACCCACCGCTGCAGGCAGCTCAAACCCCATCGGCCCCAGGCCACCGGAGGAGACTAGTGTATTGGGCCTGTCATACTGGAAGTAGTGGGCGGCCCACATCTGGTTCTGTCCTACCCCGGTCACGATGATGGCATCGCCTCGGGTCACTTCGTAGATCTGGCGCACTACATACTGGGGGAGGAGGCTCTCCGTCTCCCTAATCGAGGTTGAAGGGTGCTCCCTTTTCCACTCCTCGATCTGGGAGACCCACTCAACATGGTTCTGTGTGATGACCTCCCCATTGAGCACCTCAAGAATATTCTTTACATCGCCAACGATGGGAACATCCACGCGCACATTCTTCCCGATCTCTGCGGGGTCGATATCAATATGGATGACCTGGGCATGAGGAGCAAAGCTCGACACCTTTGCGGTAGCCCGGTCATCGAACCTCATCCCGATAGCGATTATGAGGTCTGCGGCATCCACCGCCATGTTGACATGGGCCAGGCCATGCATCCCCAGCATGCCGAGGCTCAAGACATGTGACTCGGGAAAGGAGCCGAGCCCCAAAAGGGTGGTGACCACCGGTATCTGAGCCTTCTCCGCCAGCTCCTTGAGCTCCGGCGAGGCCCCAGATATTAACACCCCCCTACCGGCGATTATCAGCGGGCGGCTTGCCTCGTTTATGAGCTTTGCTGCCTTTTTCATCTGTGTCGGGTGACCGTGAAATGTGGGTTTGTAGCCCCTCAGATTCACCCTATCGGGATAGCGGAACTCCGCCTCCTCGATGAAAACATCGCGCGGTATGTCGATGAGAATAGGCCCCGGCCTCCCCGTGCTCGCGATATGGAAGGCCTCCTGAACCACGGTAGCCATGTCCGCAGCCCCCATCACCATGTAGTTATGCTTGGTGATGGGGAGGGTGATCCCGGTGATGTCGATCTCCTGAAAGGCATCCTTGCCGATGAAGGGTCTTGCTACCTGTCCGGTGATTGCTATCATAGGGGAGGAATCGAGATAGGCAGCGGCGATCCCGGTAACCAAATTGGTGGCTCCGGGGCCAGAGGTGGCAACACACACCCCCACCTTCCCTGATACCCGGGCATAGCCGTCGGCGGCGTGGGCTGCCCCCTGCTCATGACGCACCAGTATATGGCGGAGCCCGGGATATTGGGGCAGGGCATCATAGAAGGGCAATAGCGCCCCCCCAGGGAAGCCGAACATGACCTCCACCCCCTCTTTCAAGAGGCTTTCACAAAGAATCTGCGCTCCACTTAGCTTCATATTTCCCCCTATCTCTCGAAGACCGCTCCTCTACCTGCTGAGGTCACCTGCTCAGCATATCGCAAAAGATAGCCTGTCTTTATCTTGGGCTCAAATTCGGGAAGCTGGGAAAGCCGCCCTTTTATCTCCTCCTCGCTCAGGTCTACATCGATCTTGCGATTGGGGATGTCGATCACAATCGCATCGCCATCCCTCAAGGCAGCGATCGGCCCTCCCGAAGCAGCCTCGGGGGAGACATGACCGATGGCGGCCCCCTTGGTCGCCCCGGAAAAGCGACCGTCGGTAACCAGCGCTACCTTATCATCCAGTCCCATGCCGCTTATAAGTGATGTGGGGCCCAGCATCTCCCTCATCCCCGGCCCACCTTTGGGTCCCTCGTAGCGGATAACCACCACTTCGCCTGGCTTAATGGATCCACTGAGGATAGCCTCGGTGGCCTCCTCTTCGGAGTTGAAAACCCGCGCTGCCCCCTGGTGGCAGAGCATCCCCGGAGACACGGCAGCGCTCTTCACCACCGCCCCCTCCGGCGCCAGATTGCCGAAAAGGATGGTGAGTCCCCCCGTTGGTGAGTGGGGCTGGGAGAAGGGACGAATGACATCTCGATCACGAACCCTCGCCACTGACAGCTCCTCTCTCAGTGACTTGCCCGATGCCCTCTTCACCCCCATATTGAGCAGTCCCTCAATCTCCTTCATCACCGCTCCGATGCCACCGGCGAGGTCCAGGTCCTCGATACGGTAATCCCCGGCCGGGCTCAACTTAGCCAGGTGCGGGGTCTTCTCGCTTATCTGGTTAACCTCTACAAGAGGAAACTCCATCCCCGCCTCATGGGCTATGGCGATGAGGTGCAGTACCGAGTTGGTGCTCCCGCCCAATGCCATATCTACCATAAAGGCATTCTGGACCGCCTCCCTTGTAATAATGTCTCGAGGGAATATGTCCCCGGTGAGGAGCTCCATAATCCGCCTTCCCGCCTCCCGGGCTAGGCCGATGCGCCGCGCATCGACAGCGGGGATGGTGCCGCTACCTGGTAGCGACATTCCCAGTGCCTCAGTGAGACAGTTCATGGTGTTGGCGGTAAACATCCCGGCACAGCTCCCACAGCCTGGGCAGGCAACCCGCTCAAGCTCATCAAGCTCTTCCTCACTCATCTTACCTGCATTCACCCTGCCAACCGCCATGAACATGGTGCTCACATCGAGTTTGGTTCCTCCCAATCTCCCGGCGAGCATGGGTCCACCACTGATGAAGATGGCGGGAATATTGAGCCTCACCGCTGCCATCAGCATCCCGGGCACGATCTTGTCGCAGTTAGTGACGAAAACCAGGGCATCGAAGGCATGAGCTTGAGCCACAATCTCCACCGAGTCGGCGATAAGCTCGCGGCTGGGCAGGCTATACTTCATCCCCGCGTGCCCCATAGCGATGCCGTCGCAAACGCCGATGGTGTTCACCTCAAAGGGGGTGCCCCCTGCGCTTCTCACCCCGCCCTTCACCGCTGCGGCAATCGAATTGAGGTGAATGTGCCCCGGAATCACCTCGCTGAAGCTGTTCACTACACCGATAAAGGGCTGATCCAGCTCGCGGTCAGTGCACCCCAGGGAACGGAGCAGGGAACGATGGGGAGCACGCGCCACCCCCACCTTTACCATATCGCTTCTCAATTTATGACTCATTCGGACAAAGTATCATAGCACTAATTAACTTGTCAAGAAGCTTTCGCCA
>Ga0114919_10003056_pt1 | contig 13529 bp, 13 predicted proteins | sample BlataG_FD_88682 | JGI IMG/M metagenome (GOLD analysis project Ga0114919, IMG submission 88682) | Deep subsurface microbial communities from Black Sea to uncover new lineages of life (NeLLi) - Black_00105 metaG | ecosystem: Environmental > Aquatic > Marine > Oceanic > Sediment | place: Atlantic... | reverse complement strand
TGCTAATGGTTATCTATTGTTGGTGAAGGACCTGGCGTCCTTTATCACAAGATACGGCAGTATTCCGCTTGACGTTCAGGTTTTCGATGATTATGATGGCTGGTTAAGCAACGGCGGCGAGAGATTGCAGATTGGTATGCCCGGCGATACTGATGAGTTTGGCACGCGTCATTATATCCGTATTGACAGGGTAACTTACAGTGATGGTTCACATCCAGAGGATTGTCCCGGCGGCGTGGACCTCTGGCCGACCGAGGCGGACGGGCTTGGCAAATCGCTTTCGCGTAAAGACCCGAATGATTATGGCAATGACGTAATCAATTGGGAAGCGGCTGCGCCTTCACCTGGTGTTATCAATCCGTAGAATCCTGGGGAAAAGGCATTCAACACGCCCGGCAGGACTCGAACCTGCGACCTACGGATTAGAAATCCATATGTCGCGTTGTAAGGCCTTTGTTGACAGTATGTTATAGCGGCTTTTGTGGCCAAAAACGAGGATTACAAGTCAATAGCAAGTGGATAACAAGTGAATAACTAGTGGTTTACCAGTGGCGACTGACACTTTTTTGACACCGCTGGCGTGACATTGTATGCCGTTTCAAGGCACCGAAAAGGGGAAAGCGAAACTCCTCGCGAACGGCACTCTCGGACATCGTATTGCCCATAAGTTTTGTTACTTTCCACAAATACACGCCAAGTAAAACAAGCACAGTTGCTGAGATAAGTGTTTTTTCATAAGGATTTTCACCCGGCTCGGGTTTAACAATTCGACGCTTGGTTTCTTTGTCATACATCTTTGGTCTTTCATTCCAAAGCCTTTTAGGTGCAAAGAGCAGAAGAGGTACTGACAAAATTATGGCTATTATGGCGATACCCAGGACAGTACAAGGCAGAAGAACAATACGTAGACCAACGACACGTTTACTATCCTCTCCTGTAATATCCTCCGAAACCTCGGTAGGGATGTCGAAGGATTTTCCCTCGCCGAAAAACGACTCCTGAAGACCCACTATGCACAAAAGTGAAACGCAATCTTGGCTGGCGATTAGACCACATTATGGCTACTGAGCCGCTGGCAAAGAAGGGCAACGCCTGTTGCATAGATAAGAAGCCCCGGATGACAGAGCGGCCAAGCGACCACACTCCAATCGTCGCTGAGTTCGACTGGTAAAAAACACCTGGGGAACCAGGATTCGGACCTGGACTAACTGATCCAGAGTCAGTCGTGCTACCGTTACACTATTCCCCAACAGTTTTTTTGAAGCTTGCTTTTTTCGCTGCAAAATCTGCATTTTTTGCCTTAAAAAGGGGTTTTTTCAACGTGCTGGAGTATCCTTCTTTTTCGGCCTTCTGTCCACCAAAATCCATAGTTACCAAACACTTACGAACCTAAGCCAGGACGACTTGGCGCTTTACTTGGCGCATATTATAGAGCAATGCCCTGAATTAGCAAGGATTATTGAGGCTTGGCCGGAACTGCCGGTGCATATCAAGCAGTCTATAAGAACCCTGATTGAGGCTGTTAAAGCAACTGACAAAGAGGTTGAGTAAAATATAAATCAAAAGAGTTCAGACGGTAAGTGACACAAGGATTTCTAATACCCTTCAACGGGTAAATTGTACACCTCTTTTCCTTTTGCTATTTCCTATGTTTCCAGAACTTCAAGGATTTTCTCTTCGGTTATATCTGTCAGTTGTTTTTTTACTTTTCCCCGCCATATTTTAGGCATTGTCTGGAATGCTTTTTTAATCGCAGTACTTTGATCGGAGTCGATTAAAGCATTAAGTATTCTTATCGCGGCTTCTTTGTCTTTTGCCTGTTTTTCTGCTTTGGGTCTTCTGCTAATAACAAGTAACTTATGCAATGCGAAATTAGCTGGATGCGGTAGTGTTATAGTTGTTGAACCGGCTTTAGATGTAATAGTGTTCTGAGAGAGAAACTCAAGAAATCTAAGAGCCTGTGCATTTAAGCCAAGCTGTGGTAAAGAATAAGGCTTATCAGAACCTCTACCTCTTTCCGGAACTAAAAACTCAACGATAAGTTGTGGATGTTCTAATCTGATGTATCCTTGTGAACCGGTAAACCCAACAACAAAGCCCAGATCTTTTAGTAATTCAGCTACATCAGTCTTTGCTTTAATAGCTCTCGGCTGAGGGATTAGTAAATCCATATCTCGTGTTGTCAATGAGGTCATATACTTTTTACGGCCAAAGAATTTCTTGTAGAACAGGGTGCACCAACTACCCACAAGAACAATATCTTTTAATATGCCAGCTTTATCCAGTCGACGCAGAACCTCTATACATAAATCATACTGACTTTTTTCCACGCAATGCGCTCCTCAGGAATTTGACCTGTTTCTTGACCTCAGAAAGTAGCTTTCTATATTTTGCTCGGTACTCTTTGGCCTGTTTATATTTTTGTATTTCTTTATCGCTGACTTTCTTACCTTTGTAAATGAATTTGACTTCACCTTCTTCTCTTACGACCAGGTAATAATACTCATGCCCTTTAACATTCTTTTTTACCAGAGAACCTTTAGGCAGCTTGGCCAATTCCTTCTCATAGTTTTTTTTCATTGATAGGGAATTGGCCAGTTCTTCTTTCAGCACACTTTTTATGACGTTCATTTTGTATCCTTCGGCCCAAATATCAGTTACCATACAAGCTGCATTAAATTATACTTTGTATAGTAACAAAGGTCAACAAGTTGTCATACAAATATGTGATTTCTTGTTATTGTATGGTAACCTCAAAGCTAAAATGACTTTCAACAACGCTGTTGAATGATAAACTTGACAGGCTTGGCTTCAATTCCAGGATTCATCACCCACCTAAGCAAAGAATAAGTGGCTTCTATCTTTTGGACTTCTGCTCATGTTAACCGGTATAACTGGGCAGGATGGGAGCTATCTGGCTTACCTTCTGATTGCAAAGGGCTATGAAGTGCATGGCCTGGTGGCTGTAACACTAATTTGAGTTTCTGTTTTTGACAGGATGTACAGGATAAAACCGCTTAGATTCAAAAAAATCCTGTCCATTTTGTTAATCCTGTCTAAAAAATATAACCGTGCGAATCTGTGTCTAAAAATTAGTGGTATCTGCGGCTGGCTTTGGAGATATAATAGAAGCTTCTTGACGGGTTGGAGTTAAGTCGTATACTGTTAAATTATGGCGGATATACAAAATCAAATACTGGCGAAAATGTCGCCGGAAAAGAAATTGGAAGTAGCGATGCAGCTTTATTACTCAGCCAGGGAGCTTAAAGCAGCAGGTGTGAGGGCTGACCATCCCGACTGGGATGAGAAACGAGTTCAACAGGCGGTGCGAGAGGCTTTTCTTTATGCCCGAAGCTAATCTATTCAAGGTCTTTACCTCCCTGCTTAATGAGGCAGGAATAACCTATATGACAACCGGTTCGGTTGCGGGGATAATATATGGCCAGCCTCGTGTCACTCATGATATCGACATCGTGGTTGAATTACATTCGGAGCAGTTGCCACATCTGCTGGCGAAGCTTCCACCGGAAGAGTTTTACTGTCCACCCGAAGAAGTCATTCGGACAGAGATCGCCCGTGAGACCAGAGGCCATTTTAACATAATTCACCACGAGACAGGGTTCAAGGCGGATATTTATCCGGTAGGCTCTGAATATTTACATAAGTGGGGAATCGCGAACCGAAAAAAAGTGGATTTATCCGGCGATGTTATCTGGCTGGCCCCGCCGGAATACGTCATTGTAAGAAAATTACAGTATTACAGCGAAGGTAAATCTCCTAAACATCTGGCCGATATTCGCAACATTCTTGATATCTCACCTGACCTTATAAACCATGAAGTTCTCATGGGTTTTATCGAAGAATACGATTTAAAAAAAGAATATCAACAAGCCACAGAAAACGGTGCAGGTTAAAAACCCTTGTGCCCTTCACGCACCTCGTGATGAAAATTTATTTGGTTTGTTGGTTTGTGCGTTTTGCCGGCTTGGAATGATTTCTAACCGGATTTGTCTGCGTTCATCCGCGGTCAGGTGTTCTTGATTATCCTGTTATAGATCCACAAAGCGAAGCTAAAATTGTGTCCATCCCAAGTCGAAAGGGCTGGAGCTAACTCCTTCTACGTGGGCCTTAGTCTTTTCTCTCGTTCTTTCGCTTCTTTTCTCTTTGTCTTTATCCCTCCTTAAAATTTTTTTGAAGATAATCCTTATTTTAACAAAAAGAGGGGCTGGCTGTCGGTTTGGGTGCGGTGTTGAGAAAAAGACGCTGAAACGCACTCAAGAACTGATTATTATTTTTCTTGATTTGCAGGTTATACCGCATATAATAATCCTGTTTTTAGTCATTTCCAAAGGACTGGAAGGAGTATAGGGTATACGATTCTATCTCTTTAGGTTTATGCAGTTTTAGTAGTATGCCTACACTATAGCGATTAATATTTTCTTGGAGGGTACAGAAAAATGGTCTGTGAAGATGACCTCGAAAGAGCCTACGAGAAAGGCTACATACAGGGAGCTAACGCAGCATATGGAAAGGGTTGCAGGGACGGAAACAAAGAAGGCTATGAGAAAGGGTGTCGTGAAGGCTACAAGAAGGGGTGGGGTGTAGGCTTGAAGAAGGGGTATGAAGCTGCACGCGAAAAGATATTAGCCAGCCCATAGAATCTCACAGGATAGCTCTCAGAAGGATTTTGTGCTCGTAGAATGGTTTGATGTAATCCATACAGCCTCTTTTCGGAAATCGGCCCTAACAGGACTGTGATAATCCCGTCAGTGCAACTGCGTGAATATGAATATTTGCACCTTACGGCCCTAAATCGGTCGGTTAGAGTTTACAAAATCACGTCAAAGCGATTTAGGTTTGGGTTAATTTGGGATTATGTATTTCAACCACCGAATCGAGCAGGTCCGTGTTTGTCAGATTCTTTTTGATGTAGAGGCTTTTGGTTCTTGCCAGCACCTTTGATGATTCTACTTTTCGGAGGAAATCAACAAGCTGCTTAAGTGTCAAATTCTCAAGCCTTACTTCGACGACTGTCTCAGAGTGGTTTGTCCCGAGCGGTAATACCCGCTGCTTCATTGTTGCCACCTTTTTTGCAAGGCCGTGCTCTCGTATTAATGATTCCAGGAATGGAAGCAGTTCAAATCCTTTTTCCTGTGAAGCCACTTTTGTGCGTACTTTGTCGAGATTGTCACGGAGAGAAATATATTCGTTACTTCTTGCACGGAGTTTTCCAAGCTCATCCTGTTTCTCACTTATAACGCGACGCAGTGTCCTTGTTCTCTCCAGAGCGGGCTTTACCGCAAGCGCAAATACCCCCCAGCCTCCTGTGAGAATCGCTAAGGCGATAGCAAGCAATTTTTCTCTTCGTGTTAAACGTATCATTTTTGCTCCTGTATTGCCGGCGACCTGTCCAGAGATATCAGGATAATAAAGTGTATAACATTGGCTCTGGCATCTTTTTGCACATCCTGCACGTCAACAAGAGTAAAGCCGGGTATATCCTGTAAAAGCCGCTGCCACCGGTACACAGAGTCAAATGAATCACAGGTCCCCTTTAATCGAACAGATTCGGCGGTTATCAAGAGGTCGTCGATTCTTATATTCCCTTGCGAAGGGATGTTCGAAGTTATGCCATGCAGAACTTTAAGCGGTGATAAGTTAGCTGGATAAAAGGAAGCGAAAAGTTGATAATCCTTGCGAAAGGACCCCAGCTTTTGCTCTAATTGGACAAGTGGATTTACGATATTTTTCTCTTCAGGCAGCGTGTTTTGGAAAACTTCTTCGATTTCGTTTTTTATATTTGTGTATTTAGATTCCAGATAAAACATTCGCACAAACAGCCCAACAAACGAGACGACAACAATTGCAGTCGCAAGCGCTGCACACACTACCAGCTCTTTTTTAAGATTTAATGTTGGTTTCGTATCGGCGTTATCGGCTTCGAGGAAGTTGACTCCAACAGTTTTTTCGGGTGCCAGTGCCCTCAGAGCAAGCCCTTCGGCAACGCATATTCCAGTATCGCCGTTTTTCTCAAAGGAACGTTTTACCATTGCGTATGGCTCAACTGTGACTATTTGGCAGCGCAGGCTTTCTTTAACTGCCGCTTCGAGGTCACAGGAAACATCTCCTCCGATTGCCAGGTAAATTTTAGTCTCTTGCTCAATATCGGTACCAAATACTTTTTGCCACGTAACTTCCGCTTCGCGTGCCAACAGTTCTGCAACATGCTCTTGAATTGAATCAGTATTGTTGTCAGAGCTGGAGACAATCGGAATGTTTCTAACGATTAAAATATTGCTGTTTTCGGTAACTGCCAAGGTGAGGTAAGATTCATCTATATATGCAATAATGGCCTGGCCGGTCGCAATTTCAGGATGATTTGTCACGATTGTAGAATGAATCGCAAAAATCGCTGTCTCCACCAGATTAGGCTGCATCTTGGCCCCGGCTAAGATGTTAAGTCTTTCTCGCAGCGATGTTTTGCTTACTGCTGCTGTAAGAACAGAGTATTTATCATCCGGCAACTGGCGGTGCGAACATGCCTGGGCAACGATTTGGTCCGGTTCTATTGGTATATTGTGTTCCAATGCGGATTTGGGAACCTGGCGAATTTGTTCCAAGCCGGCAACATCAGTTTCCAGGTTGCGGTAGAAAACAGCGTCATTCGGCATCGAGATTGCCACATTTGCCCGATGGTCAAAACCATGTTTGCTGGAAAGTCGCCTGAGAATCTCCAGCGGCGAATCTTTACTTCGCCGTGTTTGTGTGCTAAAGACTTTTTCGATGCACAATTCATCTTCTGTGCGCATGATTTGTACCGCACGCAAATAAGAGAAACCAATATCTATGCCTATGCACCGCTTAACCATTATCTTTTCTTTGTATTTATTCTATAGGTATATCGTAACTGTTTTTAAGATTCTTTATAAAAAACAACCTCAACGTTTTTAGTTTTCATATTTTTTCTCAGTATTGCCGCAATTGTACAGTTGCGATGGCCGGCATTTCCCTGGGCTTTGACGTGGTAGTATTCGTCTGCCGGGCTGACAGTAACCATCTTTTTGATTGTATTGTAAATACCATCTGTCATACCGGGGACATCCCGCAGTTCCATTATGCTGTCGAAGGGCTTAAATTTTCGCCGGTCAATAATCATCCGGGCCAAAGCAGCATCCATCTTTTCCGACAAACTCTCTATCACACGCTTTGAGGCACAGTTTATGTTAATTTCTCCATTACCGTAAACCGTTATATGGTCGCGCATACTCTCGAAGACATCTTGTGTAATTCCTTTAACCAGCAGTAGCTCTTCGGTCGCCTCAAGCGAGGCATTCTTGCATCTGTAAGGTGCTTCTAAATTACCGTAGTAGGCTGATTCTGCTCCTGAATTTTCATGCTTTATAAAAGGCAGGTGCGTGACCTTGTCATCGCTGTCGGTCCAGTCAATAATTGCGGGCACCAACCCATAGCCAATATGAGAACGGCCTGCCTGTTCCCGATTCAATAGGTCGATGAGCCGAAGTAATTGGTCTATTCTTGCGCGATTTGGTTTGTTGTTTTTGTCTTTGAGGAGGTTGACATTCAATTTGGCGTTTTCTTCCATGATAGTTATGGAGCAGTTTCCATCACCAATATCAAAAGTATTTTCCTCCGAAAGCAGATTCGGGCGTGTTTTTCTTGTGTTGGTTTCGCGGGTGTCCTTGATAGCCGCAATTGCGATATTGAGACCTGCTCTTGCGCAATTTAGCGCATTCGTGGATTTTTGGAAGTTATCCACGACCCGCAGGTTGTAACGGGATTGATAGTTGAAGCCAAGCAGCAGTACCGCCATGCAGATAATCATACACAGGACAACAACAACGATAAATCCACTTCGTTCAGTTTTTGTTCTTTTCGCTCTCATTATTTATTAACCGATACCAACGTTTCGGATGTGGTTTTCATAACTTGATTCTTCCAGCTACATATATATGCAGCAGTGCCGAAGGAATATTGCTGATAATTTTCGTCCCGGCAGGTGAGGTTGATTTTTACCGCATATGGCAGCGCCTTTTTTTCTTTGAAATCCCATGTTGGAAGCCAGTGTCGACCGTCGGAAAATGCTAATTCGATACTATCAATGTTTTCCGCAAGCGGTTGCCAATTCCTATTTTCAATAAAGCTTTTGGACCCATCGACGAATCTTTCCTGGCTAAGAAAAAGCATGCCGATATTTTTGTCAAATTTGTAGGTGACCTTGAACAATCCCGGTGACTTTTGCTCTAAAATGCTGTTCGTAGTTACAAGATACAGAATCTCTCCTCCCATCTCACCTGAAGTGCCGTTGAAGTAGTTGATTATATTTTCTGGTGTTTCCTCTTTTTTTAGAGAACCTTTGACGGCAGGGGGGGTAGACTTCTTGACTGAGCCGGCATACGAACATCGTATCTGTTGAGCTATCCGGCCCAGCAGTTCCCGTCCTTCTTGGGACATAGCTATCTTTCTCTTACACGCTTGAGCCGACTTCGAGGTTGCAAAATAGCTGCCGTATACCATAGAGACAATGGCTGCAATTATCGCTACAGCTACGAGAATCTCGACTAACGTAAACCCCGTTAGAAGTTTGTACCGATGGTAAGTAGCCCGACTTGCCGGGCTTACTTCTAACGGGGTAAAGCCATTTTTAACTGGTCGAATTTTCACGGTAATTTCCTGTCAGCAATATAAGTTGACATTTGTATGTGTTTGGGCCTGATACCTTGTTCCCAACTGACATCGACAAGTACTCTTCGCAATCCTGCAATATCCAGCTCGCCTAAATGATATGGTTCGATGTTAGTAACTTCGGTCCGCCAGTTAAAGCACAGGGCGTTATTTTCCACACTGCCGGAATTAGTTCCTTCTTCCGGATAGCCAAGTGCCAGCGTCTCTGCGATTTTCTCGTTTGCCAGGAGAACAGCCTGAGAGGTTATCTCTGCTGTTTCGATCATCCTGATACTGATAAGATGCAGTCTTATCAACGCCAAAAGAGAAATGGAGACAATCACAAGAGCTATGAGAACCTCTATGAAGGTAAACCCCGTTAGAAATCCGCACCGAAAGCGGGCAACCCGACTTGGCGGAATTGTTTCTAACGGGGTAAAGGCACTCTTGTTTATCACTTCAGTTGTCGCGTTTTTATTTTCACTCATCAAGGTTCCAGCTTTCAATATCTGCATCTTTGTCTGTGCCGCCATCTTCACCATCTTTGCCGTAAGATTCCAAATCATAGTCTTTGCTATGCACCCCCGGAGAAAGATAGATATATCTATTGCCCCACGGGTCCAAAGGCACCTTATCAAGATAGGCGTCACTGTTATAGCCCTTTATACCGGGGTCTGAGACGAGAACTTCAAGACCTTCGGAGGTAGTAGGAAAACGCCCGGTGTCGGTCTTGAACAGGGCCAACGTAGATTTGATATTGTGTATATCAACTTTGGCCTTCATTCTACGGGCCTGTTCGGGCCTGTCTAATATCCTCGGCATAACGATAGTAGCCAGAAGCCCCAGAATCACGACCACAATCATAAGCTCAATCAACGTAAACCCCGTTAGAAGTCCACATCGAACGTGGCCAATCTGACCTGCCGGGATTACTTCTAACGGGGCAAAACCAGTCTTTTGTAATCGTTGTATTTTTTCTTTCATCTTACAGGACTCCACTAAAGGACCTGATTTATATCAAATATCGGCAGTAGAATGGCCAGGACGATAAAACCTACAACTGCCCCCATAAAGAGAAGTACCACAGGTTCAAGTAGCGAGGTCAGCGTTTTCGTTGTTAGCTCCACCTCGCCGTCATACATATCGGCAATATTTATAAGTCCCTCTTCTACGTTCCCGCTTATCTGGCCTGTCGCTATGATGTGATATACGATTGGCGGAAACAATCCGGTTTTTCTTATTGCGTATGCAATGGCCTCTCCCTTGCCGACCAAATCTTTGACTGAATCCATAGCATCTGCAATGACGCTGTTTTGAATTACCTGTTTTGCGATTTCCAAAGCCTGCAGTATCGGGATACCGCTGATAAGAAGTATCCCTAACGTTCTGGTCAGGCGGGCTATTTCCGACTTCAGGAAAAGTTTACCGAAAAGAGGCAGCTTCAGTTTCCAGCGGTCCGCAAGCAGCCTGCCCCCTTTGGTTCTGCAGGCCGCTGGAATTCCCAGTAAAACCACACAGAGCACAGGGACAATTACTACTAAATATGTTTTCATAAAAGAGCTTACTGATATAAGCAATCTCGTAGGCCAGGGAAGAGGCCTGTTCATTTCGATAAATATCGCTGTTATGCTGGGCACCACGACGGACATAAGAAATACCACTACTGCCACAGCAACCACAATCATCATCAAGGGATATGCAATAGCGGATTTGACCTTGGCGGCAAGATGTACACGTTTTTCCAGTATTTCCGCCAGGCGCAAGAGAACTTCTTCCAGGGTCCCGCTCGTTTCACCTGCCGCCACCATGTTGACAAACAGGTTTGAAAAGACATTGGGATGTTTGCTGAGAGCGCCAGCCAGTGTGCTTCCTGAATTAACATCGTTGGCAACTTGTTCTATAATTTCTGCAAGAGGATTATCCTGGCCCCGAATCTCTCGTAGCTGTTCAACTAACGCTGAGAGAGCAGGTACAAGGGGCATACCGGCGCGTAACAGTGTCGCCAGCTGACGCGCGATACTGCAGACATCCCTCGTACGGATTCTTCTGAAGATGTCCCTTTCGTACGTTTTTTGCTGTGTATCAGCGCGACCACCACTATCAGCTGCTTCATACGTTGGGGCTGGCTTCTTGTCATCTAACAGCTTATATTCAACTACCGACACTTTCAGTCACCCCTGTATTTGTTTGCACATAATCCTGTGTGACCCTGCATACTTCTTCGAGAGTAGTTTCACCGGCCAAAGCCTTACGCAATCCATCCTCTCGCAAGGTGCTCATACCTTTTTCAATGACAGCTTCTTTTATGATGTGAGAGCCGCACCTTTTAGTTATTAGTTCCTTGACGTCGTCATCAATAACTAACAGTTCAAAGATTCCCGTCCTTCCCAGGTATCCCGTATCAAGACAATTCTCACAGCCGGTTCCTTTGTAGAGCTGTCCCTTTATTGCGGAGGTTTTTTCATTTTCCGGCCATAGTGAAATCACCTGCTCATCCGGAGTATACGGTTTTTTGCACTTCGGACAGATAACTCGCAACAGCCGTTGTGCCATGACCGCAACTACCGACGAAGAAATCAGGTAAGGTTCAATGCCCATATCAATAAGCCTGGTTGCCGCTGAGGCCGAATCATTCGTATGAAGAGTGCTTAAAACCAGATGACCCGTAAGGGAGGCCTGGATCGCAATTTCAGCGGTTTCAATATCGCGAATTTCTCCTATCATAATTACATCGGGGTCCTGCCTGAGGATGTGGCGCAGGCAGTTGGCAAATGTAAGATTTATCTTCGGCTTTATCTGCATTTGTCCGACACCGGGAAGTTGATATTCGATTGGGTCTTCAACTGTAAGGATGTTTCTTTCTTCACAGTTAAGTTCGCTCATAGCTGCATAGAGCGTGGTAGTCTTGCCGCTGCCGGTCGGGCCTGTGAGTAGAATTATACCGTGCGCCAATCTAATCAGGTTTCGAAAGCTGTTAAGTACCTCCGGGCTAAAGCCTATCTCATCCAGTCCTAATTCACCGCTGCCCTTATCAAGCAGCCTCAGCACCACCCGTTCGCCACCTGATGTTGGGATGACCGAAACTCGAATATCCACTAAGCTCTGGCCTATCTTAATCCGGCTCTGCCCATCCTGCGGCAACCTTCGCTCGGCGATATTAAGATTTGCCATAATTTTTAATCGTGACACGAGAGCCGCAATCTGCTGTTTCGGTAAAGTCAATATATCGTGCAGCACGCCGTCAACCCGAAAGCGTATCCGGGCTTCATTTTCGTATGGTTCGATGTGAATATCGCTGGCCCGGCTGTGCACCGCCTGGAAGAAGATTTTATTGACTAATTTTATGACAGGCGCTTTGCTGGCAATATTGAGCAGGTCTTCGGCCCCAGTGCTGCCCCCAATCGCATCGGCATCATTATGATTATCCACCAAATCTTGCGCGGTGGGATTTTCGTTATCATTGGTAATGCTTGCGCTCTGATAGTAGCAACGACTTATAGCCTGCTCTATTTCAGGAGCGGGGTAAATAATCCGGCTGCAAGGCTGGCCTAAGATGGTTGAAATTGCGTCGGATGCTTCTATATTAAGCGGGTCGGCCAGGGCAATTGCAACCTGACTGTTTTCCAAAAGAAGAGGGATAGCGCATTGCTTCTTTAGAAACTCAAGCGGTAGTTTCCGCACAAGCTCCGAATTCAACTGTTCCGGCGATATTTTTTCTTTATATTCGCACTTCAGTTGTTTTATTGCTTGTTCGTCCAGTTTTGTACTCTCCAGTTGGGCCCCTCGTCCCACGCCGACACGGCGTGAGCCGAAGCTGTTTTAGTATAGGATTAGTCTTAGTTGTTGTTAATCCCGCCATTTTCCAGCACCGGCTCCATTTCTTTCCTCTTTTTCTCGGTTATCTGCTCCATATCTTGCTGGCTGCCCAAAACATGTGGTGTTATGAATATAAGCAGATTCGTTTTTTGAAGCCGTTCTCTCTGGAATTTAAACAAACCGCCAACCAGGGGCAGATCGCCCAGCAGGGGAATTTTCTTTTCGAGGGTAACTTTATCATCTCGAATAAGACCGCCGATTACAACAGTCGAGCCGCTGTTCATAGAAACAACCGTCTGGGCCTGCCGTTTAGCAGTTGTGGGCGTATTAACGGAGGTCCCCGTAACTCCTTCAATAAGCTTGGTGAATTCACTGTCGATTTCAAGCCTGACAAGTCCGCCCTGACTGATGTGCGGTGTTATCTCAAGACTAATTCCAACGTCCTTGTATTCGAAAGTGTCTATCACGGTTGGTGTAATAAAGTCTGTGGTTTCGGTAATTCTGGATTCTTTGACGTAGGGAATGTTTTCACCAACGATTATCAGCGCTTTACTGTGGTTGGAGGTCGTAATATGTGGTGTCGAAAGGATATTGACCCCCGACTCTTTCTCCAAAGCGTGCAGTATTGCCCCAATTCCGCTGCCTTTCCACGCGCCAACAGCCAGACCCTCGAGGTTTCCGCTGAGAAAATCCACGCGTGGTCCGAAATTGGTTGCTCCGAAAAATCGAACGCTGTCCTCCACTGCTTCATCAAGTGTGGCCCAGTCGATACCAATTTCGGTTAAGCTGTCTTCGCCCACTTCCATAATGAGCATCTCAACAAGAACCTGCTCCCGAACTATGTCCAGCTTTTGTATAATATCTTCGATGACTTTAAAGTCCTGTGCCGAAGCGGCGACAATCACTGCGTTTGTACCCTCATCGGCAGTGACCTGGACTTGCTGGGTTGCTTCCAGTGCGCCGGTGATTCTCAAATTTGCAAGGACGGCGGTAAGTGATTCTGCAACTTCTTTGGGCTGTGCGTTTTCGAG
>Ga0114919_10003055_pt1 | contig 13531 bp, 8 predicted proteins | sample BlataG_FD_88682 | JGI IMG/M metagenome (GOLD analysis project Ga0114919, IMG submission 88682) | Deep subsurface microbial communities from Black Sea to uncover new lineages of life (NeLLi) - Black_00105 metaG | ecosystem: Environmental > Aquatic > Marine > Oceanic > Sediment | place: Atlantic... | reverse complement strand
TGGTGCCATGATAGACTACGCGTGGTCTTCGTTCACGAATACCCTCTATCTTGGCATTTATCCCGGTAAACATGTGCGTGCACTCGATGCTCGGTTTCTAAGAAGAACGCGTTTATTATAAACAAGTAATATTTAATATTTAATATTTTTTCTTCGCATAATCATGCAGACTTGGCCTTTTCAATCGTTACTATTGGGAAAAAATTTAACATTCTATAAAAATGTCCATTACCCCTCACATGTTCTTACACTAAATCGGTGGGCATTTAGGTACCACGGGGCGTGATGGAGGGCCCCGGAGAGAAAAAAAGAAAGGAACCAGATACAGGGTACATGAGGGAAGAAGGCGAGGGTGAAGGAATGGGAGAGAAAAAGATTAGGGTTGTGGGTCCTGGTATGGAGGCGCGGGTCTATACAGCCCATGATTTCTTCTCCAAGATACCCAGAGAAGTGCAAATGGTCATCTTGACAAACTTTGGCATCTCGTATTACGATATTGCCAGATTGTGTGCTGTCGCCCGAATGTCTCAGAAACACATAGAGGGAGAACCTGCGGACCGTCTGACCTCTGCGGCCCTGTTTTTCCTTGAACTATGCGAGAGTCCTTTGTTTTGGAGGCAAAAGTTGCAAAGAGACTTTCCCGAAACGTTTGCTCGCATGGATCGCAGAGCCAGTCCTATCCTATACAATGAGTGGAAAGACAAATACAAGGAATCGTTCGACAAAGCTGAACATTTGTTGTTCGCGAGCGTGAATAGTGGGGACCTTGCAAACGTTCAACGCATCCTCGCCTTGGGTGTTGACCCAAACAAAGTCGACGATTATGGCGTTGACCCTAACCCTAACGCCAAACGATTGGAGCGGTCTGTGTCCTTCACTGACGATAACCCAAAGTACGGTTGGACGGCTCTTCATTACGCGGTGAATGGATTGCATCTCGAAACGGCCGAAGTATTGGTCAATGCTGGCGCAAACGTGAATGCCCGAGATAGCCGAATGAGGACGCCACTGATGACTTTGGTTTCTGATTTCCGATTTAGACGAACGGATGCAGATAGGACCGCTAAAAATCGGAAAGTGGAGGCCATCGCCTTTATGTTGATACAAAACGGTGCTCTTGTCAATGCTACCGACAAAAGTGAAGACACTGCGTTGATTATGGATTCTCGCGTTGCCTCTGCGTCGCCCATTCTCGTGCAGATCCTGGTCGATGGCGGAGCCAATGTGAACCATCAAGGGAAATTCAACAAGACGGCGCTCATGCTGGCTGCTGCCAACAATAGGCTCGCATGGGTGGACCTGCTCCTAGATTTGGGCGCGGACCCCAACCTGCAAGATGTCGCGGGAAAGACCGCTCTGAGATCCGTCGTGGCACGACATGAAAGATCCTCAAGGGTGACGTTGTTGAGAGCCATGGGGAGGAAAAAAGACATGACGAATATGGTTCGCTTGCTTCTGATAGGAGGCGCTGACCCCAATGTGAATTCCGAAACCAAATCTACCGTGCTGGGGGAAGCCGCCGCATCAGGCGACGCAGACATGGTTCGTATTCTTTTGGAAGCAGGCGCGGAGGTAGACGAAACAGACCAGTTTGGGACGACTCCGCTGATGATTGCGGCACAGCTTTTGGAAAAACGAGAAGCCTCGGCCGTTGCTCAAGTGTTGATTGACCACAGAGCAGACCCTTCCATAGAAGACAAACAGGGACAAACCGCCGCGATGCTGGCGGAAGAAGCCGGCAACAAAGCGGTCTTTTATGTTATTGAAGACGCAGAACTGCCCTCCACCCAGCCTTACACCTCAGAGTCCTCGCCGCGCGGATACCGCAGACGAGGGAAACGGGGAAAAAAGAAATACCGCTCGGGCGAGAGAGCAACGCGCCCTTTCTGAAACGAGGAGGTAACGCCGCTTTTATATAAAATTGCCTCACTAAACCGGCAAAAGTAATCAATCTCGTAGTAAAACGTAAATGTTAAATGAAAAAAATTACAATTTTCGTACTATAATTATTGGGTCATACGCTTCATATCATTATTATATAATATGGAGTACCTAGGTACGTATAACAGCGATCGGACGCGGTACACGTATTACAGCCATGGGAAGTTGGACACCATCAGACAGACCGATGCAGTCGAGGAGGTTCTTACGCACAAAGGCATGGTCATAGGGATACCTTATAAGACAAGCATGACCGAAGATAAGTTCAGAGACACCTTTGGATGGAGAGATGGCATCTTGGACGAAGAACCGGCATCGGGTCTCTTCGGTGAGTGGAAAGAGAAAGACCAACAATACCAAAGGGTCTACACTGGCGCGTTTTCGTCGGACCGGCTTAGCGAAATCAAAGCGGATGTCAGCTTGCTTCCACCAACCGGTCGACGCGGAAGGGTATTTGTGCTGATCTACGATCCATACCGGGACGACGAAACCGACGTCCGCGGAATGATGGCAAATCCGCAGTTCAACGGAGCGGCGTTCCAGTTTGCTTCGACGATGTTTGGACCACTCGAGGGCGGAAAGTTTAGATGGGACGGCCAACTGTCGACGCTCCACCATAGAGCCGTGCAAGGAGAATTTGCCACGATCTCCACGCTGGGCGCGGCCATCTGGCGCAAATACATCCTGCCGGGGGAGATCGAGAATCAGAAACCAGCGATAACCGCGGCCCGCAACCGGATTTTTCAGCGCAATGTCGAAATGTACAGCCTGCAACACTTTGGGACGCGGCTAAAATTTCCGACCGGCGGCAAGGGGTTTTACATCCTCAAGAAAGATGTGCTCCGGTTCGAACCTCAGACCGGAGACGTGGACCTCGTCAAGATACCCGTGCACCAGGATGTGTGTGTTACGTACGGATACGGGAAGGGTGGACGTGACGACGACAGTCAGATAGACGTGATTCCACTCGATGCCCACCAGCGGGTGACGTGCATTTTCTCATCGACCGTCAATCTCAACCCCAGGGTGTACAGCACAGCAAAGGACAGGAAAGCCTCACGCAAATTGCAAAAAGTGCTCCTGGAAGCGGCATACACTGGAGCAGTATATGGCGCTGTGCGCGCAGGGTGCAAAAAACTCGTGCTCACGCTGGTCGGAGGCGGGTCGTTCCGAAATGACGCTGACATCATTTTCGAAAAGATGCTTGATTCCCTGGACGTTGCGATCAGCCTCGGACTTGACGTGTACATCAACTATCGTTATGATGATCGTCGAGACTACCGTGTCGAAAGAACCAACCTGCCAAAGCTGATCATGAAAGCCCTCGGATCACAAGAAGTCGCCTATACGAAACACGACATCGTAAACGAGACGAGGCGATACATAGAATCTGGAGGAGACGAGAGAGAGAGATCTCGTATATCTCAAAAGATACACAAACTGCAAGGAATCGACTTGAGTCCCCGCGTAAAGGTGCGCAACATCGGAGATACGCAAGATCTGAAATTCCTATCGTACTTTTTGAATTACTCTCCTCCCATGAAGCCCACGTATGCCACAGCCAGTCGTGTGATTACAATCATACATAACATTTGGGGCCGCTTCAGCTTTGATGACGGCACCGTGCTCGACGACGACCCCAAAAAGCTCCTCGACTCCCGATGGAAAGATAGACTCGACGAACTCAAAAAACGCATCGGCCAGCGGTGGATGCCTGCAGGAGAAAAAATTACTCCCCTTCCTTCCCCCTCTTCTCCCAGCAAAGAAGAAGAAGAAGAAGAACAAACTCACCAAGACCCTGGAACCGAATGGTTGGTATTGTAATAAATACACAGGGGTTTACATCCCCACACACCCTTTACCCTCGTCTTGATCTTCTGTCTCATCCATACTACTGATCATTTCTCGTATTCTTTTAGAATCCGTTCGCATATACAAAGACGCTACGTAGGTTTTTGTCTCTCCTCGCGTGACCGTAGCCTCGGATACACGAAAGCTATAGATGGACCAGTCGTAACAAGGATGCTCGTTCTCCGCCATGCGAACGATCTCGCGTGCTAGGGTTTCGCCCACCGACCCAAGTGTGTCGGGTTGGTCCTCCTGGAAGGGTACCCAAAATTCTTGGCGCATCAACACGTATGGGGGTCCAGATACAAGGGCGCACATCGTTTCGTGAGAGTGGCAGGCGAGGGGGCCATTGTCGTGTGTTTGTGTCATGGTGTGTATATGACGCAGGCATACTCTGTGTATTCCTTCTGGTGTTGTGTGCACGACCGAGAGCATCCTCTTTGGATGACCGATCAGTATGCGTGTGGGTGTGTGAAAGCATTGCGAGAAATTCCACTTTTATTTTTTTACGGTTGACGCCGCCGTCGCCACGGGTACCAGGAATTCCGTGTGAAATCTGGAAAAGGAAAAAAATTTGCAGGGGCCACAGACCATATGTTCACGTTGGCCTCTGGTATGGTAACCAAAGAGAGGATGGACCTGTTGCGGGAGGTCACGGAGGAGGAGCTCATTGCGTATGACGCCTTTTGGGAAGGTGATTTGGGGAAAGGGGCAGGAGTGGACATGGGCATGTTGCGGGAAAATCTTCGAGTGATTTTGTCGGAGCTCTTGCGCTATCACCTTGGAGGATCTACAAGACAATTTGGGGTCTCTGTAGAGTCTTACGTTATAACGCGGTTTGGGTTTGAGACCGATGCTCGCCGCGATATATCGGGGGACACCTATAGCTACTTGAACCGAAGATACGACGAAACCCCCAACTTGGCACAAAGAGCCAGTAACTTTGTAGTTTTCAGCTTGTCGAGGGACTTCACCAGTCGGATACGCGAGCTTTCGGAACTAGACTTTCAGTTGGACCGTTATGTATTTAAAGACGGTCCTGAAGAAATAACGTTTTCGGAGATTCCTCGCATTTTCGAAGACCAGGCGGATCTGTTGATTGAGCAACTGAACAACCATGTGTCCAACGCTGATGCGTTTGCGATATTTTTGGACATTGTTACCAGGGGATTCGACAACGAGATTCCCGTGGGTTGGACACATAGAGCCCACCTTGTGATGGAACCCTTGTCTTACATATCCTCGGAGTTGCGGTTGGAACCCTTGTTGAACTCTCTTCCGGTGTTCTTTGCCAAAGGGGTTAAAGAGATCGAGGACAGAATCAACGAGAGAAAGGACGCGATGAACCTTCGATACCTGACTCTTCGTGAAATGGTCTACCGTGCAAAGGCAGGATTGATACCCAAAGAATGGACGACTGGATTTTGGGCCCAGAACAACTATGCTGGTTTGATATGGGCGTTGGAGCAAGAGATAAAGGAGGACCAGGCGAGGGAGAGTGTCATCGAACAGACCTCCCAAAAATTGAATTTACAACAAACGATGAACATGCTGTCCTTGATATGGTTACGCGACAGCACGAGGATGCGTTCGGGACGTCACCCAAGGAGCAGACTGTCCATTCTTCCTGCAGAGTTATTGAGATCGATCTCCGCATTTGCAAAGGATATCTGGCCTGACCGATTCTTGGAATACAAGCTGACCGTGTTTGTTGGAGAGTATTATCAAACCAATGATACGGCCGTCAAGGAACGCGTAGGAAAACCTCCCATACGGATTTCTATTTTTCACGAAGAGACCAGACTGTTCCCCGAGGAACAAGACCAAGTCGTCCGGCCCATGGTAACGCTGGTGAAAACCATTGCGTCCTCCATCTTGGGCATGGGCTTTGAAGCCCGAAGATCTGAATACTATGAGAAAGGCAAGCAAACGGAGATCTACAACGTGCGAGAGTCCATAAACAACATGATCAGCGACAATCAGATGGTTGTGGATGCTGGGTTTCCCGTGTTGTTTCAGACATGGATGGAAAACATCGTGGACAAGGTTCCCAGACGATTGACACAACGGCAGATAGACTCGGGAAGATACTCCCCCTTTGAGCTGAACGTTGAAATCATGCGAGAGATACTACGAAAACACGAAGCAGGCTTGCCCATATTGGAGCGGGTGCCTGTGATGGCGCGAAGAAACATCAAGATGCTGGAAACACACCTGATAGAAGTGGAGAAAAACATCAACACAGTCGACCGCGCCGTAGACGAGGACATTCCAATTGTGCAAGACGAAGGTGAAGAAGAAGGACGCGAAGGAAAGAGACCCAGGCGAGACTATAATATGTACGCCAAAGCTCGGTACAGATTGGATTATTCTGCCTGTTCCGCTTCTTCTTCTCGCATGACCCCCAAGGAGACACGCGGAGATTTGGTGTCGGCGACTCCGTCGATGCCTCGCTTTGTTCCTATATTTTAACCAAGTAAATTCTCCACATTCCTGAAAAACTCGTTCTTCAAGGGACACGTTCCCGTAGACCTCCTCCTACGATCGCTAGACCCTTTCTTTCCCAGCCCAGACCGTCCGTTTCTGGTGTTTCCTGCTTGTCTATAAAGGGTTCCTTTTCCTCCACTCTGCATCATCGAAGACGCCAGCGTTCCGGTGCGCAATGTACTTGGTGGGATACGGCTGGCGCCACTGGACTTTCGCCTTCCATGGGCCTTGGCGCTTTGGTAAACGGTAAACATAGAAGTACAGATGTACTCCTCGGGTGCTGCGGATGGGTGTCCATAGAGAATATCATCGCATTGCTCGCTCACTTCCGCCACGAACCCTTCGACGTCCTCCTCAATTTCGCGTATGCTTTGTACGTCTTGGTGTACGAACGAAGACAAGTTTGGAAGCACCTCCTCGCGTATACACGCAATGTCTTTCATCAACGATTGAACCGCATTGGGGGCAGCGGAAGACGAAGAAGTCGCGGAAGACTTCCCCTTGCCCTTTTCGTCCAAGAAAAAGGTAAGCACGTCCAGTTGATTGGAAGCCGATTCGATCAGTGTTTCCAACTTGGAGATGGCTTGTCCAGCGTTCTTTCGAATACACCGAAGCTCCTTGCTCACCGTTTGTGTCCCATAGCGCGTCACGTACGTTTTTATAGACGAGGCTTTGTCTGGCATACTCATCATGCTCCATGTGGATGACTTTTTCAGTTTGCTTTCACCCGTGCCCGATGATCTTTCTCGCTTGATGGTAGTGCGTCTTTGTCTCTTTTGTGTGCTTCTACCAGATCCACTGGACCCTTGGGAATCGTGAGAGGGAGATTTGCGTTTGTTGGAGGGCCCAGGCGAAGAGGGTACCAAAAAGGTATACCCGTCTTCGCCCTGGGAAGACAAAGGCGTGGCAAGTGTGCTGGCGTCCATGCTATCCTCTTCATCCAGCGGTTCCTTTTTGATTTTGTGCAGAAACCGCTGGGTTGCCGAGCTGGCTTTCATCGACTTGCCAACCAAATAGTCGTCTTCGTCTTCCTCATCGGCAAAGAAACTACTAAGCAAGCTTTGGTTTGAAGTGAGACTCATCTTCGTCCGTGCATCCAGATGTATGTGAAAGAATGAAAATAAACGCTCTGGGTGGTAAATATGGAATTCGTTTTTTTTTTACCGGAAACCAGGAATCCATAAATCCAGGGAACCCAGGGAACCCAAGGAACCCAAGGAACCCGAGGGATGCGCAGGCCTACACGCGACGAGCTGGTGGAGCGTATCACGCAGGATGTGGACGAAATCGCGCGTATCACCATCGATACGGTGGATGAATTGGTCACGCGAGGAGAGTTGTTGGACGATTTGGTGGACAAAACAGAACGATTAAGCGAAGCCAGCGAGGGTATGCTGTGGACGGTGAGACAAACACTAAACGAAGGCATCGCACGAAGAGCCCTTCGCATGACCAAAACCATGTTGCGAGGCGTTGTTGCTATTCTCTATCGTTTCGTTCTCTTGGGTGTGATGGCAGGTCGTGTTGCCTATGGCGGTGTGCTGTTCCTGTTTCCCAACGAAAAAGACATTACGGATCGGTTGGCACAGAGGGAAGCGGAAGTGGAAAAAGGCGAAAAAATATTTTAACACCGAGCGCAAGTATAGCAAATTTTGCGTTTTTCCGCATGAAAGAACGCGTTGGGTGTATGCAAGAGGACCGTCTCGCATGAGTTCAGCGGGAATTTCGGGAATTTCGGAAAGTCGGCTCGAACAAGAAAAAGAAATCTACTTGAATCATACCTCAAAATACCTGTGTGGAACTCCTTTTTCCATATACCGAGGATGGCCCTACGTGTTCTTGATGTTGGCATTCCTCGTCTCCATGGTAATGGTAGTACTCATTGCTATCATGACGCAATATGGTTCTTTCGTTCAAGCATCGATGGTCATTATTGTGGGGGTATTGGTTGATATTGGACTTTTTGTAGCGACGTTATTCATTCATCACCAAATCGACGCGGGTGAGTTCGCGGGTCGCCTGGAGGATGCTGAATCCATATCAAAAATACATGAAGAAGAACGCGAGGATGTAGTGGGTAAACAACGATCCGCAAGAACCGCGGGGAAACCCGGCGCGATGACGCATGCGATGAAAGCTTGTGTGAGCAAAGCGCCACAGTCGATTGTGTACTTTACCATTCTCCTCGCCTGGGTCATCTACGGGGTCTTAATACACAACGCCTATGCGATTGGTCTTGCCTCCAAAGAGACGAGCAAATCAGGACTCCCAGGCGAAGGAGCAACGCTTATTCCTACACCAGGCGAGGAGGATGAAGAGGAAAGAACCATAGGCGCATTGGGTATTTGGGAGACAATCATCGCACCCTTGTTTATGATCCTTCTGGTGGTGGGGAGCTACTTTCAACGCCTATACAACAGCATGGTATGGAGATCGTCGATGACCATGTGGTATGCGGTGATGCTGCTGTTGGTTCCCACGGCGGGAAACATGCTTGGACAAATGTCGGTGGTACAGGCGATCGTTCGGGTGGTGATGTTTTTCACCCTTTTCACGTTGACCGAGATGGAGGGACGGTGCATGCTGAACGACTACATGAAATACTTTAGTCTTCTTGGTGACCGAAGAAGCTCGAACATCGTCGTATGTCTTTCGGAAGACGTTTCGCATACACCCATCACGGAGATACAGACCGAGGCGAAAAAGGTCTTTTTCGTCTTATATCGGTCCGTCTTTCAATCGATCTACATCCTTTTCGCATGCGTGGGATTGGTGTGGGTCGTGTTGGTGTTTCTGGTGCACACGGTGTTTCTCAGTGTTAAGATATTCAAACTTGTGGGGAAAGCGAACTACGACATATCGAAAAAGTTTGATGACATTGGGTCGACCGGTCACACGCATAATCGAGAGGAAGAGCAAGATGAAGTGTATTTTCATTCGGAAAATGCAGATAGGACACGTAGAATGGAAGAGGAGGCGAGGACGTTGACACAGCCTACGCCTGTACACATAGGATACCCTCCTCCCCACCAGGGGTACTACCCTACGCCACACGCGTACGGAGGACCACCTGTGCACCAACACATGTACCCCTCTCATCCGCCTGGATACGAACAATACCCTATGCCACCACCCCCTCATCCTGCCCAGGAATACTCGGACGCGCCTCCCTATCCAGAACATCCAGAACATCCAGAACATCCAGAATACCCAGAACACCCAGAACACCTAGAACACCCAGAACACCCAGAACACCCAGAACACCCAGGACACCCAGGACACCCAGGACACCCAGAGCAGGTCGGTCGACCTGGTCTACCTCCTATGCCCATGCGAAGGGTTCCCGTGCCCGGGATGGGAATGCCTATGCACCCAACAAGATACCCAAACGCAAATAATCCTTACCCAGGACACCGGCCTCCAGGGCGTGGGCCTTCTCGCATAAACGGAAGTCCAGCGATGCGGCCAACTCCGACGGGATGGCGAGGATCTCCTGTGCCACCTACGTCCCCGGGAGAAACGCTGAGGAGACCCGGAACGCCCGTAGGCGGAGAAAAGAAAAATACCCAAAATCCCCAAAATCCTCAAAATCCTCAAAATCTTCAAAAACCCCAAAACCGTCCGCCGAGAGGGCCAGTGCGGAGACGAAGGTCCAATCCCATGCCCCGTCCTCGCATGGTCCCCCGAAGGTCCAAACCCAAATCCCACCCGGGACCCAGCCGAAGAGGACCGGAACAGCCCAAAGACAAAACTGTGAAACAAACGTGACCTATCGTTGTGGTAGGAAATAAAAAAAACACTTCACATGGTGTATTTATGCTGTATGTGTAACATGGGAGCGGTAGAACCCCCACATACCTAAAGCAAAACGATGGAAATGTGTATTACTATCCCTCGCGTGGTAGATGATTTGGACGCTTTGATGCGGCGGTATGTGGAGGAACAGTATCGACCTGTGTTGATTAACACCAAACGCGATTTCGAGATGGGTGTTATACAACGAGGGGCCTGCAAGACCGATAGGCCAGAGTTGTTGGTTGCGGTGGCCCGCTTTCAAGAGGAACGCACGGAAGAGTACAAACGGTTCCGGGCCTTGATTTTGCCCATACTGTTGCACCCAAGACATGACCACATTCGGTTTTCCAACAAGCCAGGCGAGAAGGGATTCTACGTGAACCAGCAGGCGCTCAACTCATCGGTGGTGATGATGGAATCAGTTACGGCCAAAGGCCGAACGGTGATGAAGTCTGTGGTTCCTCCCATTTTTGAAGGCGGTATCAGAGCAATGTCCGACGCCAAGTTTCGCAAGAAATCCATGCGTGTGCGAGGATTGTTGGGCCTGTTGAAGAACGTCTTTTGGCCTACGTACAATACAGAAGTACACGCCAGCATGGCTAGGTCCTATCTGACGCGAGAGAAGAAACGCGTTCAGGCGAGGAGGAGAGCTGAGGGAAAGAAGAATACCCGAAAGAAAAAGAAACCAGTGATACAAGTGGCCGCCAAGGATAGACGAAGTTCCTCGGGGTGTGCATGGAGTACCATCGACAGCGTGATACACAACCGGCGAGGCACGGGGATGGAGCTGGGCAAACAGATACACGAGCAGCTGGAACGATTTGCGCGGGACCACATCTCGTTTGCGCTTTCCCGAGACCCTGTAGACCCCATCACACGCGCGGTCATCGACCATATCATCATCAAATGGAAGATGATACCGGTGTGGGGAGAGCTACAAATATGGGACGAGGGCCTTCGCTATGGGACAGCCATTGACATGGTGTGTTTAAGGCCCAAGGGTATGGGTAACCTGGTGTTTCTGGAGATCAAAACGGGATACAAAGAAGTGTTTACGTACGCGAGGAGAAAGGTCCACGGAGGCGTGGGTATCGACGACTCGCCACTGGGGCACGCCATGCTTCAGTTGATCATTCCTATACAAACGATGAAGTATCGTTATGGGATCACCGGGATCACGGGATACGTCCTGCATGTAAACGAGATGGAAGGAGTAACGTGTTTCAAGCTTCCGGCGGACAACCCTCGCGTGAAAGGGGGCGTGTCGTATGCGAGGATATACAATTATGCGATGAAACGAGACCGAGGAGGCCCCCAGGAACCCGGTCTCCTTTGCAACAAGAGAAAGCGAGGAGGAGACGGAGGAGGCGGGGGAAGAGGAAAGACCTCGGTGGTGGCGCGGTCCTCGCCTTTGTCCATCGTCAGTGCGAGGACACAAAGCAGTGTTTCGGTGTCATCCGCCAGACCCCGGTCTCGAAATGGAATTCAAAAAAGGAATCGAAAAAAGAAAAAAACCTTCAAATAAAATTTCAGAATGTAAATAAATATGTTTGTATAAAACTCAAGTCTCGTTACACTATTGGGTTATATATATCATCCGTACCCCGGGGCACGCCGAACCCTGGATAATAATGTCTCGTAGGGATACTCGTCAAAGGAGGACCAATCCCTTTGGAGGAGTCTCCAAAGAAATGAAACCTTTGGTCATGCGAGAGGGGGTGCAAGATCTTCCCTCGCCTAATCCCACTGGACCATCCGGTGATTCAGGAATGATCTGGAGTTTGTGTGTCTGGACAGGCATTCTTTCTCTTGTGCTGGGGCTGGCGGTTGGTGGCGCATACATTTGGATTGGCCTGCATCGCCACCAGGATTTGAAAGACGACATTGATGATTGTCTGTCCAATGTGAATGTTTCTGACCTGCATGGTGGAGACATCTTGATATATAACGAAACATCAGAACTATGGGAAACCGAAGCGTGCCCCCCTGGGCCCCAAGGATTTCCCGGTCCACCTGGACAACGCGGTTTAACCGGACCACAGGGAATACAGGGTCCGGATGGTCTCCAAGGACCGAAAGGAATACAGGGAATTACTGGATCTCCTGGTCCACAAGGACAACAAGGGCCACAGGGTCCAGCTGGTGGCACTGGTCCACAAGGACCACAGGGCGATCCTGGACCCCAGGGCATTCAAGGAATACAAGGTCTAAAGGGAGACCAAGGCGATATTGGACCACAGGGAATTCCTGGTCCGCAGGGTACGCCTGGTATTCAGGGTATACCAGGACCACAAGGACCAATAGGATTGAAAGGAGACCAAGGAGAACAGGGTGTTCAAGGAGTACCTGGAGAATCAGCGACGATTGACGATTGTAACAAGACCGTGGGATCTTTTTACATTGCAAATGGCACTTCTCCGATTGATATATTACCCACGACGGTACAGATATTGACTCAAAACACATGGATACATATAGGCGAAGATGATTGTGTTCCGGCTACTATGGAATTTATAGGGTTTCCTGGCAACTGCAGTTTCATAACGGAAAATCAGACGGATACTTATAAAATAGAGGTGGACATTTCCTTGGAAACATCAAATGCCCTAAATGATCCGGAAATATGGTTCGGAATCTCGTTTGACGGAGCAGACCCTTTGCTTCAAAACTCGTTTTCCACACATGGAAGACCAGACGAATCCATGTCGTTTCGTATCACGGCAGTATTACCCCCATATACGAGAATTGGATTGGCCACACTAAACAGAGCAAACACAGACGATGTGTTGATCAAGCGGCTTCAGATGGTTGTGGTAGGCGAATTGCTATGCGGATTTGCAGTGGACGGACCACAAGGTCCTCCCGGACCACAAGGAGTACAAGGGAATACTGGGCCACAAGGACCGCAAGGAGACCAAGGCATACAGGGTATTGCCGGGCCAAAGGGTGATATTGGACCCCAGGGTATACAGGGAAATCCTGGACCACAGGGGCCACAGGGCGACCCTGGTCCACAGGGCATTCAAGGACTACAAGGACCCCAGGGACCCCAAGGTATTACTGGCGACACTGGTCCACAAGGACCACAGGGCGATACGGGACCCCAGGGCATTCAAGGAGTACAAGGACCCCAGGGAACGACAGGCCCTCAGGGGCCTCGGGGAGAACCTGGGCTTAACGGTGTTTCGATTTTTGGTTCTTACTTTCAACACAACTATACCGAAGAGGAGAGACGAAGTTATTCTAACCCGCTTTCTCAATACGCACCATCTGTAACCATAACAACACCGTCACTGCCTCTCGGATTATATCGCATTGGGTGGTACGCCGAAATGACCATCGATAGTACCAGCAGTCAAATAGGAACACTTGCTTTTCTGAACGGCGTGATTATCGGGGCCGAGTACATCGAACCCTATGATGGCAGAAATTGGTATGCTTTTCACGGGTTTAAATACGA
>Ga0114919_10003054_pt1 | contig 13531 bp, 18 predicted proteins | sample BlataG_FD_88682 | JGI IMG/M metagenome (GOLD analysis project Ga0114919, IMG submission 88682) | Deep subsurface microbial communities from Black Sea to uncover new lineages of life (NeLLi) - Black_00105 metaG | ecosystem: Environmental > Aquatic > Marine > Oceanic > Sediment | place: Atlantic... | reverse complement strand
TGAAAATAAAACGGCTAATACTACCCATAATACTATAAAAGAACTACGAACTTCACTAAAATCCTTCTGGAATAAACAACCATTTACACTGGATCTGTCCAATTACTTGTGCCCTTGACTATATATAAAGTATCAGGCGATTTGAGATTCATCCTTCTCGTCATACCTATCCCGAAAATAAGCAAGGATACAGACTACTACCTGAAAGAGCTGCTAATATTCGTAAAATCGCTCATACCAATCGAGATCGTCCTTCTTGACCGTGGATTTTACACATGGGGCGTCATAAAGGTTTTACAAAAACTTAAACTGGGATATATAATCCTGGTTCCGAAATACGACAAGTTCAAGGAATGGTTAAAGAAAGGCGCGGGATTGCACGATCATCAAGGGAAACTGAACAGAGACAAGACAACATACAAAATAAGCACGTATATTGCGATATTGCCAGACTATAAGGGTTTTGACTGGGTTTTTGCAACAAATATTAGATATGATAAGATCTTCAGATACGTGCGCTATTATAAGAAGAGATGGGGTATAGAAACCACGTTTAGAGTGCAGGATGAGGTCAGAATCAAGACAAAATCGCTAATACCGCTGATACGGTTCGCACTCTTCGTATTCGAGTGCCTGTTGTACAATGTATGGCAGTTCTTCAAGGGGCGTGTTCCGTTCAGAAGATTTGTTAATATTCTGTTCAGGAGGCGCATCATCGAAACAGCGGTATTTGCAGTTATTGAGCTCCTCAAAGAGAAAGATATTTTGGATTATAAAGGTCCGCCTCCAGACAAGATTTATGAGGAGTTAATTGAAAAATTTGGCTATATTGATGGGGTTATCTTACAGCATGGCTGTTAATATGACTTTTTTGCTGTTTTTACTTTTTTCTACCACTTAATTTGCGGACTATCCTTGCATTGAAGGGTTGTTGGGTTAAATATGCTCGATTATATCTATCAGGACCACTTAAAATCGGTTATTTTGTTATTATCTCCAAAAAGTATTCGGAGATACTGATCTTCCAATAACAAATGTTTTCAGAAACAAAAGAGGGAACTACAAGAATATTAGTGCAGAACCAACCCACAAAGTCAATTTTTTACAATCCCCTGATGCAACTGTGCAGGGACATAGACGCACTTGCAGGAGTTACCCGAAAGGACAATTTGTGCGACCTTATATTATATACCCGCCTTTTGAGCCCGTGTGGTGCGAAAGGCATTTTCATAGAGTGTGTTGAGGAGTTCTTTTCCATGAGGTTGTGGTATCTCACGTCCTTCTTTTTTTGCGGTTTCTAACCAGAGTTCTATGGCGATTTTAACCTCTTCCAATGCTGCTTCTTCCGTTTCACCAAACGCGGAGCATCCTGGTAGCTCGGGAACCACCGCTATATAGCCCTCATCCTCTTCGCTGTAGAATATTTCTATCGCATATTTATACATCTTTCTCATCCTCTAATAGACTATATTTCTCGATTATTTTTATAAGTTGTTTTACTTGATAAGGTTTTGCCTTACCGCCTACATTTTGAAAATTCAATATCTCTTGCACTCCATCGCGCACATAAATTCGATGACTGCCTTCCCCACCTCTAAATCTAAAACCAAATGCCTCGGCAATCGTACATAACTTCTCAAAACGAACATTTTTCGGTCTCCTTTTTAACTCCTTAAACATACGTCGCTTATTCATATATCTAACTAACTACAACTCCAACATTGGATTAAAACCTTTCGCATCATTGGGTGAAAATATATAAATAACTTACCCTATTTCCCAATAACAAATGTTTTCAGAGACAAAAGAGGGAACCACACGAATATTAGTGCAAAAACACCCCACAAAGTCAATTTTTTACAATCTCATGATGCAACTATGAAGAGACATAGACGCACTTGCGGGAGTTATCCGAAAGGGCAATTTGAGCGACCTTATACACCAACCTTTTGAGCCCGTATGCTGCTTTTTATAGCCTCCGTTGAAAACTTCTTTCCCGTAAGGTTGCAGTTTCTACCCCGAGTTCTATGCCAATTTCAACCTCTCCCCATGCTGCTGCTTCCGTTTCCACGAATGCTGGACATCTTGGGAGAAGAAAGTTTATACGAGACCATGCGAAGGAAGTAATAAATTTGAATGTGTGAATGTTATACGCTGTCCGCGAAGGGGAGACACTATTTCCTTTTCGCTTCCCTTGCCCCATATTCTGCTTTCGCTTCCCTTTCCTTTTGATTTATAAACCTTTTTTTCATTCAATCCTCAAGCCGCTCGAACAACAGGGCAATTATTCTTTCGGTGACATCAATACCGCAGGCAAGTTTTACGCCTTTACCAGAAGGTGTTGCATTCACTTCGAGCAAACTTAAACCCTCTTTGCCTTCTATCAAGTCAACACCCGCGAAATCCGCGCCTACTGCTTTTGTAGCACTTATTGCGAGTTTTCGCATTTCTTCTGTTAACTCACACTTGAGTGGTGTAGCGCCCTGACTCAAATTGCTAACGAATGAACCACTGCGTGGGACTCTGTAAATCGCACCTAATGCTTCTTCACCAACCACAAAAACCCTTATGTCGCGTCCTGGGCTAAGCACGAACTCCTGTAAATAGAGCACGCCTCTTTCTTTCAGTAACGCTGCGAGTTTTGATGCTAATTCTGATTCCTGTTGGGAACTCTCAAGTTTTATTATTCCTTTACCCTGACTTCCAAAAATTGGTTTCACCACCACAATTCCAATTTTTTCTATTGTTTTCATAGCGACTTTAAGCTCAGAAGTAATTACGGTCGGCGGAATAGGTAAGTGGGCGAGTTTGAAAAGGTAAAATGAAAAGAACTTGTTTGCTGCGTTCTGGATTGCAGTTGGATGGTTCATAACTACTATTGAGTTTTCAAATTGTCGAAGCAAATCGAATTTGAAAGAAATGGTTTCAAGAGAAGAGCTGATGCCGATGTCTCTGACAAGGATAGCGTCGAGGTCTAAGTCTTTTAAATCCGCATGGAAAATAGAAAAGTCAGAAGTGGAGACGGAAGCGCTTACAGTTGAGAGGTTAATCGGGAAGGCGTTTGCTCCTCTTTTCCGTAGGTTTTTCAAGAATGCACTTGCAGTCCAGTCCTCAGGGTCGGTTAGGACTACGCCTATTTTTGCTCCTTTTGTATTTTGGTTTGTATCTATTTCTTTGTCCATTTTTGCAGCTCCTCTTTTATTATCCCTCTCGCTTGCTGCTCAAATTCGCTCTTCACTTCACGCTTCTTCGGCATTATCATTTTAAATGGGCATTCGGCGGGTCTAACTTCATTTTCGGGACATACGCCGAGCGTGAATCCCCTGCACCATATCCTCGAGAAAATATCGGGATATTCTTTTAGGCATATTTTATACATACGCATTGCGAGTTCTCTGATTTCCGGTGACGCCCTTACACAGAGCCTGAGCATGAAAAAGTTTATCAGACTGCGAACGTTTATCGTTACCACATAATGCGTGTGCAAAGCCATGGGTAAGACATATCTTGCCTGTTCTCTTGCGACACCAAGTTCTCTTAACTTTGTGTATGCATCATTAGCGCTTTTCATCGCTTCCGTGTAAATCCTTGCTTCATCTCCTTTCCCTTCCCCTTTCCCCTTTCGCTCTAACTCTTTTGGAAGATAGTAGCCAAACCCCTTTTCTTCCATATACCTCGTACTTCTCGCAGTATGGCTGGCTATTCGATGCTCTAACAATTCCCGGCTCAATGCCACGCTTATCTCCGAGAGATCGAAAGTGAAATAGATGTGCTCAAGCGCCGAAGAGTAATCATTATCCGTGATTAGCTCGACTATTTCTTTTGCGTTTTGTGTTGGCAAAACACCACTTACCGCTGCCGCTTCTGCAACCAGATTTATCCCTTTTTCTGTTACTCTGAGCAGTTTCACGTCCATTGCATTTGCATACTTATAGTTCCAGAGATTAAAAAAGGGGAAAAAAAAGGAAAACTTTAAAAATAGCCAGCACCAAAATCATCTTATGAAAATCAAGTTCAATGGTGAGGCGCAGGAAGTCAGAAGCAAAAGATTAGGTGATATTATCGAAGAGCTGAATGGTGCATACAAGCAAGGCTGTATAGTGGCTGCTGCCTCAGAGAAGGAAAGCGTGGAATTAAAAAATGAATTCGCTGTGAAAACAGAAGGTGGAGAGGCAAGGATAAAAATTGTCAGAGAAAAAGAGGCTGAAGCTGAAATTGAAACCGATGCACGGTCTTTATTCTATAAGGATTATAAAAAATTCCGCAATGCACGAGGTAGGATAGGGTGGAAGAGTGAGGATATAACTGCTATTGGACCGATAGAGACGAATCTAAAGGTAGAAAAAAGCGAGCATAAATACAAGAAATGGGATGTTTTCTTCGGCTTTGGTGGTTTTGACCCGGGCATGACATATCTTATGATAAGCAAGCGAGAGCACGAAGCTGCTTATGGGACTGGCAGGGATGCCATAATAGGGAAATTAACGAGGGGCAGGGATATTATTTTGGATTTGTGCGAAGGTGACAGAATAGAGGGGATAAGCCCAATTGTAACAAAAGCGGAGAGAGCGGGATTCGTCACCGCCGACTTGAATACGGAGATAGAGGAAGGGCAGGAGATATTTACCTTTGCAAAAGTGAAACTTTTTCGAGAAGCACCAATGTCATGTGAGCATTTCTTGTCTCTTACAAGAGATGGTATTTTCCACATAGATGACCTTTCGCATACTTATCTGGCTTCAGAAGCTTTAAAAAGGCTTAATTTGCCTGTTGAGAACATCAGCTACCGATCTAAATATTACCTGACAGCAAGGAACACAGGGACTGAGAAAGGGAAAATTTATGCGTATAAAGAAAGCAGACTGCCGCATCCTTCTCATAACGTATTTGGTGAAGTAATACAGGGTGGAGAATTGATTGATTACGCACAATTAGGAGATGCTATTTATTCCTTGACAGAGCCGAAGTGGATGACCGTGGTGGGAAAAACTCAGCGCGAAGCGGAGGAGTATTTAGAGCGTGAGGATATCGGACAGGTGAGGGAAGGAAGCAAGGATGATAATGCGGTGGTTGTAGACCAGGAGCCAGCGTTGACAATGGATATCATGGAGGTGGGGGAAGTAAAAACAATTGGTGTTGAGGAGGAAGGAGTGTTTTCAGTAGAATTATTTTATGATGAGGCGCCTAAGACCGTGTGGTATTTCAGAAAGCTTACAGGGTTAATTAACCGACCAATAGGATTTTTAAAGGTATATTTCACTGTTCCCGGGATGATGGTGTTATTTCATGGAAGCGCAGACGAAGCAGGGACACTTGTGCCTGAGAACCTGGTAAAGGGAGGGGTTAAAAAGGGAATACTTGGAGTTACAAATATGTCCCGCTCAAACCGAGGGATAATGGGAATCAGATTGGATGACAGCAAAGAGTACGGACCCACTGGCGAGACCTTTGACGGTGCTAACCTCGTCCTTTCTTTTTCTTCTCTTACACCTTCAAAATTGTCTTTTCTCAGTAAGCTAAAAGAAGGGGATATGATTTATGTGAAAGAGAAATAGGTGTTTAGTAATTGCTCAAAATCTGGGGGAATTTTGAGCAATTAAATGCAGAATGCAGAATGCAAATCGAAAAACGCAAAATATCATCTTTTAAATTTTGACTTTTGCACTTTACAATTTTCATTTTTCGTTGTCTGCTCAAAAGTCCACTGAATTTTGAGCAGATAAGGGCTATCTATCGTATCGGCAACTCATATTTCCCTGCTATTTCTTTGAACGCCTCACTTAGATATTTTATCCTGTTCCAGCACAACCCGTAAGTATTGAGTTCCCATATTCTTGTCGAGCCTGCGAATTCACCTATAATGCCTCTTCGCTTCAATTCATCACTGAGAAAAAATCCCCGTCGCTTATGCGTTCGCGCAATTCTGTCGAAACTATCGCGAGTATCAACTTTTGAAAGCGTATGTTTACGAGGATATTCACTTGATATTTTATTCCCTTCTATCCGCAAGAACTCTTGGATGAAATAATTTGATTTCTTTACTTCCTCATCCCATCTCTTCACTCGCTCTTTTACGCGAGGAAAAGAAGCCATCATAGAAAGCAAAGTCCCGCCCATCAGAGTGCAACCCAGCATCTCGGGCTCTTTATTCTCGAATCTCCTGCCTGTGGTATCTCCAGCTATATGACTGCCTCTAAATACTTTTGATGCCCAATCTTCAGTGGTGGCAAGGATGCCTGAGGGTGCGACTGCCGCCATACTCTTATGCCCTGAGCCCACAACGAAATCAGCTCCTATGTCCTTACCGTTCACGGGCAGTATCCCTACGGAATAAGCGCCATTGTAAAGAAATGGGATGTCATATTCCTTTGCAGCATTCCCAACGCCATACACGTCATGCTCGTTCCCAAAGCGGTAATCAAAATGCTCAATGATGATAAGTTTTGGTAGTTTCCCCGTCTCTTCCTTCACACTTTCTATCTTTTCTGCTACGGCATCACCGGTAACTATGTTCTTCTCGCCGGAAGGAACTTCTTTAATTACGCCACCTACAATTTCTACTGCTAAGTACTCGGTATAATGTGCCAAATCCGAAACTAACACGATGTCACCTTTCTCAAGCAGAGAGGAAGTAACAGCCTGGAAACCTCGTCTCGCACCCGGCACAACCCTTACCGCGTCCATACCCACAAAATCCGCTAATTCTGCATGGAATTCGTCCACAGGCGGTTTTCTGATCTTATCAAGCCGGCCCTCCAGACATTTATCGCAGACTGAATATCCATCGCCGTATGCAATAAGTGCTTTTCGCGCTTCTGGCGTTAATCTCCCACCGGGTTGAATGGCATTAATGTTTATGTATTCTTCTTCTCTTGTTCTTAATTCAATCCTGTCCTCAACGTATTTGATTGGGCTGCCCTTGCCTTCTTTTAATTCTTTTATGATGGTTTCTATACGGGCTATGCCAGTTAAGAGTTGTTCTTCTTCGTTTTCGTCGAGTCCTGTGGGTAACGCATGCCGGAATATTTCTCGCAGGTCTTCAAGTGCGAACAGCACTTCGTATATTTTTCTTGCTCTTATGTTCATTTTTTATATCTCCTTTTTCTAATCTCTAAACGGTTCGAGGGTATGTCTCTCCTTTTCTTCACAAAAATCTATTAAATCCGTAAACGCCTTCAATATTTCTTTAAAATTGTTCTCAGCGTCTGTTTTTCTGCCTGTTTCTACACGTATCTGACGAGGAAAATCAACCTCATCACCACCCTTGTATCTGTCCTTGTAATATGGTATTTCCAAATATTCTTTCATATCGCTGCATTTCTTTATTATTTTCGACAGGATGTCATAAATTTCACCTTTTCTTGAACGTAGCTTGGTCCCTTTTTCGTTTAAAAAATTAATAAAATCATATTGTAAACGTCCACACCAATCAGAATCCACGAAATGCATAAACCATTTATAAAACGGTAAAACTTCGTTACTTTGCACTATTTTCTTTATCTTTTGCTCTATCTTCCTCGTTCCTTCTTCATCACCCTTTTCTTTTAGGGTGGGTAATCTCTGATATAGCTCAAAATATTCATTCCCCACTTTGAGAGATTGTTCGAGTATCTCTTTTAATACATTAAAATACCCCTTTGCTTTGTCATAACGGCCACTGTAAAGATGATTTACACCCAAACCACATAAAACTCTTAACTTATCATTATATTCATCTACGAATAAAGAACTCTCTTTTAGATTATCTAAGGATATATCTAACTCCTTTTCTAAAATCTTTTCTGCCATTGGTGTGTACTCTATTTCTAAGCAATTTGATACACACTCTTGCAGTTTACCTTTATATGCATCGCTTCCACTCTTCCTTCTGATTTTGTCTGCCTCTTTGTTTAATGTTTGTATATCTACCAATGTCCCCAAGCTTCGATACAGATAATAATTCATCAAAACGTTCTTTATTGGATAATTCCAGCAGATAACCCTTCCTTCCAGCGGTGAAGGTTTTCCTTTGTCTTTGTTAATGATTTTTAGTTTATCGTCATAAATTTTACCTGCATCTGGAGAAATTAAAAATATAGTCAAATCTTTATTCTTTTGCGCAGCCTCAAAAAATATTCTCCTAATATAATCATCCCTGAAACTATAACCAATGATGATACAAACCCCCGCATTTTCTAATCCAACATGCAGTCTACGAATCAGTTCTAACAAAGGTTCTGCATACTCCCATTTACCACCCATAGGATAAACCATGAGCGTTTTAGCAGTTTCCCCTGTAATGAGTTCTATCTCATCCTCTTCATTTGATGCTATCGGAATCTTAACATACGTGCCTCTATCTGTCAGATACCACATAACCGAGCCATGAATCTTGTAAAGTTTCACATCGTAATCTTTTTCAAACAATCCTGGATGCCAATATAATTCGAAGCCATCCGTATATCTTAGGCTATATTCTTTACAAAATTGCTCAATACACGTATCGTAATTAACAGAGAAAATATCGAGAGTCTTGTATTTGTCCTTGTTTATAAACTCTTTCAGTGGTGCTAGATAATCTATTTTATCTTCGCTGACAATCGTTTTCTCACGAATAAACCCCCTTAACTCTTTTTCTAATGATTTTAGGCTCTCTTCTTTTTCCTCGAATTTTAAAGTAGTTTCATCATAAAAATCAGGTAAAATCTCTACTCCTTTATTATTCAACTTATACAGTGTTTCTAAAACTAATTCTACGTCTATTTTTTCAAACTTTTCTTTTTCAAATTTTATTCTTTCAAATTCTTCTGATTTCTTTTTATCCTTAATTTGTCGAGGAAAATCCCTATATTTTTGACTTGTTTCTTTATTTCTCTTTTCTAAAATCTTTAAAATTGCTTGTAGCGCTTTTTTTTCTTCTTCAGAGCCTTCATCCTCAATTCTCTTCTTAAAACCTTCATTTCCAGAAATAAAGCTTTCAGTATCGGGAACTCCCGCAGTAACAGATGCTCCCGCGCCTAAGAAAAATATTATCCCCTTATTTTCCACATCGTTTGTTTCTTCATCTTCCATCTTTTTCATCCTGCCGTTTTTTCACATTCTTCTATTAAATCATAAACCTCCTCTCAGCAACCTTCCGTATTCACTCTCCAAACTTTCCTCAATCGTTTTAACCTCTTCCTCCATCAACCCATACAAATCATAAACTAACCTATCAACGCTCCTAACAATTCGCCCAATTAACATCTTCTTTCATTATGATTTTATACACTTATTTTTTAAAAATAGAACCTCATCAATAAAAAATAAGAGAGGAAAAACATGATTAACTCATACGACTTCGGTAGGATTGCCGTGGATGAAAAAGCATAAAAGAAACAAAGAGCATTTGTTTACAAAAACGTGTGATGAAACTTAAAATTCCATATTTCAGGCAAGAGAAATGGTTCACATGTGGTCCTGCGTGTTTACGCATGCTCCTCGCTTTTATCGGCATTGTTGTTTCAGAAGATGAGATAGAAAAAGCCTGTGGAACTACAGAACTCGGCACAACCCCAACTCAAATCTCCACAGGGGCATCCAAATTTGACATAGATGCCACAGCGATTAAAAACGGAAATGATGACGATTTGAAAACGAGCTTAGAAGCGGGAATGCCAATAACCGTTTTAATAGACCCGAGCTACATTTATGGGGGAATAGCGGGTTTTGGTCACTTTGTTGTAGTTGTCGGTATAGAAAATGGCGAAATAATATATCACGACCCAGGTACCTCCCAACAATAATTCCTGGACCTTCTACATAAAACTCTTTATGATAATCAACAACCCCTCCTGATCCATAAACCGGAAACTCTCCACCGATTCTTTTTCTCTGAGGTAATCCCTTGCCATACTTTAACTCACACACCTCCCCCAGCTTCACCTTCCTCCACCCCTCCTTCACCTCCTCCGTTCATTCCTTATCCCCTCCCAATCTCCTTTCCATCTCCAGCATCTTCCTTTCTCGCTCCAATTCCTCTTTCAATTCCTCTTCACTCGGCAAATACAACTTATATTTAGACGCAAATATCTGCTTACTATCCTCAAGCAGCGTATACCTCACCATCGTTTCGTTCTTATCGCTGCAAAGAATCAACCCGATAGAGGGATTATCACCTACCAATCTCTCCTCTTTCTCAAAATAGCGAGCATAAAAATCCATCTGCCCGATGTCCTGATGCGTGAGCTTACCAACCTTCAAATCAATAAGCACAAAACATTTCAAGACGTAATTGTAAAAGACAAGGTCAATATAATAATGGTCGCCATCAACAGTAATTCGTCTTTGCCGTGCTACAAACGAAAAACCTTTGCCCAACTCAAGTAAAAACGCCTGCAATTTATCTATCAAAGCGTGTTCCAGGTCCTTTTCGAGAAAATCCCTGCTTTCTTTCAAGTCTAAGAATTCCAGCACATAAGGGTCTTTGATGATGTCCGCTGGCTCCTGTATTACCTGCCCTTTTGTTGATAATTCCGGAACCTTTTCTCTGTCTTTACTTAATGCGAGCCGCTCATACAGAAGCGAGTTGATCTGCCGTTCCAGTTCCCTCGTGCTCCAATTATTCTTGACTGATTCCAGCATGTAGAAGTTCCTCGCTTCTTCTTTCTCCACCTTCAAAAGTAGGCGGTAATGAGTCCACGTCAATTCTGAACGCAGTGCGTTCACTTTTGGGAAGGTCAGATAAAAATCCCTCATATACCAGAGGTTTCGTTCAATAAACCCTTTCCCATAATCTCGTGTAAGCCTTACGGAAAGCTCCTTAATCAGTGCTTTTCCATATTCCGCCCTCTCGGCTCCTTTTTGCTCTTCCTCAATGATGATTCTGCCTATTTCCCAGTAAGCCTGAACCATGGCAAAATTAACAGCACGGTAAGCGGTGCTGCGTGCTTTTTCTAATATCGCTCTTATGTTCTGGTATGTGGTATCTATGGATGACTGCTCCTGTAATGTGATGCTTTTTTCACTCATTTTTCAAACCTTTTTGAAAACACACATCCCATATAACTCCTTCTGAACCCATGCATTCTGGTATTTCGTCTCGTCCCGTAAATATCCACTGATGACTGCATATTCAATATTATGGTTTTCATGCTCTCGTTTTTTAATAAAACTCAACTTCCCGCCCTCTTATATTCATGTATCTCTCTATATTTCTCTGCCGCAATCTCTTTCTCCCGTTTATCAACAAATTCTTTCGTTTCTTCCCATAACGCCTTAAGCTCTTCCATGCTTTCACCTCTTTTCACATCAGACCACCGGGCAGTATCCTCTCGATTAAAATCCTTTTTAGACTATCTTTCATAGACATCCCGTCTGTGTCCAACATGAAGCACCGTTACGTTTTTCACCCCATCATCTATTTCATAAATCACACGGAAATTATTCAAAATAAAGACTTCATAGCTCATTCCTTCTTTTCCCGCCCTATCTCCTCCACAGCCTTCTCAAAAGCTATCACTTCGTCTCCCGATGCCTTCGCCTCATCGTATGCTCTAATTGATTCCAGCTCTTCTAATTCTTCAAGAAACTTCTTATACATTGCAATATCAAGCAAAACGCCCTTTTTCCTCCCTTCCTCATCCACTAAATATCTCACGGAACTCATGTGTGCATAATTGTTTTCTTTATTTATAAATCTATATTTTCAACTATGATGATCAACTCATACGACTTCGGCAGGATTGTCGTAAATGGAAAAGCATATACAAGCGACGTGATTATTTTTCCTGATAGGGTCAAGGACAACTGGTGGAGGAAAGAAGGACATGCTCTTCACATAGAAGATATTGAAACAGTGGTTAAAGAAAAGCTGGAAGTGCTAATTGTGGGCACTGGAAAATACGGAATCCTAACAGTATTGCCAGAAACGAAAGAATACATCGAATCAAAAGGAATAGAGTTAATCATTGAGCCGACAGACAAAGCCTGCGAAATATACAATGAAATATCAAAAGATAAAAAAACTGTGGCTGCTTTACACCTGACCTGTTAGGAAAGAGTTATTAAATAGTAAAAAGGGTTAAATGGCCATAAGAATAGGAATAACCGGGAAGCCGCGGATAGGTAAGTCAACGATTATAAAAGCAGTGATAAGTAGATTGAAAGCAGAAGGTATATCCGTGGGTGGCATGCTTACTGCGGACATCCGTGAAGGAGGAATAAGGGTGGGGTTCTCCTTAGAAGATATAAACACTGGCGAAAAAGGTATTTTGGCACATACGCATACACATATCCACCAAAAAGGTCAAGGTCCGAAGGTAAAAGTGGGAAAATACATCGTAAATCTCGCAGATTTGGATTCCATAGGTGCGAACTCGATAAAAAATGCGCTGACACAGCCCGACCCAATTATAATCATCGTAGACGAAATAGGACCAATGGAATTGAAGTCAAAGAAATTCATAGAAACTGTGGAAGAAGCACTAGAAAGTACGAAGTCCATGCTCGTCTCTGTTCATCAAAGGTCGGAGCACGAATTGGTAAAGCGTGTAAAAAAGAAGTTCGAGATATTTGAGGTTACAGAAGAAAACAGGGACGAAATGGCGAATCGCATTATTCAGCGGTTTAGCGGTTTAGCGGTTTAGCGGTTTGGCGGTTTGGCGACTGCAAACAGGTTATACGAGTTGGTATCAGCGGGTAAAGTGGAGGAGATGAAGATGGCGAAAAGGCATTTCGGGAATACCGAAAGAGCAATTGAAGGTAGATTCGGATGAGGTGATAAAGGAGAAAATAAACCTTTTCTTTAAAAGAAATAGAAGCATTCCAAAGGAGTATTATAAAAAAGAAAAACAGGAAAAAGGGATCCCCTTTTTACCCGTCTACCTTATTCTAACTTTATCGCTGGTATCCAATTGTCATAAGTGCGACCATTTACATCGGTGAACTGAGTGCAATTTATCGTTCCATTTGGCATTGGAAGACTTTGTTCATGAATGACCTGTGGATAGGAGCCTGTTCTGATTTCGTAGTTATAAGTTATCTTTGCTTGCAGTGTAATTGGCGGGTCAAAGATTATATTGTGGTAATTGCCGATGTAACCGTTCCACGTTTTATTTACATCTAAATCGGTTCCATAGAACCTGACGTATTCGGTGTGTCCACCGGTTCCTACGCATGGGTATGTGTACATTTTATGCACGACTATCGTTTTGTTTGGTCTGATTGTGCCTGTATGTGTTCCCATTATGCTCCGGTAAGTGCCGGGACCGGTATCAAAGATAGAAGGTACTGGTGGCCACGGCGGCTCGGTTAGATATGGCACATAATCCACGATTCCCTTTGAAGCATCGTCATAATAATCATAGATGCTTGCATTTATGGCATCAATATCTGTGGTTCCCCACCAGTTGTACTCTGCCGTGACGTTCTCTGGTTGGTCATTGTAGAAGTCATATTCGGTGTTGTTGTGAATGGAGTTGTTTGCTATTGTGTTGTTGATGCTTGAACCTGTGAGCCAAAAACCACGCTTGTTGAATGTCACGTCGTTGTAGGTGATGTTGTTGTCTCTCGA
>Ga0114919_10003052_pt1 | contig 13534 bp, 24 predicted proteins | sample BlataG_FD_88682 | JGI IMG/M metagenome (GOLD analysis project Ga0114919, IMG submission 88682) | Deep subsurface microbial communities from Black Sea to uncover new lineages of life (NeLLi) - Black_00105 metaG | ecosystem: Environmental > Aquatic > Marine > Oceanic > Sediment | place: Atlantic... | reverse complement strand
TTGGCAATCTTCAAACCGTGGGCGGTTATTTGTATTTGGGGGGAACCAAAATAAAAGATCTCGGAAATCTTCAATCCGTTGATGGTGGTTTGTATTTGGAGGGAACCCCAATTAAAGATCTTGGCAATCTTCAAAGCGTGGGCGGTCATTTGTATTTGAGGGAAACCAAAATCCAAAGCCTTGGCAATCTTCAAAGCGTTGGCGGTCATTTGCTTTTGAGGGGAACCCCAATAAAAGATCTTGGCAATCTTCAAACCGTGGGCGGTTATTTGAATTTGTATGGAACCAAAATCCAAAGCCTTGGCAATCTTCAATCCGTTGGTGGTGATTTGTATTTGGAGGATACCCCAATATCCAGAAAATATTCCGAAGAAGAAATAAGACAAATGGTCCAAGTTAATGGTGATATTTATTTATAAATGAAATGAAAGATAGAATTTTATATATTTTAATTATAACCCTAATAATATTACTATTAGGTAGTACTTGGTACAATAGATACCAACAAAACAGATTACACCAAAAAATTGAAGAGGGCAATAAAATGATTGTTGATTTAGATCAGTTAACTAAAGAATCTGATGGAAAATATAGTAAATTAGTAGATTATTTTAATACTGAAAAAGACTTAAACCAACAACTAAAAGAACAAAATAAAGATTTATATAAGTTAATAAAGAAACAAGACGAGAAGTTGGTCATGATAAATAACTCTGTTTTATCTTTAGAAGGTAAAATATCTGAGGGTTTTGGTAACATTAACGAGGTGGATACTAACTTAATAGATTTAGAATTAAAATACCCTAATGAAGAAAATAGTTTTATATCTTGGAATGGTGTTGTAAATAGAAAAAATGCTTTTTATTTTGGTGAATGGCAATTCGGTAAGTTACCGATACAATTAGTTTTAACAGAAACAGAGAGAGGTATGTGGCGTTCAAGACTTATTGGACCTGATTGGTTAAAAGTTGATTCAATGGAGATAAATAGTTTACCAATTCCAAAAATAAAAGAACCAAGTAACCTTAGTTTAATGTTAGGTGGGGGTTATATTAACTCATTCGATAATAATGGTGTTAATGGTGTTTCCATAGGTGGTGGTATAAGATTCAAAGACCATAGATTAATTATTAATGCAACAACAAACAAAGAAATAGGCTTTAGTTATTATTATGATATTTTTAAATTTAATAAAAAATAGTCATGGAAGAAAAAACTAAAAACAAAATAAAACAACTTTTGCAGGAGATAAAAGAAAATAGTCACAAAAAAATAAGATTATACTCTTTAGAAGGTTGTCCAGCTTGTGAAGAATTTAAGACTAAAATAAACAGATTAGGTGTTACCTATGAAAATATTGAAATGGGTGGTAACGATAAAATGTGGGAAAAATTAGAGAAAATGGGTGGTAGTGATTTTGTACCACAAGTACAGGTAGAAAATTATTTAATAAAAGAAAATGAGTATGAAGACGTTAACGAACTTATCAGTAAAACCCTAACCAACCTCTTAGAGAGAAAAATTGTTATAAAATAATTTTTTATAAAACAGAGGTATATTTATATATAAACTATATTTTTGGAAACCTCTAACCAAATACCAATCAAAAAAGATTTTAAAGAATCATTAATTCATTTAATGGAAGTTAATGATGTTGGTAGTGATATAACTGATTTAACCACTAGATTAGACGATTTAACTGATAAAGTTGAGGATGATTTAGGTAGGATGAGTTATATTAGACAACTTACTGCCGAATTTTTAGATTATCTAAACACTTTGAATAGTGAACTGACAGACCAAGTAAAAATCCCAAATTCAATAGAAAAAATGAATAAAATGATGGGTAGGAGTGAAAGAAAAAGATATTACATGAGTAAATTCCGACTATAAGTTATAGTAATAATTGATTATATAAAAAAAATAAAAATGGCTAAGAAAGTATTAAAGTACACAGAAGAAGAATTCGTAACTCTATTAGAGAATATCGTAAAAAGAGTTAAAAAAGAAGAAAGTCTTAACGAATCAAGAAGACAAAGATTTAGTGAAGCAAAAAATATTGTTAGAAGAAATCGTAGATAATGAAAAATAGGATAAAGCAAATCTTAAAAGAAGAATTAAACCGTTCAGATAAAGCCGAAATTAAAAGATTGGCTAGAGCTGAATTTGAGGATATGCTTAAAAAATCTGACATTAAATCTAAGATAGAAAAAATAGTCGTAGACCAACTAAAAAAAGATAACCCAACTAAAAAAGAGGTTGCTAATATAACACAGAAAGTTTTGGTACAATTCTACAAAACAATGTGGACTAGAAGAAACTTTTGGGCCAATAAATTAGACAATATTTAAGATGGGTTGGTTTGAAGATAACACTAGAAAAGATTCTCAAGCTAAAGTAGGGATGAGAATCCGTATGATAAGTATGGATGACCAATATGCTGTTGATGAGGGAATAGAAGGTACTATAGTTAGAATCGATGATTTAGGCACCCTACACGTCAAATGGGATGATGGTAGTTCTTTAGGTGTTATACCTGAAATAGATAAATACGAACTTTTGCCAGCAGAAGATGAACAAGTAGATTTAATCGATTTATTTAAAGAATCGAAAAAACCTATGACAACTAATTTAAAAAGAGATTTTGAACAAATAACCAATAAAAACAGGTTAAAAATAAAGGTTGAAGCGGAAGAAGTTGTTGGGGGTGAAGCGGAAGGTATGACAGCAAAAGACTTAACTAAAAAACATAATGTATCAGTAAAAGATATTGAAAAAGAAATTGAAGTTGGTACTGAAATAGAGATGGAACATACAGACTCTAAGAAAATGGATAGAGAAATTGTTATGGACCATATAGCTGAATTTCCTGATTATTATACAAATAAAAAATATGGTGTTAAAGTTTCAGAAAAAGGCTTGGAAGCGGAATTAGAAGAAACAACCACTACAGGAGCTCTAGGAGTGTCACCGATACAGCCATTAGGTAACCCAATCAGTAAAACAAAATCTAAAAAAGTTTCTAGTAATGTTGTGACAAAAGGTGATTTAAAAAATCCTTTAGGAAAAGTTTATTCCCTTAAATCAGAATCAAAAATTATAAAAGCAAAAGACTTTATTAGCGAAATAGCTTCAACCCACGCAGCTAAGTTAAGAGATGCTGAAGGAACTTTTGATGGTGATCCTTGGGTGGGTAAAAAAGGGTGGTTAAGAAAAAAAGAATTAGCTTGGAAGGGTGGAGAAATAGCTGATATCATGGCTAAATTAGATATTAATTGGAATGATTCTGATTTATCTTTAACGGATGAGGAGACTGACGCTATCAATGAAGGTTCGATTAAAAAATCACACAAAAGAAAAGATAAAGATAAAGAAGACTTAGAAGAAACAACAACCTTCTCCTCTGTCTTTGGTGGTGGGTTTCCTGTAACACCGTTTATGTTTGCAAAGAAAGGAAAACATGTTCCATCTAAAAAAACTCTATGGAAGGGCGGTAAAATTGTACAAAAAGTAGATAGAGCTGATTTATTGGGTGAATCCTTATTAGATGAAATTAATAAAGTTAAATGGGTTAAAGGTGGTAAATATGTTAAGGTAAAAGATAGGTGTGCTAAATACAACAATAAACCTTGGTGTAGCCAAGGGGCTATAGATAACCCATTAGAGTTAAGTGATACTACTTTTGAAAGTATCGAAAATATATCTAAACAAACAGGTTTATCTGAAGAATATATTTACAACAAAATTATTAACCACTTAAACAGTAAATAATTTTATCATTATAAGTGATATTTATTAAAAAAAGAACGACATGTCAAATAATATTAAAAAACTAGTAAGAAAAAATTTAAACACTTTATTAGAAACAAAAGGGTTTGAACATATGGAGGTTGCTTTTGGTGTAAAAGAAAAAAGTGATAACCTCTCTGATGCGGAAAAAAAACAATTTGGTTCAATGGAAACAATCCAAGATGAAAAAGGTGTCAAGTTAGGTGACGCTTCAGTTCAACCCGCTTTAAATAAAGTTCATAAAGAAGATAAAAAAGATGAGGAAGCTTATTTTAAAGATGTAGAAAAGAAAATGAAAGATTTTCAAAAAACATCTGAAGCAGAACCATCTCAAATCGGTGAGGCATTTGACCCACCAAAGGTAAATAGAGAAGATAACCAAACTGAACCTGAAGAAGTTTATTCAACTGAGGCTTTAGGACCTGGTATGTTAGCATTAAAATACGATAATCAAGGTACACCAATTCATAAAAAATTCGAGGAAAGAATGGATGATTTAAATGGTGATGACCTAACTTATAAAAAATTAAAAGGTTATGGTCAGAAATATTTAAAACACAAATATGAAGCACCAGACGAATACCACTACACACCAAAAGTTAGGGTAACAGATAAAGCTGTTAACGAAACTTATATGGATGTATTAAAAGAGAATATCTTTAAAGTTAAAGGAACCATTAAATCAAAAGAACAAGTTATTAGTTTGGTTAATAAATTACCTGAAAGAGTTAGAGTTGATGAGACTGTATTTGCTGTTACTGATGGTGAAAACGAATATAGATTAATTTGGGAAGGTGACTTAAATGGTGAAGCAATTATTACACATGAAAAAAATAATAACCTTGTTAATGAGAACATCCAAAAGATGAAACATCTATGGGGTTTTAAATCTTCTGAAGCAACAAAGAAAACCATTAAAGAAGGTAATGATGATGTTTTCTTTAAGATGATGAATAAAGTTAGGGGAAAATAAAAATTAAATAACTAAAATAAAATAAGGTCTAAATAGACCTTATTTTTTTGCTCGTATATTTATTAATAAAAAGAAATTATGTTACTAAAAGTAGGGAGTAGAGGTTCAGAAGTAAAATTACTTCAAGAATTTTTAAATATTGGAAATGATGGTATTTTCGGTAAGGGGACTGAGGCAGCAGTGATGGCTTGGCAATCAGATAATAGATTAACAGTTGATGGTATTGTTGGACCAAAAACATGGTCAGCAATGGGGTTAGATGAACTAGCAACAACAGATAATTCAGAGAGAGTTATTGGATTACCTGATGGTTTAATAATAGAGCAATATTTTTTACCAAAAGGTGAATACCTAGAAGGTCCTACTAATAAAGAATACCTATTCTTGCATCACACCGCAGGCTGGCATAACCCATATAAAACTATTGACCATTGGAGTAGAGATACTAGAGGGGCAGTAGCGACAGAATTTGTTTTAGGTGGGCAGTCTGTTAAAGGAGATGATGACACATACGATGGTAAATTACTCCAATGTTTTCCTGAGGGTGGTTATGGCTGGCACTTAGGTAAAAATGGTTCACAACACATGCATACTCATTCAGTAGGTATCGAAGTCAATAACTTCGGTTATGTTGTCGATGGTAAAACATATGCGGGAACTAAAGTACATGAATCACAAATTGTAACCTTACCTGAATCATTTAGAGGTCATGAGACTTGGCACAGATACTCAGATAAACAAATTGAGGTTCTTCGTAAATGGATTCTTTATATTGCGGAACGAGATAACATTGATGTTAGAAAAGGTTTAGTACAAGAAGTTAAAAAGCATGGAGCTAAAGGTTTTGAGTTTAATGAAGATGCCTATTATGGTAAAATTAAAGGAATGTGGACTCATACCAATACTCGTAAAGATAAAGTAGATATGTTTCCACAGCCAGAACTATTAGATATGTTAATAACAATTTAAATTAAAATTACTATTTAAAAAAAGTATCAGTTGAGTTAAATTGTTTTTATATGGGAAAGATACAGAAAATAAATAAGGTAATAAATTTTATAGAATATATTACTAAAAATATGGAAAAAAAAGATTTATTCTTACTATATAAAATAAACAACATTAAAAAAGAAAAATTAGAACTTTATTTAGATTTTGTTTTTTCTTTAAATGAATTAATCATTGATACTTATTTGGGTGATGATATAACCAATGAGGGTGATAAGTTATCACACTTTAAGTGGTGTTGGAATAATGTTGTTTCTTCTTTTAAAAAAGAAGGCATATATTTTGTCGATACAGACGAATTATTTATTTATTTTCTAACATTTTACCAAGAGTCATTTTATAATGAAATAAAAATAGATGAAATGAGTAGTAAATTCTCTCATTTTTGGTCAGACTTATTAGACTATGAAAAATCTAAAACTATGTCTGAATATGAAACTATGTTAGAAATTTACAAAATTTTTAATAAAAGTTTTGTCGTAAATTAATTACCATAATATTTAATTTTAGTAGAAATGGTTTTACAATTAATTAAAATGTTTTATGAATTTAAAAACTTTACAAATAGTTAGAAACGAATTGTTACAAAAAAAACTTGTATCAGAGACAAATATTGAAAAATTTTTGATGGACGAAAAATTAGAATCCAAAAAAAGAGCTAAAAAAATAATGAAAGAATTAGATAGTCTAAAAGATTCAACCCTCATGATTAGTTTTTGGGAAGAATTTATAGAGTCTAACATAATAATACCTGAAGAGGTAGATAATAAAAAAGAAAAAATAAACTAAAATGGAAAAATTAACACAATTTGAGACACTTTTAACTTCTCTTAAGGAAGATTACGAAAAATTTATGGAAAAAGGTAATAAAGCGGCTGGAACAAGAGCTAGAAAAACTTTACAAGAAATTCGTAATCTAGCTAAAGATACTAGAGATGAGATTAGTAACACAAAGAAAGAAATGGTTGGGGCTTAATGTCAGAATTTTTATTAAATAAAGTTTTAATTATTATATTCGTCTTATCTGTTTTAAATTGTTTAAAACATATATGGAATATAATAGATGGATTAAGAGAAGAGGTACCCACTAAATACCAAATAAGTGGTACTGAAAGGTTTTTATTGGGCCTCTCCTTAGCCTATATAATTAGTATAATATTTACAGGTTTACAGTTATAATGATAGAAAAAAGAATAAATAAGATTTTACCTTACTTTAAAGGACTTAAAGTGACTGACACATATAAAGTTGTGGAATTACACTTAAAAAAGAGTTGGGTAATCATAGAAGACGAAAAATTAGATATCCATACTCAAAGCAAAGAAGTTAAAGAAAATAGTAATGTCTATTATCACATATTTTACTCAGATACTGAATCTTTTGATGATATGCTTGATTACATTGAGAACGGTATAATTAATTATAACTTGGAGATAGAGGAAAAAGAAAATCTATTGAGAGCTAAAGTAGAAGAATTAAAAAGAGTTTTTGAATCTAAGACTTTAGATGAGTTAAATAAATTAAAATTTACCACAGAAGAAGAATCACTTAAACTAAACAGTAAAAAAGTTAATAACACAAAAAAAGAAACAGAAGAGAATGGGGTTACCGAAGAACTTTCAACAAACGGTTAATTTAAATAAAAGAGTAGAAGCTTTAAATGATTTAACTTTTTATAATTTTACCTATAAATTAGTTTTTACAAATAAGTTAGTTGAAGAGATTTATACGGACGAAAGTTTGTATAATAGTTTAGAAGATTTTTTGGGTGAACTTAAATTTCTAGGTAATAAAATTGGTGAGGGTAGTAATAGGATTTCTGCATTAGACTATGAACAGGCTGAAACTAAATTACATGAGTGGTTAAATAAAGCTATACAAAATGATTTAATAACCGAATACTCAATAAAAAATGTTGTCCAAAAAAGTTTTAATGAAGAACTTGAGGAGATGGGTTTAAATAATATACTAAATTATAATAGGGACTAGAAAAAGTCCCTTTTTTTTTATTTATTGGGGAAAGATCTTTCCATCATCTCCTGAAATGTGTGTAGTAACCAAGTCGTACCTGACGCTAAAACACCATCAAAAAAGATAGAAGTAAATTGATTACCAAAACCTATATCAGCTAAACCATAATAGGTTGTAGGTGAGAAAAATGTTAAAGATAATAAAAATCCTACCCATGTCGGAAAACAGATCATACAAGAAAATAATTTACCCCAAAAATTAGGGCTTATTTTATCTAGGTAATTTCTTAAACCCTCAAAAATTGATCCATAAACCACTATATTTGAAAATCCATAAGCGGTTAAAATAAATAATAAAGTATTCATAATGTTTTGTTTTATATTTATAAATGTAACTAAAATTTAAAAAAAATGAAAGAGTCTGTAGGAATTTTAATAATAGCAAAAGATACTAATAACTTTATGTTGTTGCATAGAGCAACCAAACCTATCGTTTGGTCCATTCTAACGGGTAAGATGGATAAAGGGGGTGAAACACCCTTAGAAACGGTTAAAAGAGAAATAAAAGAAGAGATAAATTTAGATCCATCATTTATTGACAATATTAAGAAAGTTGGCGTAGTAAAAGATACTAAAATGTTTCATGTTTTTGTTGGTTTTGTTGATCAAGAATTTGAACCTAGTCTAAAATTAGATGAGAACGATGATTTTGGTTGGCATAATGAAACAAACTTACCGTCACCAATGCATAAAAGATGGTCAGATACTTTCCAATTAGTGAAACCTTTATTAAATTTAAGAGAAAGTTTTATTAAACACACAAAAAATATCTTATAATGAATAGACAAGAATGGGAGATAGAGTTAGAAAAAAGAAAAATGTTACAAGAGTCTATGATAACTGATATGAAGAAAAACAAATTCATTGAAGAAATTAAAAATGGTTTGGGTGAAAAAATTTTAATGGAACCAAATAAAATGGTTAAAAAACCAAGTATTTGGTCAAAAATTAAAAAAGTTTTAGGATGGAGTTAAAAAATTTTGTTGATTTTGCGTATTCATTAGTTAATATGGATGAAACCAAGAATGGTAAATTTATTTTACCAAAAGAAATTGTGTTTGAGTTAGATGAAAACAATCACCAAAAAATACATAAAGAAATAAAAGAGGAAAAAAAAGATTATCTAACAACAGAACTTAATGAAGATTTTGAAGTAGATATTTTTGGTGTTAATTTTAAATTTACTAAAAATGTTGATTAACACACCGCCCCATTTATCTCATTTAAATCATATTTCCGGTGTTGATGAGGTGGGAAGGGGATGTCTTTCTGGACCTGTTTTTGCTGCAGCAGTAATCCTACCAAAAGATTTTACATCAGATTTAATCAAAGATTCTAAAAAATTATCAGAAAAAAAACGAAATTTAGCTTATCAGTTAATAAAAGATAATGCGATAGAAATATCTTACTCTATGGTTTCAGCTAAAGAAATAGATCAAATAAACATACAAGAAGCCACTTTTTTGGCCATGAATAAATCTATTCAAAATCTAAAAACAAAAATAGACTATATATTGGTAGATGGTAATTCATTTAAATCAACACAGGATATACCTTATACTTGTGTTGTTAAGGGTGACAACACTTATTTATCTATTGCTGCCGCATCTATTGTCGCTAAAGTAACTCGTGATGAGCATATGAAAAATTTACATGAGGAATACCCCAAGTATGAATGGAATTCTAATAAAGGTTATGGGACAAAAAAACATATAGATGCAATAAAAGAAGTGGGTGTAACAGAAGAACATAGAATTAGTTTTCTGAAAAATATTTTAATTAACGACTAGACTTTCTGTACAAACGATTATAATCAATTCCTGTTAAATCGTGTATCTTTTTATACCAAATACTCTTATCTGTTTTAGGTATGGAACCAAAAAATATTACATCCTGTACTTTGTTATCAAAACAATGCAAACGTAATTTATTATAAAGCCTTATAGTTTCATCCATATTTTTACAAGTTATCACGTTTAAGTTTATTCCTTCTACAATAATTTTATTATTTAACATTAAAACTTGTTTAGGATTTTTAGAACTTAATTTTGATAGTAAGATATACCTAATAATTTCTTGTAAATTTAATTTTCTATTAGCATCTGTTACTGAAAATTGTTCTTCTAGTTGGTATTCATTACGACCTAAAACAACCCAATTAGGGTCTTCCATAAAAGATTCCAATAACTTACCATAATTATCTCTAACAATAATACTTTTATCACCCTCTTCTCTTTTTTTAATTAAAAGAATATGATAACTCACTTCAGTTAAAACCTTGCCTTTATAAACTTGTTTTTTAGGGTAATGAACTACTTTTTTAGATATATTTGTAAAACGATATAAAGCATCGTGTTCCCTACTATATTCATAGAGGGTTTTAATTTTTTTATCGTTTTCAGTCAATATAATTTGATACATATCTTTAATAATAATTATATTTACTATAAATGTCCACACTATTATTATTAACAAATGAAAGAATATTATGATATTTTAGGTTTAAATCAGAATGCTAGTCAAGAAGATATTAAAAAAGCTTATAGAAAGTTAAGTAAACAATACCACCCTGATTTAAATCCTGATAACAAAGAGGCTGAAGAAAAATTCAAAAAAATATCTGAAGCTCATGAGGTATTAACAGGGAAACAAAAACCAAAAAACCAAAACCCATTTAACCAACAAAGAAAATTTAAAGCAAAACCAATTAAGTTGGTGTTGGATTTAGAGTTGGATGAAGCTTATCATGGGGTTAAAAAAAGAATTAACTACAATATAAAAGAATCTTGCCAAAAATGTGATGGGGAAGGTGGTTTTGAACCCACCACTTGTAATCAATGTAATGGACATGGGCATGTTAAACAAGGGCCTTTTGCTTTTATGTGTAATAATTGTGGTGGTAGTGGTAAAATATTTAAATCAGTTTGTTATACCTGTAGTGGTAGAGGTCTTACAAATAAAATAACACACTTAGATTTAGAACTACCAAAAGGGATGACACCCGGTACAATGTATACTTACCCTAATGCAGGTGATAATATCAAAGGAGGTGTTAGAGGTGATGTTTATTTTGTTATAAACATAAAACCAAATAAAACATATCAGTTAGAAGGTTTAAACTTAAAAAGAAAATTAGATGTACCTATTTTAGATGTTTTACTAGGTACAGAAAAAGAATTTGAGACTTTGGATGGTAAAGTAAAAATAAAAATCCCTAAATTATCTGAGATGAATAAAACATTTAGGTTAAGAGGTAAAGGTTTTATCGATACGCAAACAAATACTAGTGGTGATATGTTAGTAACGTTAAACCCTATCTTACCTAAAGAGTTAAGTAGCATAGAAGAAGATAAATTAAAACAATTAAAAACATTACCCAACTTCAATTAAGCATATTTATAGGAAAAGAGTTTAATATGAAGAAGAAAGAATTACTAAAAGAAATAATGGGTGTTCCTAAAGCAATAACACCATGGGTTAATTCTTTTACTAAAATTATTACTGATGTAATAGCTGAAGAAAGTAAAGATGGGTATGAACGAGAAGGTGAAATAACTTATACAGACCCAGATAGTGGTGAGGAGATTACTGATATAGCCTATAGAACAGAAAATATTGTTATTCCAGGTGATGAATTTATGGAAAGATTAATGGAGTTTAATGGTTATTCGGATATGGGCCAATTTATAAAATCAGATATGTTTAAAAGTTTACCCCTTTGGAGACCTAAAGTTTCTTTTAATGTGGTAGCAATACCTGAAGAATTATATGGAAAAGACAGAGCCTCAATTGAAGCCTCAGTAGTAACAGATTTAACACAAAAATTTAGTAATATAGGTAAAACAGCTGTTTACCCTAATGTGGCTTTTAAATTTAATATTATTATACCAACTAATGGTCCTAATAATAAATTTTTATCTGAATTTAAATCCACTGTATCCCATGAATTATTACACACCTACCAAAAAATTAAACAAGTTGAAGCTGGAGGTGAATCTCATTATGGTAAAGAAACTCTTTTAAATGCATTAACAAACCATCCGATGTTAAACGAAGTAGAGATTGGTTGGTGGAAAAATTTTTTATATTTAGTTTATTTACACCTTTCTTTTGAGATAAATGCTAGAGTAACTCAGTTATATTACGAATTTAAAGAAAGAGGCATTAATACCAAAGAAGAATTTTTAAGTGAACTAAAAAAAACCGAAGTTTGGAAACAAATGAGTTTACTTGAAAACTTTGACGCTGAAGAGTATATAAAAGAGTTTGAATTACCTTCTGAGTCTATTGGTGTGGACAACTTTAATCCTTTTGAGGCTTTAAATATGCTTTTACAAGGAAAAAAAAGTATGAAGGATATGGGTATAAACCTTTCCTCAAAAGAAGATGCCATCAAGTCATTAATAAATTTATGGGATAAAACACTTAAAATAGGTAATGAAGGTATTAAAAGACGACATGGAATAGATTTCAATATGTTACCAGTACCCGAAAAAGCTAAAAAAAATCCTTACTTATTTTTTAAATTTTTTGAAAAAAGATTCCATAAAAAAGCTGAAAATTGGAAAAGAAAATTATATAGAATCGGTTCTTTATTAATACAAAACGATGAAAAGACTTTACAATAAGGTTTAACGTCATTAGTTTTATTACTGAATAATTAAAAATAAAAACATAAAAAATGATTGAAAAAGGAAGTAAAGTAAAAGTTCATTACACAGGAAAATTAGAAGATAACAATATTTTTGATTCATCAGTAGAAAGAGAACCACTAGAATTTGTAGTAGGTGAAGGAAAATTAATTCCAGGTTTTGAAAATGGTATCATGGGTTTAAATACTGGTGATAAGAAAACAATTGAAATTGAGGCCGAAGAAGCTTACGGACAAATTAGAGAAGAGTTAATTAGTGAAGTTCCTAAAGAAAATTTACCTGAAGGTGTAGAGGTTGGGGCCATGTTACAAGCACAAACAGAACAAGGACCTATTAATGTTACCGTTACTGAAATTGGTGAGACAACAGCTAAAGTAGATGCTAATCACCCACTAGCAGGAAAGAAATTGATTTTTGAGTTAGAAGTAATGGAAGTGGTCTAATTTAATTATAGAGCATTAAAAAACCCGACCTAAATCGGGTTTTTTTATTAATAATAATTTTATTTTTTGTTCAATACAGACCAAATAGTACCAGTAAGTGTCATCACACCACCAATTACCTCAGAAACAATTGCCTCATCAACTAACCCCTTCATCACTAATATACCACCGACAAATGTTAACGTGTGACGAATAATTCCTAAAATTTTTTCTTTACTCATAATAATATATTTTTGTTTTTGTTATTTTATAATAAATATCTAATTGTTTATATAACTCCACCAAAAACCCAATTGATGATGTTAAAAGTAACGTTGAATCAATTCTAAAAATGAGGGATATGGGGTTAAAAATAGTGAAATAATCAAAAAAGGAGGTTGACAAACTAAAAAATAGTAACTATAATTAAGAACAATCAAACGAAAAACAATCTAAAAAACTAGAATTATGTCAAGATTAATGGAAGTTTTACAAACAGAAAACACAACTACTACAAACGGGATGACCACAAACTCGTCTTCTTTGAACGAGTGTGTTAATTTGTTCTTTAACATCGGAGCAATGCGAGGAAAGAACAAAGAGAACGTTATCTCTATGTTTTCAAAAGCTTTCAATGAAGACCCAAGAACAGCAATGAGA
>Ga0114919_10003051_pt1 | contig 13537 bp, 9 predicted proteins | sample BlataG_FD_88682 | JGI IMG/M metagenome (GOLD analysis project Ga0114919, IMG submission 88682) | Deep subsurface microbial communities from Black Sea to uncover new lineages of life (NeLLi) - Black_00105 metaG | ecosystem: Environmental > Aquatic > Marine > Oceanic > Sediment | place: Atlantic... | reverse complement strand
GACGGTCGGCTCGCACTGCTGCTCAAACACGGAGTGGTCCATCTTTCTGGAGAGCCGGCTGGACGTCGTCTCGTTCGACGCCTACGGGTTTGCCAAGAATTTCCTGGTGTATCGCGATAGTCTGGCGGCGTTTCTTTCGCGCGGCGGGAACATTGCGTGGGGCATTGTGCCGACCGACCCCGAGGCGCTGGGGCGGGAGACGGCGGGCGGTTTGCGCGAGCGCCTCCTGGGCCTGGTCGCCAAGGTGGAGGCGCTCGGCTTTTCGCGCGAACAGGTCCTCCTCCAGAGCCTCATTACACCCGCCTGCGGCCTGGGCACGCGGCCACCCGCGGCGGCGAAGCGCGCCCTGGAACTTGCGCGCGACGTCGCAACCGGCCTTCGGGCGGAATATCTAAGCGGGATTGGGTAAGTTTTGCCCGGTCGGTCTCCGGATGACGCGGCGGGTGCGTGCGGGGTGGGGACACCCCGCACGCTCTCCTTTTGTACGGCCGTGGGTGCCGCCCGGGCTGTCAGTTGAGTTGATAATACTTCCGCAGGATCCACTCGGCCGTCACGGTCGTCAGGAACACGGCGAACAAAACGGCGAACAGGCCTGGGACGGTCTGGACGCCGAGTTCGCGGTGAATGTCTTCGGCGATGGTGCGGCTGCGGAGGGTCTCGACGAGGTCGCCGAAGGCGGCGGGCTCGTAGTATTCGCCGCCGGTGGCTTGGGCAAGTCCCTGGAGAACCGTCCGGTCGATGCTGAGGCGGTCGAACTCCTGATTCGGCCGGCCGACCTGGAACGAGTCCTCGGCCAGCCCGATCCGCGCGCCGTCCTTTCGCGCTTCGACCAGGAGTTTGTATTCCCCCGGGTCGGCCGGCGCGAACTCGGCCTCATAGACGCCCGTCTCGCCCAGCGCCAGGGCCAGGTTCAAGGTCACCCGCTCGTCGTCCGGCTGGACGACGGCTCCGGTGACGTCGGCAAAGTTGGTGGCCCGTCCTTCTTCGGCCCGGACCTTGACGCGGACGGCTACCTTTTCGCCGGGCATGTAATGGGGCTTACGGACGAGGAGGGTGACGCCCGGCTCGGCCGCCTGTTCCTTGATTTCCTTGTTGGCGAGCCAGCGGACCATCTGGCCCCAGAATTTGACGTAGGGCGAGTCGAGGCCGAGAGCCTTGAACGGGAGATACCACTGATAGGTGGTGTCGGCGGCGAAGGCGGCGGTGCGGCCCTCGCCCCAGGGCTGGACCGCCAGGACGACGAGCGGGCCGTCCGGACCGGCGCGCTCGGGATGGACGGCAAGGACGCTTGCGCCGGGCTTGGCGCGCCCCAGGCGCGAGCAGCCTTTCAGGTGGGGCAACCTTTCGCGCGGCGCGGCCTTGCCGGGGGCGGCGAAGAAGTCGCGCGTGCCATAGAGGATCGGGTGGTTCTCGCCTTCGGGCGTCAGTTTCATGACGAAGGGGGTGGTTTCCTGGCCCATGCTCCGCGGCCCGACGCGGACGGGGAGCATCTCTTCCATCGGCGTATCTTCGTATCCGCCGGGGCCGAAACTGTTGTAGCCGCCGATCATCATGAGGCCCCGGCCTTCGGAGACGGCCGTTTTGAGGTTCTCCAAGTGTCTGGCCGAGAAGTAACTTCGGTCCAGGTCGCCGATGATGAAGACGTCGAACTTTCGCATGTCGTCGAGCGTCTGGGGAAAGCCCGAAAGGGCGAGGCCCGTGAGGTTCCCCGACTGGAGGAACTCGCCTTTGCTCACCTGGACTAGGGCGAGGAGTTCGGTGTTCGGGTCGGTTTCGAGGACGCTTTTCAGCGGCTTATACTCCGGCCGCACGACGCCTTCGATGTAGAGGACGCGGATTTTCGGGTCGGTCACGAGGAGATAAACGTCGCGCGTATTGTTTTCGGCGCGCCGCTCGGCGGGGTCGGGCGGGATTTCGACCGTGTAAGTGTGCCGGCCGGTTTCGGCGGGCGTCACGGTGAGCGTGACGCTTTGGCTGCCGGGCGCGGCGTCGAGACGGAGGGGTTCGGAGGCGAGCAGCGTTTCGCCTTCGCGAAGGAGGACCTGGACGGAGCGGTCCGCAAGGCCCGTGGCCTCGACGTCCACGGTGATCTTCGCGATGTTGCCCGCGACGGCTTCCTCCGGGGCGCGGACGTCGGCGAGGCTGATGTCCTGGTATCCGCTCTGGGCGGTCAGGTCGGTTCCCACACCGACAGGGTAGATGGGCGGAGGTCCTACCCTTGCGATTGCCTCGACCGGGTCGCCGCCCGCGTTGTAGAGGCCGTCGGTCATCACGACCAGGGCGCTGGTGTCGGCCCGGCGCGTGGCTGCGAGGACATCCCGCAGGGCGCGCGTCAGGTTGGTGGCGTCGCCTTCGGGCTCGGGCCACTCGCCGCCGGTGACCTCGCGGGCGTGCGTGTCGAAGGCGTAGAGTTTGACGTCGAAGGCCGCCTCGAGCCGGTCGAGGTATTCCTCGAGTTGCGTGGTTGCCTGGGCGAGGCGGTGGGGTGTGTCGGGCCAGTCGCTGACGGACATCGAACGCGACGCATCCACCAGCACTGCCAGGTTGGTGCGGTGCCGCACGTGCTCCCGGAAACTCAGGATGGGCTTGAAGATCAGCAGCACGAGCAGACAGATGGCAGCAATGCGCATCGCCGCGAGGATGCCCATCGGCAGCCGGCCGAGGTACTGATATGCGCGCAGGTAGAAGAACAGGACCCACGCGCTGGCGCTGGCCGCCAGTAGGCCCATCAAGGCCAATTGGATCGGCGGCTTGGGGGTTCGAGCCGCGGCGAGGGCGGCCGGGAAAAGCGCCACCGCCAGAGCGAAGCCGACCAGGATTTGCCACCACGGCAGGATCGGCTCGACGGCCGGTTCATCGCTTTCGGGCGATGTTCCGTCTCGGGGCCTGCGGCTTTGGAGCCACGCCACGAGAGCCAGGATGGGCGGGACGATGAGCAGCGGCGCCATCCGCCACCGGCCGCTCCGAACCAGCCAGTGCACCAGCAGGCCCCAGAAGATGAGCGCCCCCGCCGCTGCGGCGATTATCCCGGCCAGGGCCAGCCCGTCGCTGTAGAAAAGGAGCCGCGTTTCACTCATGGTTCCGCCGTCACGGCAAACGTGTGCTCGGCCACGCGCGGGATTTCCGCCACCAGGCGCTCGGGCAGCCGGACTCGCTGCACGATCTCGCCGTTCTCAACCGCGCGGGTCAGGACGTTGGCGTGGTGGTCGATCCAGGCCAGGAATCGCCCGTCCCGAGGCGACGCCCGAACCGTCACCTCCTTCTCGGCGCCGAGGAGCCGCTCGGTGACCACCCGGGTGAGGCGCTCGAGCCCCTGGCCGCCGGTCGCGCTCATGGCGACGGCGTCCGGAAACGCCCGAAGCGCAAGGTCCAAGTGGACCGGTTCCCGAACCCGGTCCACCTTGTTCAACAGGAGAATCTGGGGTTTGTCCGCGCAGCCGATTTCCTCGAGTACGGCCTCGACCGCGGCCGCGTCGGCGCGGACGTGCTCGGTGGATACATCGACGATGTGCAGCAGGAGGTCCGCGTGTATCGCCTCCTCGAGGGTCGCCCGGAACGATGCGACCAGATGGTGCGGCAAGTCGCGGATGAAACCGACCGTGTCCGACAATAGTGCCGTCGCGCCGTATGGCAACGGCCATGCCCGCGTCCGTGTGTCGAGCGTAGCAAAGAGTTTGTCCTCGACGTAAGCGTGTGCGTCGGTCAGGGCGTTCAGGAGGCTGGACTTCCCGGCGTTCGTGTAGCCGACGATTCCGATCCGAAGCAGGCCCGCTCGCGCGCGGGCCTCGCGTTTCTTGCGGGCGTCGATGGCGCGGATTTTGCGCTCCAGTTCCGCGATGCGTCGGCGCACGAGCCGCCTGTCGGTCTCCAGTTGCATTTCCCCCGGGCCGCGCGTCCCGATGCCCCCCTCCATGCGCGACAGGTGCGTCCACATGCGCCGCAGCCGCGGGTACAAGTATTCCAACTGCGCGAGTTCCACCTGGAGCCGCGCCTCGTGCGTCCGTGCGCGGGAGGCGAAAATATCGAGGATCAGTTCGCTCCGGTCGATGGTCTTGGTTTCGGTGCCCGCCTCGAGATTGCGCACCTGGGCGGGCGACAGGTCGTTGTCGAAGATGATGACGTGGGCGCGGTGCCGGCGCGCCAGGCGAGCGAGTTCCTCGACCTTGCCGTGGCCGATGTAGGCGCCGGGATGAGGCCCCTTTCGGCGCTGCGTGATGGTGGCGACGACCTCGGCCCCGGCGGCCTCGGTCAGGCGGCCGAGTTCTTCCAGCCGGTCGCGGTGTACGTCGCGTCCGGGGCGCAGGCGTCCATCCTTAGAAGGACTGTGGAGGCTGGCGGCCGGTCCGTCGGCGTCTCCCTTGAGGATCACTTCGACCAGAACGGCCCGTTCGCGGACGACGCTGCGTCGGGTGGTCTTGAGTTCTTTCACTCGCTCGTTTATCGCCTTCCCCGGGGCCGATTCACGGGACCCCAATGGCCCCGCAGGCCCCTTTTGAATATAAGATATACCGCCCTCGCCGTCAACTCAGGCTGGAAGCGACAAGATTTGCGGAAACCTCATTCTGCGCGGCGGGTCCGCCCCGGCGGATAAATCTCCTCACCCGCCGCGCCTCCGGAACCGTTCAGACGGCCACGCCGTAGCGTCCGGGCCGTGCCCAGACGGAAACGGCCGCCAGGTTTGAGTTTCGATTCTGACGTCCGGGCCCGTCAACCCTTGATGACGCCGAGCGGCCGCATGCGGCACACCTTTCGCGCAAGGCCCGCGCGCTCGACCACGTCCACCACGTCGGCCACGTCCTTGTAGGCGCCGGAGTATTCCTCGGCCAGGCCTTTCCACGATTTGCTGCGCGCGACGATGCCTTTGGCGGCAAGGTCTGCCCTGACCTGTTCGCCGCTGACGGTCTTCCGGGCCTGGTGGCGTGACATCGCCCGCCCGGCGCCGTGGCAAACAGAGCCGAACGTCTCGTCCATCGCGGCCGGCCGGCCGACCAAGAGGAATGAGTACCGCCCCATGTCGCCGGGAATCAGGACAGGCTGGCCGACGTCTCGGTAAGCGCGGGGCACCTCGGGGTGGCCCGCCGGGAAGGCGCGCGTGGCGCCTTTTCGGTGGACGCACAACGTTTTCTCTTTACCGCCGACGGTGTGGGTCTCGAGTTTGGCGATGTTGTGTGCGACGTCGTAAATGAGCCGCAGGCCGAGGTCGTGCGGTTTGGCGCCGAAGACTTTCGCAACCGCCCCTCGCACGAGGTCCATCAGGAGTTGGCGGTTGGCCCACGCGTAGTTCGCCGCGGCGCGCATGGCGCCGAGGTAGTGCTGCCCCTCGTCGCTGTGGACCGGCGCGCAGCAAAGTTGCTGGTCCGGGAGGTCGAATCCGTACTTCCCGGCGGCCCCGCGCATGGTCTTCAGGAAATCGTCGCAGACCTGGTGGCCGAAGCCGCGGCTGCCGGAGTGAATCAGGATCGTGACCGATCCTTGGGCGACGCCGAAGGCTTCGGCGGCCTCCGCGTCGTATACCTCGTCCACGGCCTGGATTTCGACGAAGTGGTTGCCGGCGCCGAGCGTGCCGACCTGGTTTTTCCCTCGCTCGAAGGCCCGTTTGGAGACGGCGTCGGGATTGGCGCCCTCCAGGCGGCCGCCCGCTTCGGTGTGGTCGGGGTCTTCGGGCCATCCGTGGCCGCGCTCGACGATGAACCGTGACCCTTCGGTCACGAGGCGCCTGAGTTCCTTCGGTGAAAACCTGATGCGTCCGCCCACGCCGACGCCGCACGGCACGTCGCGGAAAATTTGGGCCACGAGTTCCTTCACTCGCGGCTCGACCTCGTCGCGCGACAGGTCGCTGCGCAGCATCCGGACGCCGCAGTTAATGTCGTATCCGACGCCGCCGGGCGAAACGACGCCGCCCTCGGCCGGATCGGTGGCCGCCACGCCGCCGATGGGGAACCCGTAGCCCCAGTGAATGTCGGGCATGGCGAGGCTCGCCTTCCGGATGCCGGGTAGGCAGGCGACGTTTGCGACCTGCTCGAGAGCATTGTCCTTGCGGATCTGCTCCATGAGTCGTTCGTCGGCGTAGATGATGCCGTCCACGCGCATGGCGGGTTTGTAGGATTTCGGAATCCGCCAGCGACACCCGCCGATGTCCTCAAGTGGCCCTTGGTAGGCCTGTGCCAGGCTCATCGGTTTCTCCTTTGCCCACCGCGGGTCATGACGACTTCACGCCGAAGAAGACGATCTTGGCGCCCGGCCCGTCGAAGACAGCGTCCACCTTGGCCCGGCCGGAGCGGTCCAGGGAGACCGTCACGCCGTCGGTCGCAAAGAATCGTTCGTCCACGCGCCGGGCGGTGACGTAGGAATAGGCGCCGCGGGCGCTGGCAAAGATCGCCAGGACGCCGCGACCCGTTTCGTCCGAGATCTTCTCGTGGATTTCCGGGTTCGAGCCCACCGAGCCGGTGCGGACGGGAAAACTCTCTGTGACGTCCCCGCGGACCTGTTTGTAGAGCCCGAGCAGGCGGCCGAACCTCGCCACGCCTTCCTCGGAGACGGTCAGCGGGTCGCCCCAGATCCCGTTCTGGCCGAGGATGAGCGACGCGATGTTCAGGATTTGCGACTCCTTCGGATCGTCGGGCAGGTAGTGCGTCAGGAAGAGGACCGACGGGATCCACTTGTCCATCGCAAGCGGCGTGCGGCAGATCCACCCTCGGGCCGGGCCGGGAAAGACGAAGAGGTTGCCCCACTGGTTGCTGACCGGGATGTTGTAGTTGCCATAATAGGGGCCATTGTTGATTAAAAAATACTTTCCGGCCGCCAGGAATCCGAGTCCGACGAACCTGCCACCCTCGGTAATATCGAAGTCGACGATCGCCTCGGGGCAGTCGCGGCCCAGGCGATCCACCACGCGGATCATCCGCCGCCCGATCTCGAACGCGTACCGGTCGCCGCGCTCCTCGGGCGAGCACTCGGCCCCCCCGTGGTCGTGGCCGGGATCGTCGCACCCATACTGCCCGATGGCGTCCCACTTGAAATACGTGACGCCGAGTTCCCTGACGAGGCGCACGAGTTCCTCGGCGAAGGCGTCCGCGTAGCGGCTCACGAGGCACATGGGCAGGCTCGCCTCGGTCTCCCAGACCTGGCGGGGGGTGGGCTTGCGGCCGCGCCACGTCATGACGCAGTCCCGGTGGCGCTCGAGCATCCGGCTGTTCACGCCGGCGGCCAGCGGGTTGAACCACAAGCCGAGTTTCATCCCATAGCCGGCGAGTTTTTCGCGCACCGACTTCATGTCGTTCGGGAATCGGTCCGGGTTGACGCGCCAGTCGCCCGTCCGCGAGAACCACCCGGTGTCGATGACGAAGACGTCGACGCCCATGCGGTGGGCCACGTCGATCTCGGCCAGAATCCGGTCCTCACGCATCGACTCCAGGAACGTCGTGTGGTTCCACCACTTATTCCGTTCCTGGTAGGCCCAGGTGTTATAGAAGATGTAAGGCTTGCGGCTCTCGGCGTTGAGCGTCATGTGCCGCAGGACGAACGCACGGTAAGCGCGGGCTAGCTGCTCCTCGTCGCCGGCGACGGCCGCGAACTGGAACCAGATCGTCTCGAATGGTTGGTCGGGGCCGATCGCCTGACCGCCGGTATAGTTTCCCTTGACGGCCCGCAGGCGGACGCGCCGGTCGGGCTCCAGCGCGAAGTGCAGGAAGGCGTCCGGCACCTGCGATCCGTGCTCATAGGCTACGAGCATCGTGCGGTCGCCTGTCCCGGCCACGATCATCGGACCCATCAGGCCCAGCCGGTTCTCGAACTGTCGCGGCTCGATCGGAAGTTCCGACAGGCAGAAACTGTACACGAGTTCCTGGAACTCGCCGAATCGCACCTCCTTGGCCTGCGGCAGGTCCGCCAGGCTGATCGCCAGGTACTCCAGCGTGTCGCGGCCGGACGTCCTCGTCAGGTGCCGAGGCGCGGTGCTCCTCAGGACATAGCGGAACCGCACGACCGGGTCGCCGGCGGCCGTCCGGAAGATGATCCGCAGCACGAGGCCCGCATCTTCCGCCAGGACACCTTCGTAGACATGCTCGGTGCAGCCGTTGGAAAGGCGAACCGGCCCGCCGACCATCGCGACGGCCGCCAGGGCCGCGCGGACATCCTTGCCGTCCACTTCGAAGGTCGGCGCCGCGATATCGCAGGCGTGGTCCGTGGCCAACTGGCGGTAGCGCCAAAGCCCTTCGGCGCGGCCCGGCACTTGGATCTCAAAGAGGTCATTCTTCATGCATTCTCCCATCGTCCCCGCTTTCAGATCCTTACGGCAGGTGCAATCCGCACGCTCAGACATCCAGGATAAACCGGGCCGACCAGGCGCCGCTTGCGTCCTTGTGGACCTCCAGGCCGTGATACGTCACGGCCTTGACTTCCGCGCCGGTGCGGTGGCGTTTCGGGTCGAAGCGGCCGAAACCGACCCGGGCGCGGACGCGATCGGCCGAAGCCTCCTGAAAATCGAATTCGAGCGGCACAAGGTGCTCGGTGTCGAAGCGGTATAAGAGTTCCTGGAGCCAGAGGACGAAGAGTTCCGCCGGGTCCTCCAATCCGCCCCGGGGCGCCACTTCGATTTCGGCTTTGGTCTCGACCGCCTCTGGCCGGTCCTCGAGGACGAGCGAGAAGACGGCGTGGGCGGCCGTTGCGAGGAGATCTTCGAAACTTTCGCCCCGGACTTCAAACCCGACGTCGGCGGTGTGGTCGAACGTCTCGAACGTGCCCATCGAAGCGCCTCCTCCGGGCCGCTTTTTTCATTATAGCAAGGCATGGCGAGTTCCGAAGGGTTTTGTGTAAACCGGGAGAGAAAGTCTTGCCGCTTAGAGCCTTTGCCGTTCCGCCAGCAGAACGACGTCGCGGAGGGCCTGTTCGCCGCGCGCTCGCATCCACTTTTTGTCGAAGCCGTGGCTCTGGACGATCTGGGCGATGGCCGAGAGCACGCGGAGATGAAAGTTGCGTTCGTCCCGCGTTCCCACCAGGACGAAGGCCAGATGGACTCGGGGCGTATCTTCCGAGAACACAATCCCCTCCTGAGACCGTGCCAGGAGGATGTCGAACGTCTTTTCTCCCTCAATGACGATGTGGGGAATGGCCAGACCGGGTCGAAGCACGGTGCTGCTTTCCGCCTCTCTGGCGACGAGCAGTTCCAGGAGCGCCGGCTTGCTTATCCTCAGCCGCCCGGCCATCTTCTCGGCCACCAGCCCGAAGAAGTCCTCCACGGGCATGGCTTCGTCGAGGTCAATGGCGGTGCTTTTCTCGATGATGTGGTCGAATCGGTCCAGGACGATCTCGTCGCGCTCGCGAATGATGTCCTTGAGTTCAGCCTCCAACGAACCGGTCACAAGTTCCCTCGCAGTAATTCGCTCGATGAGATGGAGCAGGGCCGACTCCCGCTGCGTCCTGGCCCGCCCATAGAACCAATAGACCGCAAAACCGACGCTGATCAGCAGCGTGCTCATCAAAAACGCTTCCAGGCCCATTTGGAAAAGAATGAAGGCAAAGCCGACGATGCCGGCGATCTGAACCCACGGATAAAGCGGCGTGCGAAACTTCGGACGGTAGTTCTGCAGCCCACTTTCCCTCAGCACGATAACGGACAGATTTGAAAGAATGTAACCGAGGATAAGCGCGGCGGAAGCCGCCTTGACGAGAATGTCCAGTCTCAGGAAAAGGGCTGCCGCCACGACCCCGCCGGTCGTCAAGATCGCAACGTAGGGCGTTCGGGACTTCGCGCCGACCTTCCGCATCGAGCCGGGCAGCAGGTCGTCTTGGCTGAGAGCAAAAAGGTATCTGGACGCCGCCATGATCCCCGCGTTCGCCGTGGATATGAACGCCAGGATGGCGCCGACGCCGAGCGCAATCCCGCCTCCCGTGCCCATAAATGCAGCGGCTCCGTCGGAGATCGGCGTGAGGGAACGATCCAGTTGCTCGGCTCCGAGCACCCCGCTGGTCACGAAAACCATCAGCGTGTAAAAGACGCTTACCGTCACAAGCGACAGGATTAATCCCAGAGGGATCACTCGCCCCGGGTTTTTCACTTCCCCGGCAACGCTGGCTATTTTCAACAACCCCCCATAGGACACAAAAACAAAGCCTGTGGTGGCAAAGACCGCCCCCATCCCTCCGGGCGCAAACGGTTCGAAATGCTGAATCTTTACTTCCGGCAAACCCAGGACAACATACAGGAGCATGAGTGCAAAGAGACCGAGGACGAGCGCCACCTGAAGCCGCGCTGCCTCCTTCACGCCAGCCATGTTGACCCCAACAAAGAGGACGCACAGCAGCACGCCCACAATGCGCGGGTCAATTGGGAACAGGAGATGCGCAAAGGCCGCCATCCCCACAAGGGCAAACGCACTCTTGAAGGAGAGTGAAAACCAGCTCAGCAGTCCCGCCACCGTCCCGACTGCCGACCCCATCCCCCGCGCGATGAAAAAATAGTCGCCGCCGGCCTTTGGCATTGCAGTCGTCAACTCGGCGATGCTCAGCAGCCCCGTTACCGCCAGCAGGCCGGCCAGGAAATAGGAAACGACAACCGCCGGGCCGGCTCGCGCGTGGGCAAGGCCGGGTAAGACAAACAGACCGGAACTGATCATCGCGCCGGACGCGATGCAGAAGATGTGGACCAGACCGAGGCTCTTCCTCAATTCCATCGGCATATCCGAGTGCGGCTGTCTAATCGGTGTCTCGCAGGTCCGACCGCGGCGGGCTCGGCCGCCGCGACAATCACCACGCCCGGTTCCGGGATCAGTTGTTCGGCCATGCGCATATCTCGTTACGGATATGGGAAGACCGCGATGTGGCCGGACGCGTCACCGCCCCGCGGTCACACAGGATCTGGCGCAACCGGGCCAATCAATCGCTCCGCCATTTCCAAGAACTTTTCCGCATTGGCGAGTTGACTTTCCATTTCGTCCGCCGTCACGTCCGACGCCTTCCCATAATCGGCGGCGCTGCGAACTTCGAGGCCGCGAATGAGGCACCGATGGAACTCGGGTGGCACGGCGCCGGTTTTCACGAAGTGTTTTCCGAAAGCGGCGTGCACGGCGCTGTGTTTGGAAAACGCCAGCCCTTTATCGAGCAAAAGCGCTTCGGCCGCATAGAACATCGTGTAGTAGGCCCGCGAGGCGGCAAAAGGCGGGTATCCCTCGCGGCGCAGGACCTTCGCCGCTTCCAGGCTTGCCCTCGCCTGAGTCAACAAGGCCTTCTGCTCAGGCATCATACGGGGACCCCTTCCCGTTGGGCGTTCAGCAAAAGCGGGCTCTTTTCACGTTCGTATGCTTCTCTGGACACGAAAACGCAGGTAATAACTTCGTCATGTTCAAGCGAAAGCGCCGCCACGTCGTCGATGGTCTGTGCGATCTCCTCGCAGGGAGAGACATCGCCGTCCAAAACCACCAGGACGTCGATGTCCGAACCTTCACCCTCCTCCCCGCGCGCTCGAGATCCGTAGAGGACCATCCGCACGAGGCGCCGCCCATACAGGTGCTCGAACCGGCGGCGAAGTTCGGCAAGGATTCTTTCGGTTCTTCCGCTCACGCGCCGTTCCCCCTATAAGCGATCCAATCGCTGCCGCGAAGGTCTACTCGGGTATAATTTCTTCCCCGCCCGATCACCGCAGTATTATACATCAAGCCGCCCCTCCGACAACTGGTAACGGCGTGTCCAAGCGGGGCACAAGAAAAAGAGTGTGCCGCGGCTGGTCGCAGATCAGGGCGCGTCCCGACGCCCATGCTACTCGTCGGGGCAAGCCTCTAGAACTCGACACCCGGCTGGGCCTCCAGACCCGAATCGTGTGGATGCTTGACCAGGCGCATTTCAGTGACGAGGTCCGCGCGCTCAATGAGCCGCTCGGGCGCGCTGCGGCCCGTCAAAATCAGATGGACCTCGCTCGGGCGGTCGTCCAGAAGAACCAGAACCTCGTCGGCCGAGAGAAGCCCGAGGTAAATGGCCGTCAGGATCTCGTCGGCGATCACGAGGTCGTGGCGGCCGCCGGAGAGGAGTTTCTTGACCAGCGCCAGTGCCTCGCTGGCCGCCTCCCGGTGTTTCTCGATTGGCCCTTCGCCGAGCGGCGGCACAAAGCCGCGGCCCATCCGATGAATTTCCAGGTCCGGCGCGAGCCGGCGCGCGGCCTTGTGCTCGCCGGCCGCCCCGGCCTTGACGAACTGAACCATCGCCACGCGCAGGCCCTGGCCGACCGCCCGCAGCGCCTGACCCAGCGCCGCGGTCGTCTTCCCTTTTCCGTCGCCCGTGTAGATAATGACAAGACCGCGCCGCTTCGTTCCGGGCAAGGTCTGCCCTCCTGCGGATGGTCCGACGGTGCTTGTGCCGCGCTTCTCTGTGCCCGTGCCATTGTAGGGACGGCCCCGGCTTGCCGCAAGCGCGAGCCGGAAGGCGTGAAAAACCTTTTGCTTGCGCGGCAGGGCTATGGCTATACTCGTCGGCGGGCAGCGTCCCCCGTGTTCACTGTGCAGAAGAGGCCTTATCACTCATGTCGGAAGATTGGGAGGCACTGGCGCAGCGGTTGGCACTTCGTCGGGAGCAGGTTCAGGCCGCCTCCAAACTCCTTGACGACGGTTTCCCCCCCATCTTCATCGCGCACTATCGCAAGGCGACGACGGGCGGGTTGGACGAGGCGGCGGTGCGGCGCCTTGCCGCCGCGCGAGAGGTGCTTGGGGTGCTCGAGGCCTTACGCCGCCGCGCGCGCGGGGAGGCCGAACGTGCCGGCTCTCTCTCGGACGACCTCGCCCGGACCATCGACGAAGCGACCGGGGCGGAAGTCCTTGAAGATATTTTGCAGCCCTGTAAACCGGGCCGCCGAACCGCCGCTTCAGTCGCCGAGGAGCGCGGCCTCGCGCCTCTGGCCCAGTATGCACGTAACGGGCCCGCCGACGGCCCCGACTTGCCCGAAAAGGGTGTCGAGTTTGTCAATCACGAGAAAGAGGTCCACACATCGGAGGACGCGCTGGCGGGCGCGGCTCACATCCTGGCCGAGCGCATCAGCAAGGACCATCGGGTGCGGCAGGCGGTCCGGCGGCTCGCGCGGGAAAAGGGCGTCCTGCGGTCGCGGCAGGCGAAACAGGCCGGCAAATCGAGCGCCGAGTTCCGCGGGTATTTCAACTTCTCCGAGCCTGTCGCCCACCTGCCGCCGCACCGGATTCTCGCCATCAACCGCGGCGAGCGCCAAAAGGCCTTGAAGGTTTCCATCGACGTGCCGCGCGACGCGATTCTCCAAGAGGTCGTGCCGATGGTCGTGCCGGCTCCGTTGGGAGTCCCCCTCAAAGGGACCGAACACCGCTTCGCCGCATTCCTCAACGGTGCGGTGACCGATGCGCTGGACCGCCTGGTCCTGCCGGCCATCGACCGGGAGACCCGGCGCCGGCTGACCGAAAGGGCCGAGGAGCATGCCATCGAAGTGTTCGCGGCCAACTTGCGGAGCCTGCTGATGACGCCGCCGCTTCGGGGCACGCGCGTCATGACCATCCAGCCGGGGTTTCGCAGCGGGTGCAAGGTCGCCGTC
>Ga0114919_10003050_pt1 | contig 13537 bp, 11 predicted proteins | sample BlataG_FD_88682 | JGI IMG/M metagenome (GOLD analysis project Ga0114919, IMG submission 88682) | Deep subsurface microbial communities from Black Sea to uncover new lineages of life (NeLLi) - Black_00105 metaG | ecosystem: Environmental > Aquatic > Marine > Oceanic > Sediment | place: Atlantic... | reverse complement strand
CAATGTCACCCCTGCGAAAGCGGGTTCTATGGTCTAAAAACTGGATTCCCGCTTTCGCGGGAATGACAAAATGTTTTTTCCACAACAGATACTATTTAACCAATTGCGATTTAACGAGGGCGAGGAAAGGAGAAAGAGCCTATGGAAAAGGTGAAAGTGGCTGTTGTCGGGCTGGGATTTGGAGCCGAGTTTATCCCTATTTATCAAAGACATCCTGAAGCCGAATGTTACGCTATTTGCCAGAGAACGGAAGACCACCTCAATGAAATAGGCGATCAATTTGGAATTGAAAGACGTTTCACCAAATTTGAAGACCTTTTAAGTATCGACGAGCTGGACGCTATCCACGTTGTTTCGCCCATAGCCGACCATGCCCGGATGTCACTGGCGTCTCTAAACGCAGGCAAACATACCGCGTGCACGGTCCCTATGGCTACCACTAAAGAAGACTGCCTTGCGTGTGCCGTGGCACGGAAAAAGAGCGGCAAAGTGTATATGATGATGGAGACGGCGGTTTATACACGAGAGTTCCTCTATGCAAAGGAGCTTGTCGAAACGGGAAAGTTGGGCAAGATTCAGTTTTTGAGGGGTTCGCATCAGCAGAATATGGGATTGCCGGGCTGGCCGGATTACTGGTACGGCTTCCCACCCATGCACTATGCGACCCACGCAGTCAGTCCGCTGCTCTGCCTTGCGAAAAGAAAAGTGGAGTCAGTTGTTTGTTACGGCTCAGGCCGAATTAGCGAAGATTATATCAATCGCTACAATTCGCCTTTTGCAATTGAGACCGCCATATTGAAACTGGCCGATTCCAACCTTGCCTGCGAGGTAACAAGGTCGCTCTTTGACACAATTCGACAATACAGGGAAAGTTTTGACGTATATGGCACAAAACTTTCATTTGAATGGGAGCAGGTTGCCGGTGAGGGGCCGGTGATTTACTCCGGCTATGAAGATGCCAAGAGGGTAGAGGTTCCGGATTATGGGCGTCTGCTGCCAAAGGAGATAGCTCCATTCACAGGGCACGGCGTCTATGACGATGAACACGAACATACTTCGTTTATTCAGGGTGCAGGACACGGCGGCTCCCATCCCCATTTGACACACGAGTTTATTCGTGCGATTATTGAGGGCCGAGAGTCTGCGGTCGATGCAAAAACCGCCGCAAACTGGACAATGGCGGGGATATGCGCCCACGAGTCAGCGTTGAGTGATGGCAAGAGAATTGAAATTCCTCAGGCAGACTAATTTTTAATTAAATCGACATTTTAAGCGGGAATGTTATACTGCGTTGAAACCCGGCAAGGTGCCGGGCAGAGATAAGTTAAGGTATTTTAGTTAGGAGACCAGATTATGAGTAATGGAATGCTGCCAGATTACGTAAGTATGGCCAAGCCGAATCCGATGGAGAATCGTGCTCCCTGGTACAAGAACACGGCGCCGACATACGCAGGCATCTTTCTGTGGTTTGTCTTTTGGAACAAGATGGCCAGCGGTGGAACGGGCGCGCCGGGGGGTGTGCTGGGCCGGGGTATTGGCGCGGCCTTACTTGGTCTGATTGTTGCCGCCTTGCTATGCCACTTTCTGTTTTATCTGGTTCCCGGTCTATTCGGTATGAAAACGGGTCTGCCGCTGTATGTTGTTGGAACCTCGACTTATGGCGTGCAAGGCGGATTTTTGATGCCGGGTTTCCTGATGGGAGTGCTGCAATTCGGGTGGCTGGGTGTCAACGCGTATTTTTCATCGATGGCGTTGGCGCCGCTTTTCGGCGGTAGTACGACAGCGCAGATAATCATCGCCATCGTTTGGGCGGCCGTCGCAGCGTTTGTCGGGTTGAAAGGCATCCAGTACGTCGCCAAAGTAGCTACTTTTCTTCCACTGATTCCGTTAGTCATATTGGTGATAATGTTGGGGAAGACTCTCGGTGGAATAGGGGACTTCGAGGCGGAGAAGTTAGTTGCGGCCGGCGCCGCGGAGGGTAGTGAGGCGGTTGGCCTGAGTTTCTTCGCGGTGATAGCCTTGTGCATCACGTATATCGTGGGATTCTTTGCCACAGCAGGCGCAGCGGGTGTGGACTTCGGGATGAACAACAAGGATGAGAAAAACGTGCAGATGGGCGGCCTGGTGGGCATCGCTCTGGCGGCTATCGTTGCGGGCGGTGCGGCAATCCTGATCGCGGCGGGGGCGTTTGGTGCCAGCGGGAAGTATGGTCTCATTACGGCAGACGTTGATTTTATGAGTAGGGTAATGGGTTCGCCGGGCGCTGGTAAGACTTTTGGCTTGTTGCTGGCAGTGGCTGCATTCCCGCCGGCCTGCTTCTCGTCGTTCATAGCGGCCAATAGTTTCAAGACGACGCTGCCCAAGGTGAATCCTTTCGTTTCGGTTGGCGTCGGAACTGCTGTAAGTATTTTCCTTGCTGTAACTGGTTGGGCAGGAGACGTCGAGAGTGTTTTCTTCGTCATTGGTGCTGCGTTCGGGCCGGTTTGTGGTGCAATGATGGTTGACTACCTGATGGCAGGTAAGAAGTGGGCCGGTCCTCGTGCGGGCTGGAACCTGGCGGGGTGGATTTCCTGGGTGGTTGGCTTTGCCGTTGGAATGGCCCCACTGGTCGGCCTTGCCAACATCCCGGCGGCACCGCTGATGGCCTTTATCGTCGGCGCGGTGCTCTATTATGTGCTTGCCAAGGCAGGACTTGAGTCAAAAGTGCTCGCGATGACCGCTGCTCCAGCCGAAAGTGCACCGGCAGAAGCCCCAAGTACGGAATAGAGCGACTGAGAGCTAAAGTTTGTAAAAAGCCGCTTAGAATCCGGCTGATTTAACAAAGCAGGGATTCGGCAGTCCCGAATCCCTGCCATTCTTGGAAGTCTTTTCTGAAATTTCAAGGCCGGCTTGACAATACCGCGTAAATAAAGTAGGATTAAGAATGTTGCCGGGGCTGGTATGCCTGGTTTTCTTAAAAAGTAAGAGTTCTGTAAGTCAAACGGGATTTTGGTATTTTTGAGGTCAAACAGAAATGAGAAAAAAAGGTCTTAATTCAATTGTGAAGGTTTCTGTCTGTGTCTTGATAGCGATGGTTTTATTGGTTTCTGCCTCGTGCAAGCAATCCGAGGAGGAGGCTCGGCCGGAGGGGCCGGAACAGAAATCGGCCAAAGAACCGGAAAAGAGCGTTTCGGAGCCCACGGTTAAGAAGGCAGAACAAGCTGTCAGCGAGGTTTCAAACACACCCAAATGGGTGCCGATACCCATTGAGCTTCCCAAGCCGATGTTCGTTGGCACGCCGCAGGATACGAAGGTGGTCAACCTTGAGAAACCGCTCGGAAAGCCGCGACCGCCTTTCTATGCCCCGGCCGGGACAAAAAATGCTGCCTTTGAAAAACCGGTAACCAGCACGGATGAATTGCCCATCATCGGTGAGATAGAAATGATAACCGACGGTGACAAGGAGGCGGCTGACGGTAGTTATGTCGAATTAGGTCCCTTCCAGCAGCAAGTTAGCATCGACCTTGAAGCGGAGTATAACATTTATGCTGTTTTGGTCTGGCACTACCACAAAGCCGCCCGTGTTTATTTCGATGTGGTCGTGCAGGTTGCTAATGACCCTGATTTTGTCACGGAAGTTACTACCTTGTTCAACAACGACATCGATAACTCTGCCGGTTTGGGTGTCGGTAAAGATAAGCACTATACCGAAACTGCCGAGGGCAGACTTATCGCGGGCAAGGGTGTCGTCGCTCGCTATGTCCGCCTCTACAGTAATGGCAATTCCAGCAACGACTTAAATCACTATATCGAAGTGGAAGTTTTCGGCAAGCCGGCAGGATGAATCCCGTTAGACATTCCGAAGATACAAAAATAGGTATGTCGAGGGATAAATCCTGCCAGTATCTATATAGACTGACGGGATGAAATGGTCCAAAGTAAGTTTGGTCCTGATTTTGGCTGCGACAATTGCGTGTATTTCTCTGCGCCTGCCGCAGTTGAAGCAGCGTCCTATGCATGGTGACGAGGCCGTCCACGCCTTTAAGTTTGGCGAGCTTCTGGAGGAAGGTTTCTATCGCTATGACCCCAATGAATACCACGGCCCGACGCTTAACTACCTGACTTTGATTCCTGCCCGGCTGAGCGGCGCACAAAAACTCACAGACATCAGCGAGACCACGCTGCGGATTGTGCCCGTTTTTTTTGGTGTTGTGCTGGTGCTGCTGCTCCTGCTGGTAGCTGATGGTTTGGGGCGTGGCTCTGCGGTTTTTGCGGCCATATTGACTGCTATCTCGCCGGCCATGGTTTTTTACAGCCGGTACTATATTCAGGAAATGCTGCTTGTGTGTTTTACCTTTGGGGTGATTGCGTGCGGATACCGCTATACTCAGAAAAAAAACACTAAATGGGCATTGTTGACGGGGATGTTCCTGGCCCTTATGGCAGCGAGCAAGGAAACATGCATCATTGCTTTTGGTTCTATGCTGCTGGCTCTTTTGCTCATGCGGTTGATGCGGAGCCGGCAAAACGGTTTCGTGTTAAATACCAAGGTGGTAAAACCCTCCCATCTTGTTGCAGGTCTTGTAGCCGCTGCGGTAGTGTCGTCGCTGTTTTACTCATCATTTCTATCCAACCCCGGCGGAGTTTCGGACTCCCTGCGAACTTACACAACCTATTTTAATCGGGCCGGCCAAAACCAGTTGCATATTCACCCCTGGTATTACTACCTGAAAACGCTCATTTATTCCAGATACGGAACAGGTGCCATCTGGAGCGAAGCCTTTATTGTTCTCCTGGCCGTGGTCGGTTTCATAGTTGCGATAAGGGGAAAAGGCCTGGCCGGTGTTAATTTCCATCTGCTCAGGTTTATTGCCTTTTACACGCTGGTAATGACTGTGGCGTATTCTATAATCCCGTATAAAACTCCCTGGTGCCTGTTAGGCTTCCTGCACGGTATGATTTTACTGGCTGGTGTCGGCGCATTGACAGTGATAAAGGTAGCGCCAAATATCCTGGTCAATGTGCTTGTCGGCTTGCTATTGGTTATCGGTGTAGCGCACCTGGCCCGGCAGGGGTATCTGAGCAATTACAAATATTATGCCGACTGCCGCAACCCTTATGTTTACGCTCATCCGACTACGGATGTGTTTGCCGTAACTGAGCGGGTGGAAGAGCTGGCCAGGGTGCATCCGGACGGCCATGAAATGCAAATTCAGTTTATCTGCCCCGGCGGTGACTACTGGCCTTTTCCCTGGTACCTGCGTTCTTTTCCCAATGTTTGGTGGTGGAACAGGATTGATGAAAGGGTGATGCCGGCCCCTGTTATTATTGCCTCTCCGAGTGTAGAGCCGGAGCTGCTCGCCTTTTTTGATATGCCGCCACCGGGGAAGAAGAATTTGTATATGCCTCTTTTTGACAGGTACATAGAACTTCGTCCACAAGTAGAGTTACGCGGGTATGTAACGAAAGACTTGTTGGATAGTTTCCAGCAACATCAGTCAGATAAGGAATCATCACAAAGCCAGGGTGAAAAATGAATCAGTCACAGGGAGAAACTCACTTTGTCACGAGTGATTGGGATTCAATCACTGGGATCCACCGGTTTTCCCATGAGGCGATGGCGGCAACTTTCGAGATTTTCATCTCGGCACAGGTGCAGCGGTACGCCCAACAGGCGGCCGGTGCCGCTTTCGATATGCTTGACCAATTTGATCAAGACCTGAGCCGATTTATTGAGAACAGTGACATCTCCCGGATAAATAACCTCTCCGCGGGCCAGCCTTTACAGGTCGGTCTGGACACATTTGAATGCCTAAAGCAGAGCCAGCGTATTAATATCGAAACCAAAGGTGTTTTTGATATCACGGTTGGGTCGCTGCTGAAATGTTTGCTCAACAAGGATAAAACGCTGCGCAGGCCTTCTGAACAGGAGCTAAATCGCGCCCGTCAGCGAACGGGTATGGGCCTTTTGCGACTGAACGAGGCCGACTATACCGTGGAGTTACTCAGGGATGGTGTGCAGATTGACCTCGGAGGCATCGGCAAGGGCTATGCGGTTGATAAGATGGCGGAACTGCTGCGTGAGTGGAGTATTGACGTTGCTCTGATTCATGGGGGCTACAGTTCGGTCCTGGCGCTGGGTGCACCAAAAGGGACAAAGGGCTGGCCGGTAACGTTAAGCCATCCCCGAAAACGCAAACAGACCCTGTCGCGGCTTTTTTTGCGGGACAGTGCTGTGAGTGGGTCAGGTTTGCAGAGGGGACGGCATATTGTTGACCCACGGACGGCCCGGCCTGTCGAGGCCAAAAGCGCCACCTGGGCGTGTGCGCGTAACGCGGCGACTACCGATGCACTTTCGACTACCTTTATGGTTATGACGCCGGATGAAGTCAAACAATATTGTTCCCGCCATCGAGATGTCTCAGCGATGCTTGTAATGGCACAGCGGGGTAAAGAACCACGGCAAGAGAAGATTCTGACCTTTGGCAGGTGGAAAGAGAGCGAGATGCCTTTTTAATGCGCAGGCATCGGTTGCAGTAAGGGCGGTTCGCGAACCGCCCCTACTTTTGGTATGGTCAAAAAGGCGATGTTCTTCTTCAGCCTCGGCGCGAAAGTCCGGTTTGAGGACGCCGAAATTATCCATAGGGAAGTTTTTGAAGCCGAGTTTTAGCGCCGGCGAATTCGGCCGGACACGATAATCCCCTTTGGCCGGGTCGATAAATAGCGGGTCGGCGATGAGCGATTCGGTATCGAGGTTTCGCTTCTTCCAAGCCTCGAAGCTGCCTTTATCGAAGCGGATGTGTCCTCCTTCGTTCCAGAAGAGGTTTCGGTTGAAGCTTTTGGCGTAGTTGGGATTGGCCCTGATGAGCCGATAGGGGTTGTCATCGACGACGATATTACGCTCGACAACATCGTCGCAGCCGGGCAGCCATATATGGAAGCCGAAGAAGCCGTGTATGATGATGTTGTTCTCCACTCGACGATAGAATCCTTCCCTCAGTTTGATTCCCATGCCGAGGCACAGATTGCTGTACACGTGGTAATTCGAGGAGCCGTCGTCGAGGTCGATGCCCCATGAATGGCCGCCCGGATGCGAAAAGCGATTGTAGCGGATTTGCGTTACCTTGTAGTTGTCGAGTTTGCTCCTGGCCTTTGCGAATGTTTCGAGGTCCCTGCCGCCGTTGTATGATGTTTTCCACCATCTGTCTCTACCCCAACTGTTGAATGGTCCGTGGTCACCGCTTTCCCGTACGGTATTGAATGCATCGTTGTATTCGATGAGGTGTCCGCCCCAGCAACCGTCGTTGATGCAAATCGCCGCCCTCGGACACTGATAGATTGTGTTGTGACTGACGGTGATCTCTTCAGCCATCGATATCATCACGCCGGCGACCTGTTTGCCGATGATTCCGAAGCGGTCCATCAGATTGTTTGAGATGCGGCATTGCTTCGGATAGTCAGGCGTATTAGGGCCGGGTACAAGGTCTATCTGGTCCTGCGGGACCGTATTGCTGTATGAAATGGCGGGAGTTCTGACGGCTTTTAAATCTCCGACGATGCAGACGCCGCTCTCGCCGAGCCTTGTGAACCTGTTGGCCAGCACGTCGACATTCCTGTTATATCCGCTTAAAAGTAAGCCGTTGCCGCCGAGGTCCTCGAATGCGCAATCCTGAACCGAGCAATCTTCGGCTCCGGTGAATCGAACGGCAGCGAGCCTGGCTATCGACCAGTCCCCCCGCAGGAGCCTTTCGTACGGCTCCAGGAAGACCCTCTTTGTATGTCTGAACGTGATGCCTTTGAAGGTGATATTCTTTACCGGCTTGTCCGTCGAACCTTTGACCACTATCAGCTCGGTCAGCCCGGCGGCTATAATCTCTGGCTTGTTCAGATTTGTCCCGGCTTCGGGCTTTAGATAAAGCACACGGTCCTTTTCATCGAAATACCACTCGGCCTCTGCATCAAGCTCGTCGAGGATATTCTCGACGAACAGATAGTTTTTGTGATAGCCGCCGCGATAGAACTGGTCCCAACCTCCTCCGCGATTTTCCTGCCAGCCGCCCTGGAACTTGATTTTGCCATCGCTGTCCACATCGACGATACGGTAATGCTTGCTTCCCCACATCGAACTGTGCAAGGCGTGCATGTAACCGCCGGCGGGATTGTTCCAGCTTTTTGCGTGCTGTGCGGAGATCGCATCGCCGCTGGTGCCGCCGAAGAATTTCGCCCTGGCGTCGAAGTTTGGGAACCTGGCCATGTGTTGTCGCTTTCCGTTGACAAAAAGCTGGTCAATAATTTTTACGTCAGCCGGGACGTTTGCCTTCATAACGCCGTCTTTGTGAGGCGTCCATTTGAGCTTCAGTAATTTTCCGCCGCTGAGCACCGGCTTTTCGTTTTTATAGGCGACGAATCGCACCGGCGCCTCGTCCGTCAATTTGTCCATTCCGTCTGAAGCCGGACCGGGACAAATTGCCGGACCCGAGTCTTCGGTTGTAAATACCAGCGGCTCATCAAGATAATAGGTACCGCCTCGAAGGTAGACCGTGATGGTGCCCTTCGCGTTTTTTTTCATCTGCCGAACCGCGTCGCGGGCGTGAGTGAGAGTAGCGAAAGGTCGGCCTTTTGTGCCGGGATTGGCATCTTGGCCATCGGGGGCCACGTATAATTCCACCTGTGTCCCCCTGCTTTCTGCCGAGAGGCATCCTGTGGATTGCGAAAGCAAGAAGGCAGGTGCAGGCAAAGCAAAAGATGGCACACAGAAACTCACCAGAATAACAACACTCAATCCTGTTCTTATCATTGTTTGCTCCTAATCACACCAATGCTAAAACGGCGGGTGCGGAACACCGTGCCGGGATACACATAGCCGGCAGTTTTATTCGCCGGTGCCGGGGAAAGATTTCTGTTTTTTAAGGGTTCCCAAACGCTCTTTATCGCTTCTGGGTTTTTTTGTCCAGAGCTCGCTTGATAGTTATCAGCTCGGAAAGGACCCACCATGAACTTCGAGTCGGTGATAACCGGCTGTCACGGTCGCATGTCCAATCAATGGGAAATTCTTTTATGCGGTAGCCCTCTTTTTGAGCCCGCAGTATGATTTCCACATCGAAAATAAATCCTTCTGTAATACTTTCGCCATACAGGTGTCTGGCGACATCGCCTTTGTATATTTTGAAGCCGCATTGTGTATCGGTGAATTCGGCGGGGACTTTCATGTAGTGAATCACAAACCAGTGGAACATTTTGGAACAAATCCGCCGATATAGGCTCTGGGTCCTCTCAATATGGCATCCCCTCATTTTTCTTGAACCGTGAGCTATATGACAGGCCCCGTCTTTCAGTAACTTCAGTCCGTGCAAAACGTCTTCATAGGGCACACAACAGCCGCTGTCGGCAAACATCACATATTCGCCGCTTGTTTGTTTTATGCCGGTTCGAATAGCGTATCCTTTGCCCCGATGATGCTCGTAACGAATGACGTTCCGTTGTATTGCCGCGGGGATTTCGACATTTTTTGCAGTTTCGGCGGTGTTGTCATTACTGCCGTCATCGACGACTATAATTTCTCCCGCCAGTCGATTGCCCTCTAAAAACGCTGCTGCCGCTTCGACATCACGACCAATCTTTTTGCTTTCGTCAAGTGCCGGTATAACAATAGACAGGTCCATAAGGTATATATCTCAATTATAAAAGCGACTCAGGAGCCTCATAGCCCAAAACGTCTCTTGAGGGGCCTGGTAAAAGTCCGGTCATATAAAGAGCGGTCATATTATAACCAGAATAGAAGAGAATGCAATAACACAATCCGGTTCTACATTACAGGAATGCCCATTTGAAGGCTTGTGCAGGGAAAGGCAGGCCCATAATAAACTTTTGTTGCAGTCCAGCGTAGTAAACGATATAATAGCGCCTACAGTTTTGCTTCTAGGGACTATCTGTAAGTAAATTATAGAGACAGGATTCTACTGGACATAGCTTCGGATGATGCGGAATCTCATAGATTTTTGTAAAATTATGTAGAAATCTGTAAGCCCAAGAATGCCTGTATATAGTAGTTTTACCGGTCTAAAGTACTATATATATGCTTTTCTGCTGATTTTTAGAGTAATTTAGGGATTTGGGATGAATTTTTTTCATTTTTACAAATTGACATTGACTTAGGCTAAAAGTTAAGTTATAATTAAACTGTTGCTAAACAAATGACGAATAAAACCGTAGTAGATTTTAGAAATGATCCATTGGTTACAGGGTCTTGCGCTATTGTGGCTTATGCTCGTCGGAAGAATGGCAATAGACCTGCCATGGACTATATTGAAAATCTGGAAAAGTTGGATTGGGCAAAACTGTCGAAGTCATTTATGATGATAGCATCGGTCGGCAGAATTCACAACACTGAAAGATTCAGGAAAATAGGTGGGAGAAGTGGCAAAATATACGAATTCAAAATATATCCGAAAGTTCGGGTTCTATGCTTTCAGTTAGAGAAGACGTGGTTACTTACGCACGGCTTCGACAAGGAAACTGGTGATACGCCCTCAAGACAGATTGGACGTGCTGAAGATATAATGAAAGAACACATTTCATTATTATCACAATAATTAGATAGGGAATTAATGACATGGCCAAAACATTTATAGAAAAACTCATGTCTGATCATGAGGGTCGGAAACTCTACTTTCGTGAGGATTTGATTTTTGAAATAACAGAAAGTATCTGTAAGGTCATGGAGGAAAAGAGGATTAGTAAAGCAGATCTCTCGAGACTCGCAGGCGTAAGCAAGAGCAATATAACACAGATCTTAAGTGGCGACCACAACATGCGACTCACAACTGTAGCAGATCTTTTGTATGCCCTTGATTCAAAGCTTGCAGTGTCCGCTGTTCCACTTGATATCAATGGCATACTAGAAAGCACTACCTTTAATCAATGGGCTCCGGCCGTAGATGTCGTAATACAACAGTGTGAGTATCGAGACATTAATGAAGAGACAGCAAAAGATTTATCTCAGGCAGCTTAAATCATGGCAAAGAAAAAGGTAAAAACCAAGGCTTTAAAAAGGGGAAGCAAGTTCACTGCTGGTCTGTTGGTTTCTGATCGAGTACAGTTAAAGGATGTTCGGTTAATAGGCTGCAAATGTGATCAAACGCCGGAAGCCACATTGGGTAAAAAGTCGTACAATATCAACTATTCAACTGAAGTACAAGTGGACAGAAAAAACGGCTACATTATTGTCACTGCGAAATTCCACTTTGAAGCTTTCACTGAAAGCAAAACTCAAAAACCAGTTATTCTTATCGATGCTTCTTTCCTTTTAGCTTACAAAATAGAAAACTTTGAAGGCCTAACTCAAAAAGGATTTGAGCAATTTGCGAATTTAAATGGCATTTATAATGCATGGCCATATTGGCGGGAATTTGTACAAAATACAGTTACTCGAATGGGATTACCTTCGTTGTCAATTCCAGTTTTTAGAATCGTGGAACCACCAAAAGAAAAAACCATCAAGCGAAAAGTAGCAAAGAAAAAAGTAACAAGTAAAACTGTCTCCAAGAAATAAAGTTTGCTTCATTCGGTTGAGGCGTGGGGATTTTGCTAATAGAGTTTGATTTTTGAAAAGTGAATACGGGGGCGAACGGTTTCGACCGGATGGCGGAGAGACAAGCTGCATGTCCAGGACGCCGGTTGGCCTGGCTAATCATCCGGCAACAAATTTAATTGGCAACTCTATGTTGCGTATGGCTGCTTAATTTAGCGGCCCGTCCTGCCTGACTTTGCCTGCGGGTTTGGTAAGGGCGTCACATAGCAGGCTGGCCGAGTCGGTTGTTCGGGCCGGCAAGGCAAGATTTAATTCCGAAATAGTCGAACCAACAGCCTGTCGTTTGGCTTTTGGCGAGGCGAAAGAGTAATAAAGCGACTAAGCATGTAGGCGCTTGTCTTGAAGCATCTCGGGACGGGGGTTCGAATCCCCCCGCCTCCATTGTAATACCTATTAGTCATTTCATAGGCGTATTAGAGCACACAATTGCAGTGGCCGATAGCGCCTTCCATGTTCAATACCTTGAAGATTTGGTATTCCTCCATGCATAAGCCGATATCTAACTGATGTTGGAGCTTTTTGATTGTGTCAATGAGATGTCTATAAACTTTAAGCCGGAGTGCCAATGGAAAGCGGGTGCGGCCATCTTTACTTTTTGTTTTCCCAAGCTGGCTCGAGATTGGATTTCTTTTGCCTAACTTTCGCTCGGCAAGTTTTAGCGCTGCGGAATAACTGCAAATCTGGCCGAGGGTGATACGTTCCAGCGGCACTGATTGCACAAGGTTCTTCAAAAATCTCGTATATATATTTTGCCAGCCTTCGACAGGAATAATCGGCATAATCACGGCACGTACCGGGTATCCAGCCTCCGCACATTTCTTTATAGCTATCGTTCTTTTGCCCGGTGAAGGTACATTCTTTTCAAAAGCGAGATGGATTTCAGGAGGGTTCAAACTCCAGGAAAGAATCGTGTGCCTTTGATGGTCGAGGTCCAACAGATTGTCAACATTCGTACTTTTTGTTAACAAAGTCATCCGGGCCTGCTTTTGGCGAGCGAAAAAAGGAATCATTATCCGTGAATAGCCGGTAAGAGGGTCAAGGGCTAAAGCATCCTGAAGTTTGCCCAGGTAGAATGCAGTGGGCCTGGTCAGCCGCGAAGCAACTCGATGAATCTGATCTAAAATTTCCCGCAGATTCAAAAAGATTTTCACCGTTGGAGAATATTTCACGCCGGGTGTGCCCGCTAAATAGCAGTATTGGCAGTCATAAGGGCAGAAACCATAGGGCGAAAAATGCCAGTAGTTCGGGCAGGTGTTCCGGTCCTCTTCACTGGACCGGACAGCGCTTTTGTGTACCCCCAAAACCAGCGTGCTTTTCCCCCGATAGTGCAACTCTAAAGGCTCTGAACCATTGAGTTCTACACGATTGTGCGGCAGGTCTAATCTTTCAACAATTTGGGCATTTGGATACATACTGCAAATCGTTTCCACCAGATTACGTTGTTGTAGGGTTTGGTAACTACCCTTGGTTATTATAATTGTGTCAGGATTGAAATATGGAGCCGGTTTTGGCTTGTAGTCCTGATATAAATTTTCTAATAAAGGTAGATTAGTCATAGTAAGATTTTCGCATCTGATTCATGCTGGAAAGATGGGGATGCTATTTTGCTCGCTATCATTATTATACTCTATTATTAACTAAAGACCCCCAATTTTAGTTGGTACTATATTTTGTTAGGCCGCTAATGTCAAGGGCGAGGTGGTAAGACTTTCACTGCCGGATTTAACGAAGAGGGAAAAGATTAAGGAGCTGACCTGTGGGCTACGAGGTTGCGCGCAACGAACCAGTCTTCACGGGAGTAATACGGGAGTATTTCAGGTTATAAATTATGAGACCATTTAAGCTGTTGTAAAAAAAGCACTTAAATTACAAGTTTTGAGTTTACAAGGATTTACAAAAACGGGCTGATTGGGGTTCGAATCCCCCGCCTCCAGTTTTCCTCCACAAATCCTTGCAAATAAAAAAGTT
>Ga0114919_10003049_pt1 | contig 13540 bp, 14 predicted proteins | sample BlataG_FD_88682 | JGI IMG/M metagenome (GOLD analysis project Ga0114919, IMG submission 88682) | Deep subsurface microbial communities from Black Sea to uncover new lineages of life (NeLLi) - Black_00105 metaG | ecosystem: Environmental > Aquatic > Marine > Oceanic > Sediment | place: Atlantic... | reverse complement strand
CCGGCTTCGACCGGGTGTATATTGCTGGCTGCGGCACATGCGCCACGATGACCAGGACCGGCGGCACAGAGGAGGTTCTGGCTATGAAGGAGCGCCTGCAGGAACTGGGCAAGCTGGTGACAGGCTTCAGGGTCATCCCCACTGCCTGTGATGAGATGACTGCGGCAGCCGTCGCCGAGGACAGAGGAGCTATCGACAATGCCAGCTGCATTCTGGTTATGGCCTGTGCTCTCGGTGTTAACCGTATGAGCCAGTACACCGCCAGGCCTGTTTTGCCAGCCCTCGACACGCTGTTCATTGGCATAGAGGACAGTCCCGGTCATTTCCAGGAGGTCTGCGCCCAGTGCGGTCAGTGTGTCCTCGGCCAGACCGCGGGTATTTGCCCGCTCACCGCATGCCACAAAGGCTTGCTCAACGGCCCGTGCGGCGGCACCAACAACGGCAAGTGCGAGGTGGACAAAGAGAAGGATTGCGCCTGGACTCTCATCTACCAGCGCTTGAGAGAACAGGGGAGGCTCGACTTGATGCGCGCCTACCGTGCTCCCAGGGACTTCAATGTGGTGCCCAGGCCGCGAAGCACCAGCCTTGCCGTACCGCCGTTCAACCCTGAGTCCGTGGAAAGGAGGAAATGATGGCCCCAGCCTTCAGAGAAGTCCTCAATTCTGGCAAGTTCGTGGTGACCAGCGAGATCGGCCCGCCTAAGGGCACCAATATCGAGAAGATGCTGCACCACATCGACCTTCTCAAGGACAAGGTTGACGCCCTGAACGTCACCGACCACCAGAGTTCAGTGATGCGCTTTCCCTCTCTCGGCGGCTGCCTTGCCATCAAGGAGCGGGGTGGTGACCCCATACTTCAGGTTACTTGTCGCGACCGTAATCGACTGGCCCTCCAGGCGGAGCTTCTATTCGCCTACACCAGAGGCATAAGAAACGTCCTCTGCCTGACCGGTGACGCAGTCGTGGTCGGCGACCATAAGGGAGCCAAGGGGGTCTTTGACCTTGATTCGGTCCAATTGCTCAGGGCAATCCGAGAAATGGAGTCCGGCCGCGACATCGGCGGAAATGACCTCGACGGCTCCGTTGAGTTCTGCGCCGGCGCCATAGTCACTCCGGAGGCAAACCCCATCGAGCCTCAGTTGCTCAAATTCGAGAAGAAGATCGAAGCCGGGGCCGAGTTCTTTCAGACCCAGGCAGTGTATGACTTGGACAACTTCGCCAGGTTTATGCAACATGCCCGCCAGTTTCCCGTCAAGGTGCTTGCCGGGATTGTCCTCCTGGTCTCCGCCAGGATGGCCAGGTACATGACCGACAACGTCCCCGGTATCTTCGTGCCGCCACAACTCATCGACGAGCTTGCCGCTGCGCCCAAGGGCGAAGCCCTGACCAAGGGTATCGAAATCGCCGGTCAAATGATTGCCACCTTGAAGAAGGAATCCCTCTGCGACGGAGTCCATATCATGGCCATAGGCAGAGAAGAGCTTGTCCCGCAGATTATGGAGGCAGCCGGGCTCCCCGCCTGAGTGCTATTGTCAGGTTGCGGGAACCCGGGATTTGGTATAGGCTTGCCGCTATGTCCAGGTCAAAACTCGATGAGCAGAAGGGTGAAGCAGCCAGATATCACCAGAATCTGGCGGCCCTGAGCCGCGTCTCGGCAGCAATCAGTGGTCTCCACGACCTCGATGCCATTCTCAGAATCGGCTTGGACAATGTGGTGGCCATTATGAATGGCACCGTCGGGGGCATCATGCTCCTGGACGAACGAACCCAGATGCTCTGTTATACCGTTCACCATGACCTCTCGTCCAAATACGCCGAAGAGATGTGTGTCAGGCTGGGCCAAGGAATCGCCGGGAAAGTGGCGGAGACCGGTAGATCGGTACTGCTGGAGGACATATCCTCCGAGCCCGACGCCGCTCACCCTGACCTCATAAGCATGGAGGGCCTCAGGGCCTTCATCTGTGTCCCCCTTCGGGCCAAAGACAATGTCCTGGGAGTGATGAACGTTTCCAGTCATTTGCCGCATCGCTTCACCAAGGAGGATATGTACCTCCTCCACTCCATCGGAGACCAGCTCGGCACGGCTATTGAACAGGCGAGGCTACACGATGGACTGGAGAAGGGTAAGAAACGCTACCAGGAGTTGGCCCGGCAGATCTTGATCACTCAGGAAGAAGAGCGAAGGAGAATTGCTCGGGAACTGCACGACGAGACCAGCCAGACGCTCTCTGGATTGGCGCTCAACCTGCAGGCACTGGTGCAAAAGGCTGAGATGCTCGGCATTGATGATGCCGACTTCAAGACAAGGTTGGAAAAGGCACACACCTTGGCGGTTCAAACGGGTTCCGAGGTAAGTCGGCTCATAGCTGACCTCCGCCCCACCCTCCTGGACACCCTTGGCCTTGTGCCCGCCATCCGGCAGTATGCCGGAACAAGCCTCACCCCCCTGGGCATCAATTTCTCCTTCCAGGCTGAGGGAATCGACAGACCTCTGCCGCCGGAAGTTGAGTTGGGCTTCTTCCGCTGGGTTCAGGGAGCCATAGGCAACATCATACAGCACTCACAGGCAAAAAACGCCACCATATCCTTGAAGCTCGCAGGCAACGACCTCGAGTTACGCATCACTGATGACGGCAGTGGCTTTGACGTTTCCCAGGTCACCAGGGTGGAAAAGAGTGGGCGGGGTGCCGGCCTGTTCGGCATGAAGGAAAGGATAGCCCTGCTCGGCGGCTCCTGCTCCGTCCAGTCTCAGCCGGGTCAGGGCACCAGAGTCACCGGCAGGATTCCCTTGACTCGGAGCACAGCCAATGCAGAAGATAAGAGTGCTAATAGTCGATGACCATGCCATCCTGCGCGACGGCATCTCCGCCTTGCTGGCCTTGGCCGCAGACATAGAGGTGATTGGCGAAGCAGAGAACGGCAGAGAGGCCATCGACAGGGCCCGACAGCTTGCCCCGGACGTGGTGCTCATGGACATAGCCATGCCTGCCATGGACGGACTAGAGGCCACCCGCCGCATCCATAAGGAGTTCCCCCAGATGAAGGTACTGACGCTGACTCAGTACGATGATAGGGAGCATCTGCTGTCCCTTCTCGAGGCGGGAGCCGAGGGCTTCATCAGCAAGACCGCTGCATCGTCAGAGCTCGCTTCGGCCATTCGGTCCGTCTACCAGGGGGATTCCTTCCTGTCTCCTTCGGTAGCCAAGCTTCTGCTCAAGCACTATCGCCAGGGAGCCTGGGCCGGAAAGGGTCAGGACCCCTACGATCAGTTGACGGACAGAGAGAGGGAGGTGCTCAAGCTGCTGGCAGAAGGCCATACCAGCCAGGAAATCGCCGATACGCTGGTAATCAGCCCGAAGACTGTGGATGGACACAGGACCAACCTTATGGCCAAGCTCGACATTCACAATCGGACCGACCTCGTCAAGTACACCTTGCGCAAGGGCATAATCACCGTTTGAGACTGTGAGCCGTCTTCCGCGTTATGTAGCCCATCTCCTCTAGCCCGTTCCTTACCCACACAATATGCCCGAACCCCCGAATAGGGGTATGGCCGGGCAAAATCAGGGTAGTATCCTTCCCTCTTTTGGGGTGAAGACCTCTTTGCTCTTCCGCCTGTGCCGCTTATCCTTAGACTACAAGTATATTGCAGGCTTGGGTACAAGCAAGGGGGAATATTTTGAAAGACGCACCGAAGATCTTGATCGTGGATGATGAAGCCGATTTCCTGACAGCCTTGCAGAAGGCACTGGAAAGCAAGCTATGGCAGGTGGCCACCGCCAGCAATGGGGCGGAGGCGAAGGAAAGCATCAAGACAGTGGCCCCCGACATCGTTATTCTGGGCACCATGACCCCGCGCGGGGAGGCCTTCTCCCTGCACCAGTGGCTGCGAAAGAATCCCAGCACCAGCAATTCGCCTATCCTGGTGGTCGACGCCGCCCCGGAAAAACAGCTCATCAGGGGGTGGAGAAGAGACGAGGCTTCACAAATGGAGGCCGAGGACTACGTGACCAAGCCAATCAAGCCTGATTCTCTGGCACTCCGCACCCAGGCGATACTGGATCGAGCCAGTAAGCGGATAAGGGTGCTCATTGCAGATGACCACTCCGTGGTCAGGGACGGCATGCGTGCCCTGCTCGTGCTGCAAAAGGACATCGAGGTTGTAGGTGAAGCGGTGGACGGCAAAGAAGCAGTGGAAAAGGTAGGCCAGTTGCTCCCTGACGTGGTGGTAATGGACATAGTCATGCCTGTGATGGACGGGCTGGAGGCCACCCGACAGATATACAGGGAATTTCCCCAGACAAGAGTCCTGATGCTATCTCAGTATGACGACGAAGAGAACGTCATTGCTGCTGAAAAGATAGGGGCCTACGGATTCATCCCGAAGAGGGCCGCCAGTTCCCAGCTCATAAACGGCATAAAGGCTATCTACTATGTGGGAGAGCGTCTCCAGAGACCTGCCGCCGGCTCCGGCTGAAGGCCCCTGGCCTCCGTACGCACCCCTTCCCCCATAGAGCGCGGACCGAAACCCTCCGCGTCAGGCGTCTCTGCCTTTCTTGAATTCCCCGCCACCACGAGCTACTATATCCAAGCTTGAGCTCAGGTAACATGCACCGGCTCCCGCTTTTCCCCTTGACGGCTAGCGTAAGCCGGCACGGGCATCTCTGTATCGGCGGCTGTGACTTGGTTGACTTGGCTGCGGAATACGGCACGCCGCTCTACGTTTTCGACGAGTACACCCTTCGTCATAAGTGTCGTGAGTTCCTCACTGAGTTCACTAAACGCTATGCCGATACTTCCGTCATCTACGCCTCCAAAGCCTTCCTGAACAAGGCATTGGCCCTGCTCCTCAATGAGGAGGGCCTGGGGCTCGATGTTGTCTCCGGAGGGGAGCTCAGCATAGCTCAGGCGGTCAACTTCCCGTCCAACAAGGTCTACTTCCACGGCAACAACAAGACTCCCTCAGAGCTGGAGCTGGCTCTGGACTGGAAGGTCGGCCGTATCGTGGTGGATAACCTCCCCGAGCTCCACTTGCTCCATGCCTTGTGCAGGCAGAGAGGGCTGACTCAGGATGTCCTGCTCCGCGTCACACCCGGAGTGGATCCTCACACCCATGTCAAGACCACCACCGGCACCCTGGATAGCAAGTTCGGCTTTCCCCTGGCTACAGGACAGGCCGCAGAGGCGGTAAGACACGCTTTGTCATCCCCCAACCTTAGTCTTCTGGGACTTCATTTCCACCTCGGCTCCCCCGTCCCTGAAACAGACCCATACGAGTTGGCGCTGGGGCTCGTCGTCCGCTTCGCCCGGGACATGCAGCAGCAGCTTGACTTCCATCTCAGCGAATTGAGCATTGGCGGCGGCTTCGCCGTACGCTACACGATGGACTCCCACGCACTTGCCGTCGACGACTACGCACAGTCCATGGTCGGCTGCCTCAACAGCCTCGTCAAAGAGACGGGTTTGAACCCTCCCCACCTCATCATCGAGCCCGGAAGAGCTATCGTAGCCCAGGCCGGCGTGGCCCTCTACGCCGCAGGAGTGATAAAAGAGATACCCGGCATAAGAAAGTACGTCTGTGTCGATGGTGGCATGAGTGACAATATCCGCCCCCCTCTCTATGAAGCCAGCTACGAAGCGTTGATCGCCAATAAGCCGCTGGAGCCGGTGGCGGACCCCGTAACCATCGCCGGTAAGCTCTGCGAGTCCGGGGACATCCTGATTAGAGACATTGCCTTGCCTTCGGTTAGCCCCGGGGATATCATCGCCGTGCCGGTCTGCGGTGCCTATTGCATCCCCATGTCCAGCAACTACAACGGCCTGCCCAGGCCGGCAATCGTTATGACAGACAACGGCAGAGCCCGCCTTATTCGGCGCCGGGAGACCTATCAGGACTTGATGCGCCTGGATGAGATATAAATGTGGCAGGTAAAGGGACAGGACAGGACTCTGGCCCTGCTTGATCACGCCCTCAAGGAGCACAACCTAGCCCATGCCTACCTTCTGGTCGGGCCACCCCACGTGGGCAAGAGAACCCTGGCCCTTGACCTGGCCTGCGCTCTCAACTGTGCTGGCCCCGGGCCGCCTTGCGGTGGATGCCGCTCATGCCGCCGCATCATCGACGGAAAGCATGCCGACGTTATCACCTTGGGCTTGCATTCCAGGACGGAAATCGGCATTGACGATATCCGGGACCTGCAGCACCTGGCCCACCTGCCACCGTATGAAGGTAGCCACAAGGTGTTCATTATTGAGGACGCCGAGTATATGTCCACTGAGGCAGCCAACTCGTTGCTCAAGATACTCGAGGAACCTCCCCCGCAGATAATCTGGCTCCTTCTGGCCGTGGAGGAGGCTCGCCTCTTGCCCACCATCATCTCTCGCTGCCAGCGCCTGGAACTGCACCCCGTGCCTCGCGAACGAATAGCGAGTATCCTCGTTGCCTCCTGTGGCGTTCAGCCTGACCGGGCCGGGTTCCTGGCTCGTCTCTCCGATGGCTGCCTCGGCTGGGCCCTGTCTGCCCTTTCCGATGACAGCCTGCTTGACAGGCGCTCCCGGGAAATCGATAGGTTGAGTTCATTGCTGACCGCTGGTTTCGACCAGCGCTTCGCCTTCGCCAGAGAGCTCGCCGCCCAGTTCGGCCAGAATCGAAGAGCAGCAATGGAGACAATGGCAACCTGGCTAGCCTGGTGGCGCGACCTGATGCTTATCAGCAGCGGGTGCAAATCAGCCATCATCAGCGTAGACTATGAACAAGTGCTGGAAGGAGAGGCGAAGAGCCTCAGTCTTAGCACGATTAAGGATTTTATTGCCAGCTTGTACCTGGCAAGGGAGGAGGTCTCCAGAAACGTGAATCCGCGCCTGGCATTTGATGCATTGATGCTCGACTTGCCCAGACTGAAGGCCACCAATGATTGACAGACCCGGGCATTCCTTCCCGGCCTGGCGCGGCTCCAGCTTTATCTCATGGAACAGAAACAGCAGAACAGCAAAGACCAGCAACAACAGGACAGAGAACAGAGAGCCCTGGCCAGGTCTAAGGAACTGGTAGCCACGCTTGGCCTGAAGATGAGGCCCCTGGTAGCCCAGTACAACCCTGAGAACAGGCGCATGACCATATGCTTCAGGGCTGAGGAAAGAGTTGACTTCCGCAAGCTCGTGCGGGAGCTGGGCCGTAGCCTCAAGACAAGGGTGGAGCTAAGGCAGGTTGGGCCCAGAGATCAGGGCAAGCTGGTGGGCTATATAGGTGTGTGTGGCTATCCTCTGTGTTGTCAGACTTTCCTCAAGGAATACGCTCCTGCCTCCATCAAGATGGCCAAGCAACAGAACCTGGTCCTGAATCCCGCCAAGATATCAGGCATATGCGGACGGCTTCTCTGCTGCCTCAGCTTTGAAAGAGGACAGTATACCGCCATCAAGGAGAGAATGCCCCGCGTAGGGCAGGAGGTCACCACGCCCCTTGGCCAGGCAACCGTGGTCGCTCTCAACCCCATAAAAGAGACAGTATCAGTCCAGTTCCAGGACCAGACGATCAAGGACATACCACTTGATCAGGTCACCAGGGAGAAAAAGGAGCAGAAGCAGACGCAGATCCAGCAGCAAGAGGGAGAGCAGCAGACGCAGGACCGGCAGCAGGAGCAGACGCAGATCCAGCAGCAAGAGGGAGAGGAGGAGAAAGAGAAGGACGAACCGTGAAGTCCCGGAACGGCATCCTGGATTCTGGACAGCTTCCTACTGAGGCAGGTACTTTTTCCACTCGCCGTAGCTTTCCAGGTAACGGTAGGGAACGTAGAAGCCGGTGCCGCGTGGGGCTCGTGGCTGCTGGATCAGTCTCATCCCTGCCTCCTCCGGTGTTCGCCCTCCCTTGCGGCGGTTACACAACTGGCAGGCGCTGACCATGTTCTCCCACGTATGACCTCCTCCCGCTCGCCGCGGCACGACATGGTCCAGTGTAAGGTCCCTGGTTTGGCAAGCACAATACTGGCAGATGTACTTGTCGCGGTTGAACACCTCTTGCTTCGTCAGCTTTCTCTGGTGCCGCGGGCGCTTGACCATATAGACAAGCCGGATTACCGACGGTATGGGGAAGGCTGCAGTAGCGGAATGAATCTCTCCCCTGCTATTCTCCAGCACTTCGGCTTTGCCACGGAAGATGAGGACTATCGCCCGACGCGTACGACACAAATTAAGAGCTTCATAGCTCTGATTCAGCACCAGGACTGGCGAGTTTACCACGACTGAGCCCTCTGCCCCACTGTTGGCCTATTCTAGCAACCGGGTTTTCCTATTGCAATAGCGCTCTTACGAAGCGCCCCATTCTCCTCAGGGCCTCCTCGATATCAGGCATGGCTGCAGCGTAGCAGCAGCGCACGAAACCCTCGCCCTGTTGCCCGAAGAGGTTGCCCGGGATCACCACCACCTTCTCTTCCACAAGCAGCCTCTCAGCGAACTCCGCTGACGTTATCCCCGTGGCTCGAATCGACGGGAAAACGTAGAACGCCCCCTTCGGCTCGTGGCACTCCAGCCCCATCTTCTTCACTCCTTCAAACATCACCACCCGGCGCCGACTGTACTCGGCCACCATCTGCTTGGTGTCATCCACACCACCCTTCAGCGCTTCCAGGGCCGCCTTCTGGGCCATGCTGGCCGCGCTGAGCATCGTATGCTGATGTATCTTGCCCATAGCCGCTATCAGGTCAGCAGGACCCGCCGCATAGCCCAATCGCCAGCCCGTCATGGCATACCTCTTGGAGAAGCCGTCAAGGAGGATAGTCCGCTCCTTCATTCCCGGCAGGCTGGGAAAACACGTGTGCTCCACTCCGTAGGTCAATGCACTGTAGACCTCGTCCGAGACTACCAGCAGGTCGTGCTTCTCAGCCAGCTCGGCAATCTCCACCAGGTCCCCTCTCTCCATTTCTGTGCCCGTAGGGTTGGCCGGATACCCGAACAGAATCACCCTGGTCTTGGGGGTGAGTCGGGCCTCGATTTGCGCTGCCTCCAGCTTGAACTCATTTTCCGCCCTCGTAGGCACTAAGACCGCCACCCCCTGGGCCAGGCTGATACAGGACGGATAGCAGACATAATGGGGATCAGACATTATCACTTCGTCGCCCGGGTTCAGCATCGCCCGGAACGCCAGGTCCATAGCTTCACTTGACCCCACCGTTATCACGATCTCGGTCTCCGGGTCGTACCTGACACCGCAGCGCTTCTCCAGGTCCTCCGCCACGGCAAGGCGCAGCTCCGGGAACCCCGGGCTCGGGGTGTATCCCGTGAAGCCTTTCTTCATGGCATCAACAGCAGCCTCGCAGATGTGCCACGGCGTCGGGAAATCGGGCTCTCCAACGCCCAGCGAGATGAGGCCTTCTGACGAAACGGAATGAAGCAGCTTTAGGAACTTCCCGAACCCCGTGTCCGACACCAGGTCCACCCGCTGCGACGTCCGTTTCTCTGTTTTGACTACGCCCTCTTCCGACACCGTAACAGTACCTCTATCCTGGCTTCCCTGGTCAATATCGCCTGACAGACCCCCCCCACCAACGCCCCTGCCACCCCAGTCTGCGTCTTGTGATCCATACGCCGCAAGCTTCCCCCGCACAGGTCACTCTGCCCCTTCGGCAGAGATTCGAGATTATAGAGCTTCCTGCCGCAAATAACAACGCCGCCCGCTGCCAACTGACGGCAGCCCCTCAATCGTCTTGATTTCCGACAGCAATTGCCCTATATTGAAGGGGCATTGCTCCAACCCAGGCAGGCTCGCCCGGAGCTCTGGCTGCCTGCCCGGCCCTGTTGCCGGGCGAAGAGGAACGCCGCAGAAAGGTAACCTGTAGTGACCAAAGGCAAAGGAGAAGGATCCCCGGCTCCGACAGCGGTTGACCTGGACGACGCGCTGGCCTACTCCCGGTTTGACCCCTCGGGCATGCGCACCTTCCTGCACCAGTTCCCCGCTGAGTGCCGGCGAGCCTGGCAGAGGGTTTCCCGCTTCCGCCTGCCCGCCACATACGCTGGCGTTGACCGGGTGCTTATTGCCGGTATGGGCGGTTCCGCCGCAGGTGGAGACATAGTGCGCCACCTCGCTGCCAGCGAGACAAAGGTGCCAATCTGGGTGCACCGCGACTACGGCCTGCCCTCGTTTGTTGATGAAGACACGCTGGTCATTTTCTCCAGCTATTCCGGCAACACCGAGGAGACCCTCTCCGCCTTTGCCGCGTCACTCAGCACCCCGGCAATGAAGCTGGTCATCACCACTGGGGGCAGGCTCGGGTATCTGGCTGAGCAGCAAGGCATACCCGTGCTGCTCATGGACTATCAGTCCCCTCCCAGAGCAGCCTTCCCTCACAGTTTCACCTCTCTGCTCGGCATCCTTGTCAGGCTGGGCCTGCTGTCAGACAGGTCGGCAGACTGGCAGGAGGCGCTGCTCATCCTCGACAGGCTCTCCGCGGAGCTCATTGAAACCACCCCTCTGGTCTCCAACCGCGCCAAGCAGTTGGCTACCAGAATGCAGGGCAGCCTGGCAGTCATCTACGGGGCAGAGCTGCTCTCAGGGGTAGCTCGGCGCTGGAAGACCCAGCTCAACGAGAACAGCAAGACCTGGGCTTTCTGTGAGCTCTTCCCTGAGCTCAATCACAACGCCGCGGTGGGCTACGAGCTTCCTTCCTGGGCTAAGGAGAAGGTCTTCGTCGTCTTGCTGTGTTCCCCCTCTCTTCACCCCCGGAACATCCTTCGCTATGAGGCCACCGCTGAACTCCTCACCAGGGCAGGGATCAACTGTGAGATGGTGAACCCCCAGGGTGAAAGCCCGCTGGCTCAGGTGATGAGCCTGGTCCTTCTCGGCGACTATCTCAGCTTCTATCTGGCCATACTGAACAGGACCGACCCCACCCCCATAGATTCCATAGATTTCGTCAAGAGCTACCTCGCTCGCCCAGGTGCTCGCGCCTTCGCTGACCCTCTTTGACCCTTCAGCCACTCCCTGCCTGAACGCTGCCGTTTCCGCCCCACGCCCTACCCATCACTGTAGAAGGCAATGCCCAGAACTCCCGGACCTGAGTGTATCCCCATGGCTGGAGTGAAATCGCTGACGTAGATCTCATCGCAGCGCAACTCGGAAGCCAGCCGGCCCTTCAGTTCCTCCGCCTCGCTCAGAGCAGAGCTATGCATTACCATGGCATGGATGACCCTCCCCTTCGCTCCCCATAGGCCACCGAAATTCCGTCATTGCCAGCCGCAGGCGCGGCAATCTCACCGCAGTCCTCGCTGCTTCTCCTTTGGCACTACCGCTCGAGCCTCCCTCAGCCTGTGCCGGCTCCTGAACACCAGGAGGCCAACGATACCCAGTGCATACAACGTGAGCGTCGTTGACCCCTCAACCAGCCACACCACCAGCGGCAACAGTGGGCCCATGACCAGGGTCGAGGCAAAGATATTCCGGCTGATTAACAAGACAGCGCCCAGTGGCACTAGGGTGATCAGCGTTGCCAGTGGAGCCAGGACAGAGAAGATACCGATGACTGTGGCCACACCTTGCCCGCCTCTGAAGCCGATGTAAATGGGAAAGCTGTGCCCCATGATCGCCGCCAGCCCGGCTCCCAGCACCCACGCTTGGGACACTCCCAGCAGGAACTGGGCCACCGCTATAGCCGCCGCCCCTTTTCCTATGTCCGCTACCGCCACCACAGCACCCTCCACCAGGCCCACTTCCCTGATAACATTTCCCGCCCCCATGTTGCCCACCCCAACCTCGCGGATATCTATGCCCTTTCTCCATTTGGCCATAATGTAGGCCGCTGGAATGGAACCCAGCAGATATCCGATGACCGGAGCAGCTACATTCACCAACATATCGCTCCTTTCTCCCTTTCCCGCTTCCTTCTATACACCACCACCCTCTCACAGTTCCTCTATCTTCTTCAGTCTATCCTCTATCGAGATCCCTTTTCTGCGCAGCTGCCGCTTCCGCCCAAAGTAGTACACCAGGCCTGTCAGAATGAGTATGACCAGGTACACTCCCGAAAGCGGGTCGCCTATGCACCCACCGATGATAAGCGCTCCAAAAAGAACTGCGCCCCCGATGGTGAAGAACGTAAGCCACCGGCCTCTCAGCTTGAAGGTGGCCTCCTCATAGCGCCGCGGGAACCTCCGCGGCAACAGGAACATGGCCACGCAGGCTAGCAATGCCATAAGCATGAAGACGTAGGAGGTGAGAGTGGCGCAGCGCAGCACGAACTCCTCGGCTGAAACCCCCGCCAGAAGAAATCCCGCCACCGATACCCCTCCCAGGAAGACGATAGCCCGCACGGGTGTGGCGAAGCGCCTGTGGACCCTACCGAACGCTGCCGGGAACACCAGGTCCCTGCTCAACACCAGCACATCTCTGGATATGAATGTCAGGGCCGCGTTGATGGTGGTCGCCGCCGCCATCAGCGCCGCTATGCCCACCAAGTAGGTGGCCAATGGCGACGGCAGAAACTTGCCCGCCGCCACGGCTACTGCGCCCTCCGCCTCCCCCAGACCTTCCCATGACATCAGTCCGGTCAGCGAGTAGCTTATGGAGACATAGATCAACGTCAGCAGCCCCAGTGATATGAACAGGATAAGCGGGATGTTCCTTCTCGGGTTCTTCGTCTCACCCGCCAGTTCGGTAATTGCATTCAGCGCTGTGTACAAACAGTATGCCGGCACAATCGCCAGCACAACAGCACGAAACCCCAGTGGGAACAGCGGCGTTTGATACACCGGGTTCGCAAAGAACGCTCCGCCCACGCCGAAAGCCAGCAGGACCACGATGGCGATAAGAGTTGACACGCTCTGAAACCACATCATCCATTTGATGCCCACAATGTTCAGTATGACGAAGAAGATGAGAATGCCGATTGCCGTCGGTATCACCGCCACCGGAATCATTGCCCTCAGGTACATGGCGAAGCCATAAGCCATCATGGGCAGCGTGAACAGGAAGATGCCCAGTATCGTGCACCACACCACCACGATGCCCAGAGCCGGCGACAGGACTCGACTTATCGAGACGTACGTAGCGCCCGTCACGGGGAAAGCCGTACCGAGCTGCGCGAATACCACAGCCACGAACACCGCGGGGATGGCGGCTATCAGGAACACTACCCACAGCCCGGGCCCCGTCTGGCCTGCCAGCGGACCAATCAGTATGAACGCCCCCGCCCCCACCACCGTGCCCACCAGCAGGAGCACTCCGTGCGGAACCGAGATCTCTCGCCTTAGCTTCACCTCGTTCAAGGCGCTACCCCTTTGACCTCCACGGAAACACCGTGCATTCTGAGCATTGTATTGTCACACGGCGCGCCCGTCAATGCCCCCCATGCTCACAGTCAGGTCCGTGCCGCCTATGCTGGGTGTATCCGGCAGCCCTCGAGACAACGCACGGTCAAGGGGGTATTGACTTGCTCACAGGTAGAGGCTATATTTGTGCTCTCCTGAGTCCGGAGGAGCAATAGAGTCAGGGAAAAAAGAGGGGAACGGAATGACAACGGCTTGGTGCTTCAGGCTCTTCTATCTCAACATTCTGT
>Ga0114919_10003048_pt1 | contig 13544 bp, 9 predicted proteins | sample BlataG_FD_88682 | JGI IMG/M metagenome (GOLD analysis project Ga0114919, IMG submission 88682) | Deep subsurface microbial communities from Black Sea to uncover new lineages of life (NeLLi) - Black_00105 metaG | ecosystem: Environmental > Aquatic > Marine > Oceanic > Sediment | place: Atlantic... | reverse complement strand
TGCCTAAGAAGCGTGACATCAGCCCCACGACAACCTTGGGCGCAGGGCCAGCCATTACGATCATGGATCGCTCAGTCATCGCTGACCGCCGCCTGGTGGATCTTCTGGTAGACACCGCGGAGAAGAATGGCATTCCATACCAATTCAAGCAGCCTGGGCTGGGCGGCACGGACGCAGGAGCCATTCACCTGTCAAGGGAAGGGGTCCCCTCCACTGTCGTATCGGTACCCTCGCGCTATATTCACTCGCCCGTGTGCATGTTGAGCCTGAATGACTTGGACAACACCGTGCGCCTGATGCGCGAGGCCCTGGGCAGAGTACACGAATTGGACTTGAGTAGACCCCAGGGGTTTTAGAAACCCTTGGGGTCTGTGGACACCTGGAACAGGAGGCATTACTGGTGAAAGAACTGATCAAAGAACTGACTGAAGCATTTGGCCCATCGGGCAGCGAAGACGTTGTGCGTGAGGCCATCAAGAAACACATCGCTGGACGCGTAGATAAGATGCGCACAGACCCGCTGGGCAACCTCATTGCTCTGAAGAAGGGCCAGGCTGAGAGCGGCGTAGAGGCGCGCAAGATCATGCTTGCCGCGCACATGGACGAAATCGGCGTGATCATCAGCCACGTGGACGAGAAGGGCTTCTTGCGCTTTGCGCGCGTCGGCGGCGTGTATCCGTTGACTCTGCTCGGAAGTCGCGTGGTCTTTGCTGATGGGAGCACGGGGGTCATTGGCCGGGAAAAGCCGGAGAAGCCTACGGACTTTCCAACTATTGACAAGATGTTCATTGACGTCGGTGCCCCGGATAAGGAACACCTGACCAGGAAAGTCGGCGATGTGGCCTCCTTTGTGCGCCCCTTCGTCGATCTGGGTAAGCGCCTCACGGCCAAGGCCTTCGACGATCGCATTGGCTGCGCAATACTGATACAGACCCTGTTGGAGCTGAAGACGACACCCCACGATGTCTACTTCGTCTTCACTGTGCAGGAAGAGGTAGGGCTACGGGGCGCACTCACTTCGGCCTTCGGCGTGGAGCCGGATGTGGCCATCGCTCTGGACGTCACTACCACAGGCGATACTCCCGAAGCGCATCCTATGGCTGTCTCGCTTGGCGCAGGCCCCGCCATCAAGGTCAAAGACCGTGGCATGCTTGCTCATCCTGGGGTCAAGAACTGGATGGCAAACACCGCCGAACGCCTGGGCCTGCCCTATCAATTCGAGGTTCTGGAGAGAGGCACCACGGACGCCATGGCCATTCAGACGTCGCGCGCTGGCGTAGCCGCCGGCGTAATCTCCATCCCATGCCGTTACGTGCACAGCCCATCAGAGATGGTGGACTATGACGATGTACAAAACGCAGTGAAACTGCTGGTAGGACTGCTGAGCGGGCCAGTGGAAATCTAGAGCCTGTCCGCAAAAACATCGTTCAGAAACCCGTTTTCTGGCGCCTGCAATCCCAATCCGCCAGCGTTACAGAGCAGCTCCGCCAGTGAAGACAGGACAAAACGGGTTTCTTTCCAAGCTTTTGCACTGTTCAATTCTGAATGCCTCTCATAAGCGACCAAGAAACCCGGTTTCTTGTCCGGCAAACGGCCTTTCCTGTATCACGGAGAGCCTGCAACGTGATAGTCTCATCATTCGGGCATGGGAAAAACCGGGTTTCTCCCAAAGTGTCTCGCAACAAGCCGTGATGAGGCATCCCTCGAATCCCATGAAACCGTAACACCGCATCACCGAGCCGCAAAGGCCCAGGCAATAGCCCCTGCGAATTCTTCTTCCCCCATAGTGATATCATGGCCGCAGACGCGCTCGCGGTAAACGTGCTCTACACCAAGCTGGTCTACTTTAACAGCCCAGTTTGCGGTTGGCTCCAGGAAAGGTTCGAGTGTGCCGGCAACCAGATAGTGGCGGGGGGCCATGTCGGCAGTCCACTCAGGCACACCCAAACCTGTGGGCTCTACACCCAAGGAAAACACGAGAACGTTGGCATAGCGTTCGGGATGACGTACGCCCATGGCAACGGCGAATGCCCCGCCGTTGGAGAACCCAGATACGGCGCGCTGTTCACGATCGGCAACTGAATACCACAGCAAATGCGCGCCTCATCCGCCTCGCTCTGGTAGAAAAAGGTCAGCTCATCGCCGTCGGCCCAAACTGGCGATTGCTCCGTGGACCTGCGGGCCAGTAATTCATCCACTGTCCAGAAGCGTTCCATGGTTTGAACACCTGGCCACTGGCTTGATATCACAGTTGGGGCCGGTGTAGGCAACTGTTGCTCCTGGGGTGTTCGCGCTGATACTGGCGATGCTTGTGGAACTGGGCTGCTGCAGGCGGCGAAGCCGCTCATCAGTCGCGCCGTTACGTCAGCGACCATGCCTGCCCCGGCCAGATGCTCAGGCACTATCGCCTTGATGGTGTCTGTAGGGCGATGAGTCGTCTCCCAAGCATCGGACGCGCTGAGGATGAGGGTAGGGATAGGTCGGTCGGAGTAGCTTTCCACCAGAGTGTACTGATGCGGTGAAAAGTTCCGCAATGCGGTTCTAACGCCCAGCTTACGCGCCGCCTTGCGCAATTGCGGCCGCACACCGTAACTGCCCCATTCGCTCAGACCGAGTGCTGCATCAGGGCCGTAGGCGATGCTGTCCAGATGTATCACGCCGTACAGGCTGTCTCGTAAAGATCGTCTGCTGTCGAGCAGATACTGGAGTCCGGATGCCAGGCCGCCTTGCTCGACGTTGCCCCAGGCAGCGAAAATGACGGTGCGCTCCGGTTGATAACCCTGTTCTTTCCAGATTCGGGCGATCTCCAGCAAAGCGGCCACGCCCGAGGCGTTGTCCACTGCGCCTAGATAGAGCCTTCCTTCCAGGTCGCGCCCCAGCCCGTCATAGTGCGCGCCAATGACCACCACTTGCCCGGCTTTGCTCTTCCCTGGGATAGCTCCCAGGACGTTGATGCCCTTCGCGTCCGGCTGGCGCTGTAACCGATAACCCATACGCACGCGCCCCGTCGTCTCCCAGACCTTGCCCTCGCCTTCAGGCAGACGCTGCACCTCTTCCTGCAACTCCTTCAAGCTGAGGCCCAGATGCCCCAACAAGCGCTCAGCGGCGTCTGTAGCGAGGTAGAAACGAGCAAACGGGTCTGCTCCCGTGAAGGAAAAGCTGCTGCGAGGCAGAGTCCTCCGTCCGAAGATATAGGGGCTGCGTTCAACGACTGTCAGCGTGCCCACACGGCGGGGCGGTTCGGCCCGTGGATCCGGCTGCACGGCAGAATGAGAGTCCAAGCCAAGGACAATCTCCCCCTCTCCTGGCTCTCCTGACGGTGAGGGACGGACTTCAATAACCTGTAGGCCTGTGCTTGGGGGCCGATGCTGGCCCACCACCGTCAGACGGCCCTCAGCGGGACAAGGCGGCTGACCGCCGCTGGCGTCCACAGCGAAATCCTCTAGATAAGCGAACTCCTCCAGCAGATTACCTTCCTGGTCCTTCAATATCAGTTGCGGTGTTTCCATCCAGTCCAGGCGTTCGAACCCGAACTGCTGGAAATACGTCTCCCCATCTCCTGCCGGCTCCAGCCCGGCCGCAGCGAATTGCTCAGCGATGTACTCCGCGGCACGACGTGCACCCTCTGACCCCGCTCTCCGCCCTTCCAGTTCCTCGCGCGTCAGATAGCGCACGTCCACCAGCGCGCGTTCGACGTCAAAAGCGCGGGCCTGCCGCGCGTAAGCCACAGCAGGGCCAGTGTTATCCAGGATGAACCACACAGCCAGAGCCACAACAGCAGCCGCCATCAAAAGGCGCTTGAAAGGCAGACTGGCCAGGTTCACGCCACTGCGCTCCACCAGTTCTTGCAAGCCCATGCCCAGCAGGTTGAAGCCCAGGATGGCGACGAAGAAAGCTGCCGCAGGATACAAGGTCATCCAGGGATAGCTGCGAGCATAGCGCCAGGAGTTGGAGAGCATCGCCCCCCATTCGGGTACGGAGAAGTAGACCACGGGCCGGTCGTACACGTCCATCGTACTGATGCCGCCCCCGATGAATATGCCCACAAAGCCCAGTTCACCGAGGGTGAGCAATACGCTCCCCATCTCGAAGCTCGCCAAAGCAAGCAAGGAGGGAAAGACGTTGGGCAGCACGTGCCGCGTGATGATCTCGGGTGTGGAAAGCCCCACTGCCCGTGCGGCCTCGATAAAGGGGCGTTGGCGGATGGTGGCAAATTCGCCACGCACAGCCTGGGTGACCTCAGCCCAGCCCAGAGAACACAGGGCAATCACGAAGGTTGATAGCCCTTTCTGGATGCCGAAAGCCAGGATCAGCAGCACACCCAGGATCAAAGAGGGGAAGGCTGCCTCAGCTCCGGCCATGCTCATAATCGCCCGATCAACGGCCCGTCCGTGGTACCAGCCAGACACGGCCCCCAGCGCGAAACCGACGATCATCCGCGCGGCCATCACCGCCGCAGCGATTGTCAGGGTCTGGCCCGCACCACAGATAAGCAGGCTGAGCAAATCCCGCCCCTGCTGATCCGTCCCCAGCAGAAAGTGCTCCGATGGTGGGAAAGGAGGCGTGCGCGTCACGCCATCCACCTCCAGGAACCAGATTTGGTCTGTGGGGTCGTACGGCGCGAAACGCGGGCCGACGACAGCGATGATGATCAGGGCCAGCACAAGAAGTCCCCCGCTGATCAAAGGCCCATTGGTCAGGCCATGCCACAGACGAGCCCGACGGCGGATTTCCAGCGCCCTCTTCGTCACGCCCCACCTCCCGGCACCGCAGTCCGCAGCCGCGGATCAGCCCAGCGGTAGCCAAGTTCCAGAAGGGCATTGATGAGCAGGAAAGTAAGGCCCAGGCTCAGCACCAGGCCCGTGGTAGTGTTGGTGTCGTAGCTGCGGATAGCATCCAAAAGGGCAGTGCCTATACCAGGCCATCCGACGAACACTTCTGCCACGGGCAAAGCAGCCAGGCTGTAGCGCATCGAGAGGCTGAGGGCGGTGAGTATCGAAGGAGCGGCATTGAGGAAGGCGTGGCGCCATACCACCCGTCGCCTGGGAAGGCCCTTGGCATAGGCAGTACGAATGTAGTCCTGCTCGAGAATGTCGGCCAGGGCGAGATAGGTCATGCGTGCCAGGCGGGCAATGGACGGTGCAGCCAGAACCAGCGCGGGCATGACGATGTGCTCATCCCAGCCAAAGCCCCCCACCGGCAGGAGCCGCACCCCCGTAGTGCGGTAGAAACGGACGAGGCCAACCTGGAGCAGCAAGGCCAGGAAGAAGGTAGGGGCAGAGACACCCACCAGAGTGGAGGCAATGATGCCCACGGAGAGGCGCGAGTGGCGCTGTAAAGCGGCCAGGGTGCCCAGGGGTATGCCAATGAAGGCTGTGAGCAGCAGAGCAGCAGCCAACAAACCCATAGATCGTGGGTAATAGGCCCTCAGCAATTCGGTAACCGGCCTGTTGCGCATGATGCGACTGCGCCTCACCTGAAGTGCACTGCTTCCCAGATCACCTCGAATCGCATGGCTCAAGTACTGCCCAGTGTCCACCACGCTCTGGCGCAGCACGACAGAGGCAGGTACATAGCCCCCCGCTTCGGCCGCCTCCAGAGTTAGATGGCAGAGGAACACAATAGCCAGAAGCGTGAATATGGCAGCAATCAGGTTTCGTAACGCAAGACGCAAAGGTATCCCCCTTAGAGGCAAGAACCGTGCACTGGCTCCTATTCCTGCCAGTAATAGATCGTCGGCGTGCTGTGCTCTTTCCCCACAGGAACGAAGGAAAAGCTGTGCTCGCTGCTGCGCCCCCCTTCAGTCTGAAAGACCAAATGCACCCGTATAGTCTCTGAGGGCCGCAGCGCACGCACCGTACCTGATGGCTCAATGACCATGACCTGCCCTCGTGCGCTGACGAGAAGCTTCTGCGGGGGGATCAAGGTGACGGTATATCTCGTATCAGGCGTGATCTCTCGATCCAGGAAGATGACGATAGGGGCGTCCTTTGGTACGTCCTTGGCGCCATCAGCGGGAAAAGTACGTAACACGTGCGGCGGCTCCTTAGCGTAGACCTCGGTCTGTTGTGCAACGAAGAGGACAAGGACCAACACGATAAGGAAGCCACAAGCGATCGTGGCGTACTGCTTGAAACCAAGAGCTGGCAAGTTTATCCACCTGTTCAGGAGACTGATTCCCTCCCGTTGACCGGAAACTCGCTCGCGCTCCAGGCCCAGGCGGGCATAGGTTCGCTTGATCAGCCTTTCCGCTAGATTCTCCTCCGAGGATCCCAGCATAGCTTCGACGTAGAAGGGTGGGAGATCCTCTGCCTCGATGTCGAAATGGCTCCGCAGTTCCTCAGCGAAACGTCGCTCTTCGTCACAGAGATCTTTGCACATTTTGCTGCTCCTCATGCTCAACTGCGCTCATCTTTTCACGCAACGCCTGCCGGGCTCGCCACAAACGGTTCTCTACAGCCCGTTGCGTCAGTCCTACGGCTTCCGCAATTTCCCTGATGGACTGCTCAGCAAAGTATCGGCGGTAAACGATAGCTCGATCCAGCTCCGAAAGCTCAGCCAGCGCCCGGTGCAGGCCCTCTTTGCGTTCTGCCCAATCCAGAGCGCTCTCCACTGCTGCTTTCGTGGGAAGGGCGCTCACATCGTTCTCTGCGCGGGCCGCAATTTGGCGGCCCCGCTTACGCCTGCGATCCAGCGCCATGTACTTGGCCCGCATACGCATCCATTTGGCCAGCGTTCCTCGTTGTGCATCAAACTCGTCAATCTCGCGCCAGACGGCGACGAAAACGTCGCTCACAACCTCTTCTGTATCCTCAGGGGTTCCCAGGCTGCCCAGGATGTACGAGACCAGAGCATATAACTCGGCAGCATATCGCGTGATCAAAGTCTCCAGGCACCGTGAATCCTGCTGGAGTATGCCTTTAGCTAACTCGTGTTCAGCGTCCCTCGCCATGATGAACAACGGCTCCTCTATACACACTACGCCATCAAGTCGTGCAATCTCTCACTCACTGGCTCACGGCCTGTATGCAATATACTCGTATTTTACTCCCGGGATGCCCCGCACCATAATGCAATGCGTCTCTCTATCCACAGCACGTGGAATCACGGCACAATAGCGTGTGCGAAGCAGCGCCCAGCTTGCTATCGCTAGTTCAGGCAACAGGTGCAACTCCGTTTTGGAGCAGCTCTAGACCGAGCCGCTGTTCAGCGGCAGTTGGACTGCCGCGTATTCCCATGCTCACCGAGGGTCACAGAGACAACCCGCAGTACAACTGCTGGAGAACGTAAGAATCAAGTGAGATTTGCCCCAAAAGAAACTATAGCCCCAGGCAACTTCGCGCTTGACGCATCATCCACTCGGAGATATAATCGCACCAACTCTGATGAAAGAAGGAGAAAGGCATGGATGCAACGGAGCAACTCTTCAAAGAACTGACCGAGGCCCCAGGAGTGCCTGGTTATGAGAGCAAAGTGCGGGCCATCATTCGCCGGCACCTGGAACCGGTGGCCAAGATTCAGCGCGACAAGTTAGGCAGCATCATTGGTGTGAAACCCGGCACAGCAGACTCGCCGCGTGTTATGCTCGCCGGGCACATGGACGAAGTTGGCTTCATGGTCAGCCTGATCACTGACGATGGCTTTATCAGATTCGTCCCGCTGGGCGGCTGGTGGGAGCAGGTGATGCTGGCCCAACGTGTGGTGATCAAAACGTCTGCCGGTGACGTATTTGGGCTGCTGGGGGCCAAGCCACCACACCTGCTGGAACGCGAAGAGGCCAAGAAGCTGGTGGAAAAGAAGGACATGTACATAGATATCGGGGCCACCAGCGCCGATGAAGTCAAAGGCTGCGGAGTACGGCCGGGCGATCCCATTATCCCCGTCTGCCCCTTTACCATGCTGGCACCTGGCAAGACCTACATGGCCAAAGCCTGGGATGATCGCGTGGGCTGCGCCCTTTTCATCCAGGCTCTTGAGTGCCTGAAAGACAAAGAACACCCCAATGCCGTCTACGGCGTAGGCACAGTACAGGAAGAGGTGGGAGTACGAGGGGCGAAGACCAGCGTCTACAACGTCAATCCAGACGTAGCTATCATCCTGGAGGTGGACATCGCCGGAGACGTACCTGGCATCAAGCCCGAGGAATCAGCGATAAAACTAGGCAAGGGTCCCAGCCTGCTTCTCTACGACGCACGCATGATCCCCAATCTCCGTCTGCGCGACTTTGTGATTTCCGTCGCCGAGGAAAACAAGATCCCCTTGCAGTTCTCCACCATGCGCGGCGGCGCAACAGACGGCTCAGTGATCCATCTACACAACGAGGGTGTCCCAACTGTGGTCATCAGCGTCCCCACGCGGCATATCCACAGCCACGCGGGTATCCTTCACCGCGACGACTATGACCACGCACTCGACCTGCTGGTCAGACTTATCGTGCGTCTCGACGAATCCACTGTGAGCACGTTCACAGAGTAAGCACTGGCCATTGAGGGCAAAAGAAGACCAGAGCCCTGTATGGCTATGTTTCCCGACCACAAAGACACCAAGACACGAAGCCTATACTTCTGTTTCCTTGATGTCTTTGTGCCTTGGTGGTTAGTCCGGCCCTGCGGATGATTATGTTTCCTAATCACAAAGACACCAGGATACGAAACCTATACTTCTGTTTCCTTGGTGTCTTCGTGCCTTGGTGGTTATCTTTTTCTCTGGTGCTGTCAACTCACCTTTGACGAAGCATCAGCGTCCGCCTCGACTATGCTTCTGTGCACAATCCGGACAAAGGCCATAAAAGTCCAGGCTATGACCTGTGATCACAAAGCCAGTTGCTGATGCTGCCTCTTCCTCTAGATCCTCACCGACATCTATCGTGACATCAGTAATATGACCACAACGTGTGCAGGTCACGTGATAGTGAACCCCAGTCCTGGCATCGTAATGGCTGACAGAGCCCCTAGGCTTCACTTCGCTGACCAAGCCCGCCTCGCGCAGCAGGCTCAAAGTGCGATAGACTGTACCCAGGCTGATCTTTGGTATGATCTTGCGCACTTCTCCGTATACCTGTGCCGCGTCCGGATGCGAGTCGGCACACCTCAGCACGTCCAGAATAACTTGCCTCTGCCGTGTCATGCGATAGCTTTTACCGGCACACTCCAGCATCTTCATTTTCATTTCATCGCCCGCCTCATTTTGATGCTCCAATACGCTGCATCCGTCAACCCCACAGGCGCAGGCGCAAAGTGGGTAATTCTCACAACGTGACTGTTACTGCATAATACCACATATGCTGCACGTTTCCTTGACGAGTGCCTGACTTTATGCGGACGTGGCTGATACAAATCCGAGACCTCTCATAGACGCAGCATGCACACTTGTGTGAGCAGAAGCAATCGGTTAGAATAGCAGTACGGATTCACCAACCTTGACCAGGAGGAAGAATGCCCAAGGCCTGCATCATTGTCTCACACACGCACTGGGATCGCGAATGGTATGAGCCATACCAACGCTTTCGCCTGCGCCTGGTCCGCTTGATGGACAAGCTACTGCACATCCTGGACAACGACCCCGCATATTGCCATTTCATGCTGGACGGACAGACAATCATCCTGGAAGACTATTTGCAAATCCGGCCAGAGAAAGAAGGAGCCCTGCGGCGCTATGTGCAAGAGGGGCGTCTGCTGATAGGGCCTTGGCATGTCTTGCCTGACGAGTTCCTGGTCAGTGGTGAGGCGATTGTGCGCAACCTGTTGCTTGGCGAACGCATAGCTCGCAGGTTTGGAGGCAGGATGTCGGTTGGCTATACCCCGGATCCCTTTGGGCACGTCTCACAACTGCCTCAGATTTTGCGCGGCTTCGGCATTGACTGCGCAGTGCTGCGCCGTGGCCTGGATGACCAAGCGACGGAGTTGTTTTGGCAAGCGCCCGATGGCAGCACTGTCTTACTGTGTTACCTTCGCGATGGTTACGACAACGCAGCCCACCTTCCCATGCACGATGAGCAGGCCTTTGCCAAGGAAATCGTGCGATTGCACAGCAGCCTGGCTCCTCATGCCACGACTGAATACGTGTTGCTGATGAACGGTACCGATCACATGGAACCCTCAGCCGAATTGCCTCAAGCTTTGGCCGCAGCCAGGAGGCAGTTGCCAGATATCGACCTGCTGCATGGCACCTTGCCCATGTACATAGATGCTGTTAAGCAGAGGCTGCAGTTGGATCTCGACCAGGCACCCGAGACAGGGCCCAGGAAACTGCAAACCATCCAGGGCGAGCTGCGCTCCTCGAAACGACATCACTTGCTGCCCGGTGTGTTATCTACCCGTATGTGGATCAAGCAGCGCAACAATCGCATACAGAACCTGCTGGAGAAATGGGCTGAGCCATTTGCAGCGCTCGCCGCTATCGCGCGGGATAAGGGACAGGCCTTGAGCAGCCCTGACAGTCCCTATGCCTTGATCTGGCAGGCATGGAAGTACCTGCTGCAAAACCACCCTCACGATTCCATCTGCGGCTGTAGCGCAGACCAGACGCACCGTGAGATGGCCACGCGCTTTGACTGGGCGGAGCAGATCGCCGCAGAGTTGGCGCAGCAGAGCCTGGCATCACTCGCAAACCAAATAGACACTCGACAGCAGGGGCCACAGCAGTCAGCGACACGCATTCCCATAGTGGTGTTCAACCCGCTGGCCGTGACACGGACCGACCTCGTAACTGCCAGCGTTCAGGTACCTGGCAGCATGGAGGAGTTCACAGTGCTGGACGCAAAGGGCCGCGAGACTCCACACCAGGTCTTGACGCGCAAAGGTGCCGAGTTCGCTGCACTGCACCTCGACCGTGACCAGGTTCTAGGGTTGACGGCCATGGTGGACAGCATCGCCGCAATGGGCCTGGCTGTGCACGAAGTGCGTGTGAGCACCGAGGCAGAATGCGCCCACGTGGACGTGACCCTGATCGAACACAGCCACACTGATCCCGCACTTGTAGCAAACGCACAACGACAGATGGAAACACTTCTGGAGAAGGGTACGGTGCAGAACTTACACGTCCGTGTGCACCTGGCGACCACAGTCAGATTCAACTTTGTGGCTGAGGGCGTCCCTGGCTGCGGCTACAAGACTTTCTTCCTGGGCGAGGGACAGGAGCAAGCGTGCGATACTCCCGCGAGCGCCAGCCTGCACATGGAGAATGAATCCCTGGCCGTGGACATCAACCCAGACGATGGAACGCTCACCCTCACTGACAAGTGTACCGCTACGACGTTCTCTGGCCTGCATCGCTTCGTAGACGGCGGAGACCGGGGAGACGAGTACAACCACTGCCCTCCAGAAGCTGACGTCGTCATCTCGGTACCCGTTTTGCCACCAGAGATCACCTGGCTCGAGCAAGGCCCGGTGCGCTGGACAATCCAGGTCAGGCAGAGCTACCACCTCCCGGCGTCTCTGACCGAAGCGCGCTCAGAGCGCAGCCAGCAGACGGTCGAAGTGCCGATCACCAGCCGTATCAGCCTGTGCCGAGGCGTACCTCGACTCGACTTTCGCACAGAAATCGACAACCTGGCACGCGACCATCGGCTACGCGTGCATTTCCCGACGCTCATCAACACGGATTACTCCAAGTCTGAGAGCACATTCGACGTGGTGCAACGCCCACTGGGGGTACCCGAGAGTACCGCTAATTGGATTGAGCAGCCAGTCCCCACTCACCCTCAGAAGACCTTTGTGGATGTGAGCGACGGCAAGATCGGCCTCATGCTCGTCAACCGCGGGCTGCCTGAATACGAAGTCTCCAAGTCTGTGGTTAGAGGCGAAGTGTTGCACGAGGACGACGGAAGTGTCACCATCGCCCTGACGCTCCTGCGCTGTGTGGGCTGGCTGTCCCGGGACGATTACCCTTGCCGGCGAGGACACGCGGGCCCTGCCTTGGAGACGCCAGAGGCGCAGTGCATGGGCCCCCATGTCTTCGAGTATTCGCTCGTGCCTCACGCTGGCACGTGGCAAGGCGTCTACCACGAGGCACATGCCTTCAACGCCCCTCTGTGGGCAGTGAGTAGTGGCCAACATGACGGCACAATGCCACTGGAACAGAGCCTGGTCAAGCTGCGGGGCAAAGGACTGGTATTGAGCGCCATCAAAGCCGCAGAAGCCAGCGATGGCCTGATCGTTCGTTTCTACAACATCGCTGCCGAGCCTGCCGTCGCCCGCCTGCAGACCCACGTGCCCGCCAAGTCAGCCGCGCTCGTCAATCTTGCCGAGCAGGAACTCCAGGAGTTGGAAGTTGATGATTCAGGACTGGTCACAGTCGAGACAAAGGGCAAGCAAATCGTCACAGTGAAACTAATGTTCTAAGAATCTACCCCAAAAGTCAGCAGAGACGGCTCCCACGCCGTCGGGATAGCCGGGCGTGGGAGCCCGGCCTGCTATTCTGGGGTAGACTCAAGGCGGTACCCACAAACTGAAAGCAGACAGCATGACCCTAGCCGAGTTCGTCAAATACCTCAAAGGCAAACGCGACTATCGCCAGCAGATCGTGCATGTCGAGCATATCTCGGCCAGACCTGCCCGCTACGCCAGACTAAAACGGCGCCTGCCAGCAGCGTTGCAGCAGGCTGTAGACAAGGTTGGAGCAGACAGGCTGTACGTACACCAGGCACAGGCCATCAACGCCATCCGCGATGGACACCACGTGATAGTGGCTACGTCCACAGCCAGTGGCAAAACCCTGGTCTACAACGTGCCAGTGCTAGAGTCTGTCATGGCCGATGCGCGGTCGCGCGCCTTGTACCTCTTTCCGACGAAAGCATTGGCTCAGGATCAGCTCCGCTCGCTGCGGCAGTTGACCACACACGTGTTGCAACAGCTGCGTTTCGGGACGTATGACGGGGACACACCACGGGGAACTCGAAGGCGGCTACGCCACTCAGCATCCATCATACTGACCAACCCGGACATGCTGCACGTAGGCATCCTTCCCAACCACTCCCTGTGGTCCAACTTTCTGGCTAACCTGAAGTACGTCGTCATTGACGAAGCTCACGTCTACCGGGGTATCTTTGGCTCACAAGTGGCCTGCGTATTGCGGCGTTTGCTCCGCCTCTGCCGCTTCTACGGCGCTGACCCGCAGTTCATCTGTTGTTCAGCTACCATCGCTAATCCCGCTGAACACGCCAGGCGGCTCACCAGCGTGCCTGTAGCGGTGATCAGTGAGGACGGCTCTCCCCAGGCAGCAAGAGAGTTCGTGCTCTGGAACCCCCCGTTTGTAGATGTCGCACGCACCGCCCGGCGCAGCGCTAACGTCGAGGCCACGGCGCTCTTCGTGGAAATGGTCCGCCACCAAATCCGCAACATCACTTTCACCAAGGCGCGTAAAGTAGCCGAACTCATCCTGCTCTATGCTCGAAACATCCTGACCAAAGACTCGCCAGAGCTTGTGCCTCTGATCAAGTCCTATCGCGCCGGCTACCGCCCGGAGCAGCGCCGCGAAATCGAACGGGGCCTGTTCTCAGGACAACTGTTAGGTGTGACTGCCACTAGTGCTTTGGAACTCGGCGT
>Ga0114919_10003047_pt1 | contig 13545 bp, 17 predicted proteins | sample BlataG_FD_88682 | JGI IMG/M metagenome (GOLD analysis project Ga0114919, IMG submission 88682) | Deep subsurface microbial communities from Black Sea to uncover new lineages of life (NeLLi) - Black_00105 metaG | ecosystem: Environmental > Aquatic > Marine > Oceanic > Sediment | place: Atlantic... | reverse complement strand
GTCATATTCCTCATCTATACTTCCCAATTCCTTTTGTACAGCACTATCTTTATCCTCAAATTGCTCTATAGTAAAATCCTCAAACCTAGAAACAAACTCTTTTGACCTTTTCCTATCAATATCAGCTTTCTGAACTAAAGCAAAATCGTCACCGATCTCAAAAAACTCAGGCAAAACATCAGGATAAAAATACCCCTCAGCAGCATTTTGCATAAGACCCCGCTTATTCTTAGCAACCTTTAGAGCATACTCATCCTCTAAATTATAAACCCTCCTATCAGAACCAGCCCCTATCTTTTCCAAATCATAATCGCCATAGCGCTTCATAGCTATGTCAGAATCAGGAATAGTTTTTGCCAATATCTTCATCCTCAAAACCCGCCTCTCCTCATCGCTAAGACTGAATTTATTCATGCTATTTCTACCAGAAATAGCAGCAAACATAGCTCGCCTTTGCTTATCTGTTCTAAACATACTCTTCCACATCCACTGGAACCGTCTTCAACCCCAGTTTTTTTGCTACCAAAATCCTATGCTTACCATCAGTAAGAATCCCATCCTCAAACATCCCTTTATTTGTTTCTATCGGATAAAATTTATTAGATCTAATTTCATCCTCTATTTTTTTCATAGTAGTATCCGATCTCTTTTGAACCATTCCATCTGGACCAGACCACTTCTCCCTCATCTTGTATGCTTCATCTATAGGAATGTCAACTCGTTTAAATCTTGCATATTCAACAAGCTCATTAATCGTTGGTGTTGCCTGCTTCTTTAATGTATTAGCATAAACATACCTGTCGTAGTCATGCTTAAAATGTTCATCATTTGTCGGATCTAAATGCCCCATAGGCATTTCTACAACATACTTACCATCTCTATCATAAATATTCTGAGCATTAAACGCATAAAGTTCAAAATAATCCATATCTTTCTTGTATTTTTCGGGAGTTAGTTCATCATCAACAGCATGTGCAAGTTCATGTTTTATCATTTCCAAAACATCGTTATCACCTACGATCTTAATATCTTCCTCGTAGTCGTCATCAGCCCAATTAACATCACTAGTATCAAATATACTTATAGTTATATTCTCATTCTTTTCATCTATGAAAGCATCTGTAGCCAAATCCCCACTCTCATCAAAAGTTATCTTCTTTATACCAGATAGATTCCTCTCGTCGGTATCATCCATTGTCTTCAGAGTTTTATCTATATACTGAGCATTTTCCACTTCAAAATCAACCATGGGGTATTTATCAGACTTCACCCTATAATGAATATAATCAGTATCTTTATCTTTAAATTTTTTATCTACATATAATGCAAATTTGTTATCTTTTGAAAAAGAATTTTTTCCAGCCATATTCGCAAACATCGCTCGTCTTTGTTTATCAGACCTAAACGTCATCAAACCCCTCATCTATGAACTTCTTAAAAGTCTTAACTTTATCAGAATCAAACGGCTCCATAACTAAATTCTTTCTAGTACCAGCCAACTCCACATAAACCTCCTTATTTCTAAACTGCCCAGCCAAAGCATCCATCTGCTTCTCATTAGGCTTATCAAACAAAACCACATTCGCAAACCCCGGCTCAGGCCCCTCCCCTTGTCTAATCCTCACAGGAATAGAATCAGTCTGTTCAGCAAAATCCGCCCTAGCATTTGGATCCCACTTATCATAACCCATCTCTCTAAATATATTAGAGTGATCCTTACCATAATAATCACCCAAATTCTCAGCCTTAGTAATACTTATCATCTCCCCATCATCTAAAATATAACCAACCCCCTCATAAGTAGGACTTGCCTCAGTAACAGCCTTTACCCTCTCAACTAACTCTGGATCTTTAGACATAACCGGCTCCCCATCTATAACCTCAACCGCCACTGGCATCTCCTTATAACCGAGCTGCTCCATAGCTAAAATCCTATGTCTTCCCTCACCAAGCTCCCCACGCTTAACATCATACTTATCAACAACAACAATTGGAACTTTTTCCTCTCTCTTGTCAATCGACTCAGCCAAATTATCTACATAAACGCCAGAAGCCCTATCATACTTAGAACTAATATATTCTTTATATTCATCGCTTTCATGATCCTCAAAATCACCATCGTCAATAGGCACTTTATAATCCCCACTCATATCAGTAGTATTAAAAGGTCTCATAACTTTCTCCTTTTCAGCCTCAAAATCATTAGCAGTATACCTGTATGGAATCCAAACATCATACCCATAACCACGCTCAACATCAGCGCGTATCTTTGAAGGCATAACAACTCTACCCTCGTCCCTCAGCTCTTGTTCTTTTTTCCTAACAAAAGCCTCAAAGAGTTCCTTTTTATCAATATCATAATACAAATCACTACCATATAATTTTCTCTTCTCCCTATCAAACTTATAAAAACTAGAATCACTAGTACCAAAATGTCTCTTTCCACCACCAATACCATATGATCCTCTCAAATGATACATTTGCTCTATAGGCAAATTTTTCACTACTACTCTATCACCATATTCATTTTTGAACATACCTTTGAATTTATCATTAGAAAAAACATTTTTTCCAAAAATGTTTGCAAACATTGCTTTCCTTTGACTATCTGACCTAAAGTTCATTTAGCATACTCCTCCAATTCTTCAAATGTTGGTGTTGATTTTTCTTTCAATTTTTCAGCAAACGTGAGCCTCTCTTTAAAATTCTGCCCCTTCTTATTAGCAAAATCCTCTATATGCTTGGTGCCAACAAACGCCATACCATCAAATATCATACCCCCACTCTCAAGCTCATCATCTATATGATGTCGTAACTCATGCTTTAAAAGCTCATGTCGATCATCCTTATATGGCCCATCATAATCTGGATTTCTAGTCATATACAATTCATTTATTTCAACGGGAAGCCCAATTGTATCATTTGCTCTTCTCCTTACATATGAAGCCCCATGATATTTACCAAAATTAGTAAAATCAATATAATCTAAACCAGCTAATTTCTTTTCATCATACGAATCCATTACATCAACAATCTCTCTAGTTTTTTTAGAAATTCTATCTTTAGCATCTAAATATGGTGGTGTTTCTTTAGACTTTAACTCAACATTAACATCTGGATATACTGTGGATCTAAGAAACCCATCATCTGAAATATACAAAGAAAATCCATTTCTAGTACTAAACATATTCGCAAACATTGCACGCCTTTGTTTATCACTCCTGAACATCTAAACACCAAAATTATCCTCAAACCACTCCTTATCTTCTTTCGGTACTAATATAGTAGCCTTTTTTGCCCCAAGATCCCTCAACGCCGCCACCCTATGTCTACCATCCGTAAACGACACAACATCATTGCTATGCATGCGTGTAACCTCAGGAGCATCAATCGGTTCAGTTGTAGTTGATAGCAACTCCTTCATACTATCATATCTAGAACCTATACCTCCCTTGCCACCTTCACCAACATAATACTCTGAATCCTTTTTCCAAGACTCATCAAATTTACCCATATCAACATCAACGAGAACATAATCACTCCTATCCCTCCCGACAGGTTTTATAAATTCAACACTTTTCGGCTCCTCAGAATAAACTTTCTGCCCATATCCAAAAACACCCATTGCAGTCTCATCCCTTGTAAATTCCTCCACAACATCAAGATCTTTTAATTTATCCTTAGGAATAGATCTAGTTGGTAGCCCCATTACAGGAAACCCATGCTCATTACTCTTCTTCTCAATCCTCTCATTTAAAGTAACACCAACAATAGCCTCCATTGGAACCTGCCTAGCATTCCATTCTCTTTCATGAGCCCACGCTCTTTGATCCTTGACAGAAACAACCTCCTTACCTTGATAATCAAGCTTCTTTAAATTCTCTCTCTCTGGAATCTTAGATGAATCAACAACCACAACAACTGGATTCTCATATTTCCTAAAATACACCAACGGATTCTCATCCTCTGACATAGAAACAGGCTCAGTATAATTAGACCGCAATCTACCCTCCTTCACAATATTCTTTAAATTCTCGGCATCGGTCTTATGATACAAATACTTAGGAACATTTTTATCAGAAAAAACATTTTTTCCAAAAATGTTTGCAAACATTGCTTTCCTCTGATTATCCGACCCAAACCTCATTTAGCATATTCCTCCAATTCTTTAAACGTTGGTGTTGTTTGGTTCTTCAATTCATCTGCAAATCTAACCCTATCTAACGCCACATCAACATGTTCCATATTTGGCTGACCTTGGATCCTTTCAAGAAAATCAATATCAAAATTTGCAAAATCTTCAAATTTATTATCGCCTTTAACAAAATTATCATCCTTTGCTAACTTAGCCAAACTATCTAATGTTAATTCATCATCTATATGATGGCGAACCTCATGCAACAAATTACGATACAACCCAGGTTCTAATATATCATCAATTGTCCCAGTTTCTTTATTATAAATCTTTGGAGAAAGTGTAATATCTTGAGTTTCAACATCATATGTTGCACCAATATTATACACTGGTTCACCACTAACATTTGTAACTTGTCTACGCTTAATAGAACCCAAACCAGCAAGATTCCTCTCATCTTTTGACTCATCATATCTAGAAACATGCCCAAGAAGATCAAGCATCACACGATCATTAACATCAATATCAACATCAACACTTGGATAAATATCAGACCTCAAACGATTAACTCTACTATCTGTATATAAAGTAAATTTGTTGTCGTTGGAAAAAGAATTTTTTCCAACCATATTAGCAAACATCGCCTTACGCTGCTTATCTGACCTAAAATTCATTCCGCATATACCTCCAATTCATCTAATGTTGGATAAACCAAAGTTGGATAAGACACCCCATACTCAAGATCTTCTCTAACAGCTTCATCAAACCCCTTAGTAACATATTTTCTATTGCACTTCTTAAAATCTTTAACCAATGTACGTTCAAGTTCTAGATCATTAAGAAACCGATATTCAGCTTCTGGATGATAATCATCCACAAATTGATGCGCATATGTCTCCCTATAAGATCTCTCTTTAAGATTATCCTTTAAATTAGAAACCGACTCATTAAAATTAAAATCATTTGGAGATTCCGGTCTAAGAATTTTAAGTGCCCTATGCGCACCCTCTAACTTGATAAGATTTAAATAAGCATCCCTATATTCTTCGATATCATCAGAATCTCTATAAAACTTCCTAAATTTCTTTATCTTATCCTTATATTCACTATCTCGATCTGAACCACTCTGTAAATTATGACCAATCTCATGAACAATAACTGATTCATCTGGTATAGATCTAATAATACCATCTCTATGATCTCCACTAGACTCTGGTGCTAAATTTCTAGAATCTATCGATAACTTATCAACCCCAACTAATTGCTCATCTGGTATATCTTTCAACATCTTAAGATAATACTCAGGCTTGCCGCGACCCTTTAATTCAATATTGACATTCGGAATCTCATCAGAATAAACTCTGTCAGTATCTTTATTATAATATAAAGCAAACTTGTTATCAACATTTTTCTGCGAAAAGCTATTTTTTCCAGAAGAAAAAATAGACGCAAACATAGCTTTCCGCTGCTTATCACTTCTGAAATTCATCTGTATCTACAATAACCTCACTAGCATCAAATTTATCATAAAAAACCATCTTTTTACCGCCATCTCTCAAATGCGTACTTTCATAAAAGCGTATATCATCATCACTGTACCCTAAAACTTTTCCAAGCCTCCTATGATATGTAGGTGAAACTTCAGTCTCTTTAATAATATCAACAACCTCATCAACTTTATCGGAAGTACCAACTACAACAGAACCGCCACGTACAAAAACTGTATCACCACTTCTAAAATCATCTCTAACAATATATCTTACTGCTAAGCCTTTATCGGAAGCTTCCTCTAATAAATCATCATAACTCTTTTTTGTCTGGTTATACCATTCCTCATCCTCTATAAATTCCCCAGTCTGAACATTCATAACAGTAACATCCTTGTCCCCACTCAAAACAGCCCTAAGATCGTCGAGTTCCACCTCAGTAAACCTGCTTGGAAATGTTTTCATAAGATTGCTACCAATTCTAGCAAACGAATTATTTTTACTACTAAAAATATTCGCAAACATCGCACGCCTCTGAATATCTGACCTAAACATCATCATAAGCCTCCACATCTAAAACAATATTTTCTTTTTTAAGCATCTCTGGATGCTCATTTACATTAACAATATAAAGTTCATTAGAAGGTAATTCCATCATATTCACAACATTCTCAGAAACAATTTTTTTCCAAACACCATGTTCATCATCAAACTCGTTATAAATATTTGAACCATAGACAAATCGTTTCGCCTCTTTCTCTGTAAACTCACTATCCCTTATATTACCTTCGCTATCTACAAGAGCCCAATCCTTATCTTTTAACTTTGCCTGCTTCTTCCTCATCCTCTCTTGAAATTTTATAGCAGTCAACTCTAAACCAACTGGATCAATCTGTGTACCATATCCCCTTCCTCCAGGAAGATTTGCAATAACCATCTCCTCATTCCAACTAGTTTCAGGAATGGGCAAACCCTTATCCTCCCTAGCCTCATATTCATTAATATGACCAATCTCATGAAGAACACTTATAGGAGTTGTATCCCTATGAAGATACAATATATCTGGTTCATTATCTGCTTTATTACCCCTGATCATAGCAGCCGTTCTACCGCTCAAAGCACCTATATTATCATCATAACTAATTATAACATTATTATCTTTTAAAGTATCTATGGTATTTGGGTAAATACCACTTGCCTCATCCAACATCTTATTGACATTTTCCACATAAACTGGCTTCATATTCTTAACACGCCTCTTATTTGATCTAGCAGTATCAACCCAATACATCCTTGGTTTGACCCAATCTTTTTCTTCTTGTGATAGAGTAAACCTATTATGACAATTCCCTCCAGGAATTGTCGAAAAACTATTCATATTAGCAAACATTGCACGCCTTTGCTTATCTGACCTAAACATCATCAAACCCCCCTGAAGAAAAAACCACATTAGGTCTACGACCACCCATTTTATAGTAACTCCTCTTAAACTCACTTACTAAATTAACATCATCTAACTTATCTTTTGGAAACGATCTAGTAGATACACCTTTATTAACAACAACACCCTCAACATCTACCGGATGTACTCGTTCATTTAATGTAACACCAACTATAGCATCGGTTGGAACAGACTCTGCATTCCACTCCCTCTCTTTTGGCCACCATGGCCCATCTTCCTCCGAACTAACGTCCTTAACATTTGGTATTTTAGATGAATCTAAAACCAAAACAACTGGTTTTCTATAACCCCTCATATATATAGTTGGATTATCATCTTCTGATAAAGAAACCCGCTCATTATAATCATCATCATAATCGAATCCTATTTTTCCCGACTTTAATATATTTTTTACATTCTTCGCTTCTGTTTTATGATACAAATACTTAGGTCTATCTGAAAAGCTATTAATAGCCGCAAACATTGCCTTACGCTGACTATCTGTTCTAATCACTATTCGCACCTAAATTCTTATAACCCCTAACCTCACTGAAATAATCCAACCTTTCCTTTACCTTATCCCAGTCAGTCTCGCCAACCTTCTTTATAGTCTTATTAGTTATAACCTTTGGAGACTTATAATATTCAACCTCTGCCTGTATATTATCAGGCATTTTCTTTAAATCCGCCAGCATATCTTTCCTCTCCTTTGGTGTAAGATAACCAGAAGTTTTAGCCTGGACCAACCTAACCTTATCTGGTGTAATACAAACAACATCCCATAAGCTCCTAGAGCCAGCAGACCTTATAGCAACCGTACAATTAGAATTATCTAACTTAGAACGTATTTTCCCCTCAAATCGCGCCCCACGGCTTACATTCTTTTTAGAGAACATATTTCCATTTATGAATTCAGCTTCATCAGAATCATCATCTTTTAAAATCTCCTTCATAGCATATTTCTGTTGTGGAGTAAGATTTTTCAAAACAGTAGTTATATAGTCCATATCCTTACTATTTTTATTAGCAAAAGCACCTATAACTTCAACATATAAAACTTCAGGTTTAAAAAATTGCCCAGCACTTTGTGTACTGGCATCAGTTATAACATATGTTAAAAACCCATCTTTATCTTCAACCGGCTCCTCTAGCGGAACATCTGAAACAAATCTTTCGTCACCTTCATCTCTGAGCTTTTTTATCTTATCTCTTTCCAAACCAGCATAATATTTTCTTAATTGTTTATTTCTAGATTCATCACTAAAAACCGGATCTTCTGAAAACTTAATACCTGGATATCTATTAGAAGACCCAGAACTGAACATATTCGCAAACATCGCCCGTCTTTGTCTATCTGACCTAAACATTTTCAACCCTCATTCTTTTTATTCCTTTTCAACAGAAACCCTTCACCACCAATAGTACTACTTGTAAATAAATATCTATCATCCCCATCTTTAAAAGTATCAATTACTGGTTCCGAATATCTATCTCTTAAATCCTCCTTTGCCTCTTTAACAGTATCGAATTCACCAAGGACTTCCTCATAGTCATCTATTAATGTATACTTTTTTGGAGATTTATCTCTCTCTGGAAGCTTTATTGATTCAAGAACGACCTCATCATCTTCATCTGAAAATTTATTAGTATACTCTTCTGCCTCATCAAACGTTATCGCCTTCTTCTTAACCAATGCTTTTTGAAAATCTATCTCATCTTTCTGCCAATCAGAAGCATCCCTCTTTGTATTCTTTCCAGTTATAGTTCCACTATAATAATCTGCAGTACGATCCTCTATTATATTAATTACCATAGGATCAACACCCTTTTTAAACATACCTTCTAGCATATCCCTCTCAAGATGGTGCCCAGTCTCATGAATCATATCCTCTCTAGCACTCTTTTCACTCTTATTATTTATTATCATAATGGGAGAATCATCTGATTCTGCTCCCATATACATACTTTTATCACTTATATAAGCACTTTTAAATAATTTTGGTGTAAGAAAATCTACTTTCTTAATACCAATTAGATCCTGCTCTGGAACATCATCCAAACGGCTCAATACTTTTTCAGCACCAAGATCCCTTAAGTTATCTTTAGTCCCACCAACATACTGAAAACGAAAACTAACATCTGGATAAACATCAGATGTTACCATATCGGACTCTTTATCAAATTGTAAAGTAAATTTATTATCAGATTTACTACTGAACATATTCGCAAACATAGCCCGTCTTTGTCTATCTGATCTAAACATCGTCTTCCTCCTCACCTTCTATAGCATCCAAAAACGCCTTCCTACCCAAAAGAACCCTAGCATTCTTAAATCTATCACCATATGGATGAGACAATTCTGCCCCCATCTTTTCCCAGAACTTATCAGACTTCTCATCCTCGGAATCCCCAACAATATATTCAGCATCTGGCTCACTTTCAAAGATTTCTTTTAAAGCACCAGAACCAACACCTTTTCCTCTATCATCAGGAAATACAACAATCCTATTCATAAACATATAACCATCCTTACTAGGCTTATCATATTCAACCATTCCTTGAATTTTATCATCATCATCAACAATCAATCTAACTCCTGATTTTGCCACATCGACATCTTTAGATGTTTCATCAGTAACCATCATAGCCTTCTCTAGTGGCTCATGTAAAAGCGTTTCTTCTTCTGCCCATTCTAAATCATAAAGCTTATCCAATTCCGCTCTATACTTTTTATTAAGAGGAACTATAGTAAAACTATTATGACAATTCCTTCCAGGAATTGTCGAAAAACTATTCATACTTGCAAACATTGCTTTCCTTTGAGAATCACTTCTAAAATTCAAGTTCGCCCTCTTTTTCAACTCTAACTATCTCTCCACCAGATTTCTTAATCTCATCAACCATATAATCATAAGTCTCCTTTGATGTATACCAAGCCGTAATTCCAATAGTGCCATCCGGTTGTTTAGCATATATTCTAAATTTCCCCTTCGGCTCGCCAGAAAGAGAATCAACAAACCCAAACTCATCTTTTGAATATCTATTTACATAATCTTCAGCTTCATCAAATGAAATTTGTAGCGTATCTACTAACGCATCGTTAAAATCGCAGTCATCCATAGAACCCATATCCATTTCTGTAGTTCTATTACTAACATATAACTTATTATCCCTATTTGCCATATATTCATTAAAATCTTCTTTTTCCAATACTACCAAAGAATCGCCAAGACCAAACCCTAGATTTGGCGGACGCGCATCAGCTCCAATATGTTTCCAAAAATCCAACACCCCGCCATACGCAAGCCCTTGAATATGTTCAATATTAAATTCTTTAAAATAATCATCAATAGTATTAACTCCCAAACCAGTTTTTCTAGATTCGGGATTTAATAATAAACCATGTACCAAACTAGGATTTTCTTTATCATGAACAATAATTCCTTTAACTTCATCGTTTTCATTTATTAATTCCAATTCATCATTTGTCATATTGTTATCTAATCTTCGTCTTAGCAATTGAGGCGCAAATGAATTTTCACGATTTCTAATCCAATCAGAATCCAACATTTCTCTTAATTGTTCATCATATTTTTTATTATACTTAACTAACGCAAAGCTATTATTAACATTTTTATTGCTAAAACTATTGCTTCCATTAATATTCGCAAACATTGCCTTACGCTGCTTATCAGACCTAAACATCTGCATACTCCTCCGCCTCTTCAAACGTTATATTCCTATACTTTGGAATCGACACATCAAAATCAATATCAGCTGGATAAACAAGAATATCAGGTACTAACCGCCCAAACCCATATTCATCTGCAACCACTGAAGCAAATGAATCAATACGACTAGTTGGCATCATATGAACAATATCTTTACCTGATTTTTTCTCGGCAATAGTAACATACACCTCATCATCAACCTTATCAGTATCAATATGAGTACCCATAAAATAAGCAAATCTGTCATCAACCTCATCAAGCGTTTCAACAACTGATGGTTCCATATTATCATATTTTTTAGAAGCTTCATAATACCTCTCATCACCAAACCTAAGATAATTCTCCATATGACGTTTCGACATATAATCCAAATCTTCTTGAGTAGTAAGTATATAATCAGATTCAACAACAATTTTATTGCCACCAGGAACCCCATATTCAAAATCTGAATGCGAATCTTCAAATTTAACAACTGGAACATTACGGAGACGCACAGACACATCTTTATCCAACGCATGCTTGGCGTTTTTATCTCTTATAAACTCAACATCTGTAATATCACTATAAAATTCATCCGGAAACCGCTCCATTAAATCTATTTTATCCTCAACAGTTCCAAACTCAGACTTGAGTTTAAAATCCACCTCTGGAAATTCATCAGATTTAACCCTGCCGGACTCTTTATCAAATTCCAACGCAAACCTGTTATCAGACTTACAACTAAACATATTGGCAAACATAGCCCGCCTCTGCTTATCTGACCTAAAAACCATAATCTAAACCACAAATATCATCAAAAAATAAAAAATCTAGTTATTACCAACGCATTCTCCATCCTCTACCCATACCACCCCTTGGTATAATAGCAGAATCTATAGCATTAGCTATTCCATTAACATTGCACTTTCCCATTCCACGTCCTGTCATTGGACCCTTACCAGCAGGCCTGGTCTTATCTCTTCTTGGCATTTTATTACATTAAATCCTCCATCGCATCCTCAACATCAGGTTTTATATATCTTCCACTAGGTTTAACCCCCCACTCAGGTTTCCAAATCTCCTGCAACTTTTGATTTACCATACCATTCATAATAGTAGTATGTTTCTCATCTAATCTATCATAATAAATCTCCCCAGTAGCATCCTTAAACTGCCCACTCTGCATTATATCATGAACAGTAGTTCTTATAATATCAGGAAATTCATCTGGTGGATTAAAATCCCCCGGATACCAACTTCCAGCTCTCCTATTCTTAAATGAAAAATTATACTTTTTGTCTATCTTTTTAGTAAGCTTTTTCTTCTCATCTAGATAACCAATCTCTTCCAACCCAGGATCTGCATGATCAAAAAAGAACGTCTTAAATTCACTTACATCTGGATCTTTCCTCACATCAGCAGGCAACTCATATTCCCTCTTTGGTGGTAATGGAAACTCCTTAGTTGAAGCAACATGCCATGTATCTAAAGACTCCTCGGCAGTTTTAACAGGAAATCTATAATGACTAACCATATGCGCTTCAGGATCAAGAACTTCCTCAGGAACATCAACTTCATAAACAACAATATCCTTATTAGGAACACCAACAGCATCCGACTTTAACGTACCATAAACAATAGCAGTAGAAGGCTCATCAGTCAAAGAAATAGAAGAAGTATCCCTCTTTAAAGAACTATCCCAAGATGGTGGATTTGGAACTTCAGTTTCAGGCAACAAACCATCTCTTTCTATAAAGGTTTTAAAAACGTCAGAAGTACCGTGATAAAGCTTACGCTTGCTAGAAAACATATTAGCAAACATCGCACGCCGCTGTTTATCATTTCTGAAGTTCATCTAATAACCTCATATAAACAAAATGCGCCTCAGTCTCGTCCTTAGTCAACTTAGCATCCAGCCCCTGCGCCTTTATCTTCTCATGGGCAACTCTCCCCAACTCAACATTCTCTGAAGTAAACTCATACTCACCAGCAAGCTCCATAACTTTATCATGCTCTATCTCATCTCTAATATCAGCCAACATCGCCTCCTCACCAAACACATCATTGACCTCACTCCTAAACTGCAACACCCCCATAAGAATCCTCTTATCAGAATCACCAAGAGCTTTTAAATCCAAACCACCCTCGTCATACATCTTAGTAAGCTGCTTCCTGCGTACATCCAGCCCAGAAGTAAAATCCCCTCCATTACTAAATTCAGACTTTTTACTATCAAGCCCCCTCTTAAGAGAAGTATAAACAGGATCAGAAACCAACCCCAGCGCATTAGCTTCCTCTAAATCATCAACACTCAGATATCCGCCCTTATACGCATCTAAAATACTCTCCGTTCCAGAATTCAAAGCAGCTATACTATCCTCCCTAACTAAACGCGAAGACGCAGAACTAAAGCTATTCATGTTCGCAAACATTGCCTTCCGCTGCCTATCTGACCTAAACATCATCTTCACCATCACTAGATTCTAAATCACGCACTAATTTCCTCTTTAATTTAAGTTCCTTCGCCCTCTGTATAACATCAGGCCTTTGATAATATTCTTTACGTTTCTCTTTAACATCAGGCCTTTGATTATATTCTTTTTGATATTCTTTATGTTTCTCTTTAACATCAGACCTTTGATAATATTCTTTTTGATATTCCGCCCGTTTCTCTTTAACACCAGGCCTTTGATAATATTCTTTTTGATATTCTGCCAGTTTCTCTTTAACATCAGGCCTTTGATAATATTCTTTACGTTTCTCTTTAACATC
>Ga0114919_10003046_pt1 | contig 13545 bp, 11 predicted proteins | sample BlataG_FD_88682 | JGI IMG/M metagenome (GOLD analysis project Ga0114919, IMG submission 88682) | Deep subsurface microbial communities from Black Sea to uncover new lineages of life (NeLLi) - Black_00105 metaG | ecosystem: Environmental > Aquatic > Marine > Oceanic > Sediment | place: Atlantic... | reverse complement strand
TCTGATCTCGAAGGTTTGCCCTCTCCAAACAAAGGTCTCTTCCGTGCCTCATCTATTGCTTCCTCAGGATTAATAGGTAATCCAGATTTTTTAAGACATGATGCTAAATATAATGCAACATGAATTTTTTCTTCCCTTTGTGGAAAGGGCGGAAATGAAAAGATAGGGATGTGTTTTAGGCACTTTCTTAGGCCTTTTTTTACTCTACCTGAAGGATCGCTAAGAAAGCAGATTACCCTGTCAACATCCGGGAAAGAAAGGTCTTTACAATGAGGTTTTTCTAAAAATAGAGTATGCCATCCGCCCTTTTCGTAATCAAGGCAGTTTAGTAAAAAGGGTTTTAAAAAATCAATCCCTGGTTTTCTCCCCAATAATGATACTTTTGCCTTATCAGCTATTTGATAAAGGGCTGGAGCCAGCAGTAAGGTGTCACCCAGGGTGCTTGGCCGAATAATTAAGGCTCTCAATGCGTCAGATTAGTCCTGTTAGAACTTTTTAGTATAAACCCACCGATATTGCTTGAATAAGAATAGATATCATTGTATATAGGGTGCTACATTTTATCAATAACAATAAAAGGAGGTATTTATGAAAGGGCCAATACGATTGGTCAGGTCTGATAAGATTGCAGAATATAAAAACCTTAGTCCTATCTATGAATGGTCTGAGGGTAAGACATATCTTATGATTGACCAGGTCACATTTAAAGGAAAGGTTGGTGCTGTCCTATGTTATTATAATCCACCTGTTCATCAGGTTGGAAATCCAGGGCTAGACGCTTATTTAGAGGGCTTAGGTAGAGTTTTTGAGAAGAGGAATGAGTGTGAATTTCTTATCCTCTATGGAGCAAATGATCCTGTGCATGCTGGGGGGGATCTCAAGGAAAGCCTGACCAGATTGGATAAAACCTTAGAGATGAAAAAGGAAAAGGAGGCAAGCGGTGCTTCTCCAGAGGAGGTAGACCAGCTCTTTGAATGGGCGGATGATAGATTAAAAAAGGGAATTGGTCTCCATGGTAGCATTAGAAAAATTGCCCAATACTTAAGGGTGATTTCTGTTTGCGGAGGAGGAACACGGTTTGGCGGTTCAGCAGAGATTCCCTTGATGGCCGATTTTTTAGTCGGTGACTCCAGGAGCGGGATGTGTTTTAGTGAGGCCTCAATTGGTCTCATTCCAGGTTGGTCAGGAATAGCCAGAACATTGGTTAAAGCTGGACCAATCAATGCTGAATATATGGCCAAGACATCAAAGGAGGTAAAGGCCAACCAGCTAAAAAAAATCGGAACCTATAATGTGGTTGTAGATATTCCCTTTCCTTTTCCAAAGCGGCAGAGAACCGATGATCCTGAGGCTGATAAGGCAAAATATCAGACAGATTTAGAGACCCATAATGATGAGACAGGAATGATTTTACTCCCAAAGGGATTAGAACTTGGCACCTGCCCAGCAGAAGAGCTATCAAAAGCAGGTGATAAAGAGAGAGAAATTCTTGCCACAAAAGAGGATATATCGGTTGAGGTAGCTAGAAGAGAGAATCCGGAGAATTACTCTGATCTTTGGGGGAAATCCTTGCGAGAGGTAGCCGAGGAGATGGCCACAATGGGGAGACCTTTAGCACCACAATCCATAGAGGCCTTAACCAATTTGCTTGAGGGTTATGACCCATCAAAATTTGATGAAAATTTATTTGTTGAAAAAGAGATGAAGGCAGATGCAAGACTTTATAGGGATCCAAGATTCCGGGCAGGCCTGATAGCAACACTTGAACAAAAAGTAGGTGATTATAGATTATAGGAGGGAAAATAAGATGAGACAGTATTTTCAAAAAATGAGTCCGATTGGAAGAGAACTGAGAGAAAATGAGAGAGAACAGGGAAAGGCCAATGCCCTTGAGATATCTGAGGTTGAAAATGAGATAGCCGAGGCCTTAGAGAATAGAAAAATGGCAGGTCTTCCAGTTGAAAAGCTCCATAAAAGAGGGGAAAAGACAGCCTGGGAAAGAATCGAGCTTTTAGTTGATACCGGTACATTTGTACCATTAGACAGCCTTTATGACCCTGAATTCAATCAGGAGGGGTCAACCGGAGTGGTAACTGGTTTGGGTAAGATATCGGGCAGATACGGTTTAATTATTGCCTCAGACAATAAAGTCCTTGCCGGGGCCTGGATTCCAGGTCAGCGAGAGCATATTTTTCGGGCCCAGGATATTGCCGAACGTTTGAACATTCCCCTTGTCTGGATACTTAACTGCAGTGGCGTAAAGTTAACTGAACAGGAAAAAGTATACGCTGGCAGGAGATCTGGTGGAAGGACATTTTTCAGGCATGCTGAGCTGGAACAAGAGGGCATACATGTGATCTGTGGTATGTACGGTACAAATCCTGCTGGTGGTGGATATCATGCAATAAGCCCGTCTATCATCTTCGCCCACGAAAAATCCAACATGGCAGTGGGTGGAGGAGGTATTGTCAGTGGCATGTCTCCCAAGGGAGGCTTTGATCTCGAGGGTGCAGATACGATAATTGAGGCAACAAGAAAGTTCAAACAGGTTCCTCCTGGAGGAGTCGGGGTTCACCATGATGTGACCGGCTTTATGAGAGAGGTATTTGATACCGAGGAAGGTGTTCTTGAAGCTGTTAAGAAATGTATGGCAGGTATGCCTATGTATGACCCATCGGTGTTCAGGGTAGCAGAACCTGCTGATCCGATTTATCCAGCAGATGATCTTAATCTTATTGTTCCCTTTAATCAAAAAAAGACCTATAGCATTGAACAAGTGCTGGGCCGCGTTTTTGATGGAAGTGAACACATGGAATACAGACCAGACTATGCTCCTGAAGTTTACTGCGGACTTGCTAAGATAGATGGTTTCCTGGTTGGAGTTATTGCCAATAGGCAGGGTTTTCTGGGTAAGGGTTATCCCAAATATGCAGAGAATCAATATCTGGGCATAGGTGGAAAGTTTTACAGAGAAGGTCTTATAAAGATGAATGAACTGGTCATGTTCTGTGGCAGGGACAGGATACCTATAATCTGGGTCCAAGATACAAGTGGTATTGATGTTGGCGATATTGCTGAGAAGGCAGAACTCCTCGGGCTTGGACAGTCACTTATTTACTCTATTGAGAGTTCAGAACTTCCTATGATGTGCGTTGTCTTGAGAAAGGGGACAGCTGCTGCCCATTACATAATGGGAGGGCCCCAGGCAACCAGAAATAATGCCTTTACCATTGGTGTGCCTACTACTGAAATCTATGTAATGCATGGAGAAACTGCTGCTGCTGCTGCCTTCTCAAGAAGGTTGGTAAAAGAAAAGGATGCAGGTAACCCCCTTGAACCAGTGATCGATAAAATGAACGCCCTTGCGCAACAGTACTATGATCAGTCAAGGCCAGTGTATTGTGCAAAGGCCGGTCTGGTGGACGAGGTTGTTCCTTTGACACAAATAAGGGATTATTTTATTGCCTTTGCGAGTAGCTGTTACCAAAATCCAAAGAGTATCTGTCCGCATCATCTGATGTTGACTCCAAGATCCATCAAGGGATAGAAGGGAGGAATAAAATGAGTGAATATGATATTTTTAAGGCCAATACAAGGATGCCTAAAAAGGTTAAACTGGCCGAGATAAGCATTAGGGATGGAATCCAGCATGAAGAGGCATGGATTCCTACCGCGGCAAAGATATATTACCTACAGGAGTTGGCCTTTGCAGGTGTGAAAAGGCTTGAGGTTACCAATTTGGGAAATCCACGGGGTATGCCCCAGTTCAAGGATGCAGAAGAGGTGTTCAAAGAGATAAGAGGAGGTATATTTGAAAAACGTCTAACAAAACGGGGCATGAACAAAGACGATATTGAATGGACAGCTATAACCATCAGGGAACCGGCCGTGGACAGGGCTATTGAGATTAAAGAAAAGGGATATGGCCCTGACAGAATCCTTATGATGGTCTCAACAGATGAGGAGCATCACTTTGCAAATAGTGGTACCACACTGCCTACTTACTGGAAGGAGGCAGAAAGGTGCATCAAGAAATGCAAAGATGCTGGCATAAAGGTGAATGGAACTGTGAGCACTATCTGGGGCAGCCCCGTATCTGGTCCGACTAAGTTAGAGGATGCAGTAGAGTTTACAAAAAGGTGGCTCAGCATTGGTGCCGATGATATCGAACATGCCGACCACGATGGCTCCGCCCCACCTGATCAGGTATACAGGTACTTTTCCATGATCATGGACGAGCTTCCAAATCCAGATCTGCATGTGGCCCATTTTCATGTAACCAGGGGCTGGGGTCTGGCAAATGTCCTTGCTGCACTTCAGGCAGGTATTGAGATCTTTGAGGGGACCCTGGGCGGCACTGGCGGACAGCCGACCAATTTCCTGGATAGAACCCCTGTGGGTGGCACAGGTGCCTATTATTATAAAGATCCTACTGTAGTAGGACTGGTCACCTTTGAGGATATGTGTGTCATGTTAGATGAGATGGGTATTGATATAGATGGTATCAATATCGAGAGGGTTTTAGAGCTTGGCACCTTAATGGAAAAGACTATAGGTAGAAGACTACGCTCGGAGTCCATCCTCAATGGCAGGATCCCAAAGGAGCCCAGGGAGGAATTCAAAAGGCCAAAGCTCCATTCTGACAAAAAGAAATTTGGAGAGAAGCCTGGTCAGTTGATACCAGATGGATGGCCAGAAAAAGCAGAGGTTCCGAAAGAGTTATTGGAAAGAAAATAATTTCTATAAATTGGACGCGGACCCGCCTGCCACCCGCCTGCCGGATGTCGGGCAGGTCTGCGTCCTAATATCAATCTTCCTCTCTAATTTTTTTGATCAGCTTGTCTAATTCTTCCGGGGTAGGTTTTTCGCTCCTTATAGTCCTGAAAAACATCGGTAGCGAGTTAAGCACCTCTTTATCAGACAAAAGGTCTGTAGGGATAATGCCCGCATCAATATTAGCCTGATCCTTTAAAGCCTTCCATTTGCCGGTATTAGGTTCAATTCCCAAAATATTTGCTATCTTTTTCAGTTTTTTCTCGTCTCGAGGGGGTGCGAGCGTTCCCCGCTCTACCTTGCTCCAATTGCTTGCGTCTATTCCCAACTTTCTGCAAAATTCCCTTAAGCCAATCCCTTTTGCCAATCGTCCCTCTTTTACCAATTGGCCAAACATTTTCTACCTCCTTTTTTGGTTACCCCTTTTTACCTTCCGTTTTCCTCTCTTTTTGCTTTCTCCTTTATTGTAAGTTGTGGTAATATGTTTACCATGTGGTAAACATATTACCACATCAGATTTTTATCAAGGCATTTTTTTCAGTTTTTGTAATTTCTTTTATGTGTGACAGACATATTTGCTTAGGCAAATGTTTTTGGCAGATTCCTGCAATCGTAAACTTTGACAAAGGGGAAATAATTCAATAATATTCAGCTTAATTTTTTCATACTTGAATATCTATTTTTATTAGTTGGCCGATATCATCTATACTATATATTATAAGTTCGTATCAGCTAACCCTTGGAGGACACACAGCAGTAAAGATCATGGATGACCACAGTACGGAATTACTGAAAATCCTGGAGGTGTAACAATGGCAGGTAAATGGAAAGAGGTTGTAAGGCTAACCTTTAAAGGGGAGCGGTTTCGTGACCACGCCCTTGATTTGCGAGCCTTGAGTGAATTGAGTCAGTTTCAAAAAATGGTGGCAGAAACAGCCAAGACATTCTGGCGAGCCGCAAATCCTAACCGTGAACGCCTACCATCCCATTTTGAGGAGAGGGTGCGCTTGTGTTTGAGGAAGATTGAGGATGGGAGCGCGACCGCACCGCTTGAGGTGTTCATAAAAGAGCAAGACCAAACGACCTTATGGGAGCCGGAACCAGTTGAAATCAATGAGGCTGTTGAATTGACCCGTGAGGTGTTTGAGTCGCTGGGGTCAGACGCCCCGCTACCTGAAAGATTCCCGAGGGCATTGCTTCCAGAGTATGCTAAATGGGGCCAGAACCTTGGTGACGATGAAATAGTGGAGATGCAAGTGTCTGAGAAGAAGCCCGTATATTTAACATCGGTACGCAGACAAAAGCTGGAAAAATTAGTTGAAACACCCCATGAAGATCGTGTTGAAATTAACGGAGAAGTTTTTGAAGCCGATGTCAAGAAGGGCCGGTTCCAGCTCTGGTCAGGTGATGATACCGCAGTTTCTGTGGCTTTTACCCCAGAACAGGAGGACCAAGTTACAACAGCGCTGAAGGAGCACAAAACAGTTCGATTGTCTGTAAAGGGCTTAGGCGAATTCTCGCCACAAGGAAAGTTGCATCGAGTATTGCAGGTAGATGAATTAAGACTTACCACTTCCGAGACACATTACGATAAGTCGGCACGTCCAATTGAAGATGTTTTGGAAGAGCTTGCAACAGAAATTCCTCAAGAAGAATGGGATAAACTTCCCAGTGATTTTAGTGATAATCTGGATCATTACCTGTACGGAGTACCCAAGCAATGAAAACGGTTTTTGCGGATACTTTATACTGGATTGCAACAGTAAAACCTGATGATCCATGGTCAAAAGTAGCTAAAGTAGCTAAAGCAGCATTAGGCGAGGTATTCATAGTTACAACAGACGAAGTATTGACTGAATTCCTGGCCGCACTTTCAAAAGGCGAGCATATGCGTAAGCAAGCAGCAAAAATGGTTCGGGCTATCCTGGAAAATCCGAATGTAAAAGTTATTCCTCAGACTCGTGACTCTTTTTTAAAGGGACTGATCCTTTATGAAAACCGAAGCGACAAAGAATATAGTTTGATCGATTGTATTGCTATGAACGTTATGAAAGCTGAATCACTTGTGGAAGTGCTCACAAATGACAATCATTTCGAGCAGGAAGGATTTACCGTTTTGATAAAAGAATAACGAATATAAAATCAACAGAAATAGGGAAACTCCAGGATATTGGGTAGCATATTGGATTTCTTTTAATCAGTCTATTTCAAAATAATACTGAAAGGAGGCGGGAGGTAGGAGTGGATGGCCCGAAAGAAAAAGGCTAAGGAACAAAAAGTCGAAGACTACAGGCATGAGGATGTAAAACGGAAGGTCACGCCTCCACCCAGTACCTGGCAGTAATGGATATTGATAAAAAAGTTTTATAATTCTCCGATTATCGGCACTTGTAAAAGTATAATTTGGATCAAAATGGTGTCTATACCTAAATCCGCAATCCGAAATCTAAAATCCAAAATCCTATGGAGTGTCTTTCTTCTTCAATTAACATGGCGGATTCAACAAAAAGAAGGCGGGGCGTTTGTTGGATAGTCGAACGTGGGATGATATGCCTAGAATTACAGGGATAAAGAGAGTAGGAAAATTCCATGTTCATACGGACAATGATAAATCAAAATGTGAGCCTGGTGCTCATTAGAAGGAATAGACAGGAGCTGATTTTATGTATCTGGAAAATCTCCATATCAAAAATTTTCGTTGTATCAATGATCTTGTTTTAGATTTTCACAAGGGAATAAATATCTTAATCGGTGAAAATGATACAGGTAAAACGGCAATTTTGGACGCTTTACGAGTTTGCCTGGGCTTAGGTGCAGAAAGAAGAGAAATATATTTAACGCCTGATGATTTCCACATCGATAAAAGCGGAGAGATAGCTGATACGATTGAATTCCACCTAACCTTTGGTGACATAAGTACTAAGGAACAAGGAGTTTTTATTGAGCTGTTGGCCATTCCTGAAGGCCAGTTGCCCAAACTCCAGCTACACATACGCTTTACCTATGATCCATTAAAAGACAGAATCAGGCGAGAATACTGGGGTGGAGAAAAAGAGGGGCAAAATGTTCCATCGCAAGTACTGGAATTAATCTACTTCATACATTTGGGCGCTTTAAGAGATGCATCTCGGGACCTGACGCCGGGCAGAGGAAATCGACTGAGCAAACTCTTTTTGAAACTTGTTCCAGAAAGAGCTGAACAGGAAAAATATGAAAAGGAGATAAATGACCAAATTCGATCTGTACCCAGACTTATTTCATTGCTCAAAAATGGCAGGACGAAAATCAACAAGCATTTAAGTAAGGTTTCCTTGCGCAATGCACCTCAGATTATAGATATCGATTTTGTAGACAAAACTTTTCGGGGAATTGTGGAAGGGCTCAAGCTACAAATTCCTTTTGAAATTTTAGCGGCGAGTCACGAAGAAAACCAACCTATTTCAGATCATCTTGCAGGATCTTTCAAAATCTGGCAAAACGGCTTAGGTTCTAACAATCTTATATACACAGCCACCGTCCTTGGTGATCTTTTTGAAAAAAAGAAACGCGAGCCAGATTCCTTCATTTCTCTTTTAATCGAGGAGCCCGAGGCCCATTTACATCCACAGTTGCAAAATGTGTTGTTTACGTATCTTAAAGAAATAGAAACACACAATATTCAGCTATTTGTGACTTCACACTCACCCACAATTACTGCAAAAACCCACATTGACTCATTGATCGTACTCACTGACAACGCAAGAACTATTTCTTCCACACCTCTGAAAAATGTTACCCTTGAAGAAAAACACAAAAAGTATCTCCAGCGATTTTTGGATGTTACGAAGTCTCAATTATTTTTTGCGAAGGCCGTGATTCTTGTGGAAGGAATTTCTGAAGCCCTTCTGTTGCCCTGCTTTGCAAAGCTGACCGGACAGAAGTACGACTTAGAGCGTAACGCGGTGGAAATAGTAAACATAGGTGGCGTTGCATTTGAACCATTCGCAAAAATCTTTAATTCCAATAATGAAGGGGAGAGGTTAAACATACGCTGCGCCATTGTTACCGACGATGATAGAGAAATGATAACAGCACCTGATGAAGAGGAAATATCGAGTCGTGCCGCCAGTGCCCTCGAACTTGCAGGTGGAATGGTTGCGGAGCCATTCCTAGCAAAATACACATTCGAATATGAACTTTATTATAAAAATGAAGCCTTGGTTACCGAAGCGTATAGAGAGCTTCATCCGAGAATAAGTTTCGAATTTAATGGAACAATTGAAAAACGGGCTCTGCAATTCGCTGATAAAATCAAAACTAATCGTGATAAAGCAGTGTTTGCTCAGCTGCTTGCTCAGAAAATTGAGGAAGACGTCTCTTTTCAGGAATTCGTAGTTCCGAATTATATACAGCACGCCATTAAATGGGTGGTGGATGGCAATGACGAGAGAACTAACTGATCAGCAGAAGGAAATAGTTTTCGGTAAAAGCGGTTTATTTGTAGTTCGTGCATGCCCTGGAAGTGGTAAAACATTTACCGTTGCTTCAAGATTAGCACGGTTCTTATCAGAATGGAGACATGCTCATCAGGGCATTGCGGCTATTTCTTTCACAAATATAGCATGGGAGGAGATAGGTGGCTATTTACAAGATGAATTCGGGATAAAAACGCCTCTCGGCCACCCTCATTTTTTGGGAACCATAGATAGCTTCATCAATAAATATATATTCTTGCCCTTAGGCCATGTAGTGGTGGGAACTGACTCAAGGCCCGAGCTAAAGGGCCCCCCTCATGATAATTCCGAACCGATCGGAAATTGGTTGTGGTGGGGAAACGAGTATCCTGAGTGCAATCAATCTCTATGCAAACTCAATGACTTTTCCTACGATGAGCATGGAAATCTCATGAATCAATCTCCAAGAAGCCATTTTAAAAATTGTAGGAGTAGCCACATACGTTGCAATAAGCTTAAGGAGAAATTCAACCAACTCGGGTATGCAACACAATCAGATGCCAATTACTTCGCACTAAAAGTCCTCAAGGATTATCCTTGCGTCGTCAAAGCATTGGCCACTCGGTTTCCAGTTTTCATGGTAGATGAGGCCCAGGACACATCAAGTATTCAAATGAAAATCTTTGACATTTTAATCGAGAATGGTGTGCGCGAAATGATGCTTGTTGGAGACCCCGATCAGGCAATTTACGAGTGGAGAAACGCAGAACCGATTTTATTCAATAAGAAGTTCGATTTGTGGAAGGAAAATTCTGTTGAATTGAAAGAAAACTGGCGTAGTACACAGAGTATTTGTGATTTCGCATGCAGAATTTCTTCTTCAAATGCGCCGATGATTGCCAAAAATAAGGAACTGGCTGATTTTGAAATCGTGCCAGATTTCTGGAGCTACTCTCGAGATGAAGATCTTCCTGATTTGTTATCACGATTTATTGATGAATGTAAAAAGCATGCGATAGAGGAAAGTGGGATCAACGTGTTGACGAGAGGCAAGGAATTTTTAAATTCAATTGTTCCGGGTAGTGTTCAAAAGGGAGGACTAATTCCTTGGAAAGATGATTTCTCAAAGGAAGTAGCGAGAAGCACGTTTCTGCTAAATAGGGGTAAATTCCGCGATGCATTTCGTGTTCTTGAGCACGAAATGTGTAAGCTTGTGGCTAGAAAGCCATTATGCAGGGCGAAAGACTTGGATGCAGTGGTAGAAGAAGTTGGCTTTATGAAATGGCGCGGCCAGCTTTACCAGTTCTTAAAGTCGCTACCCATAACCAACTGCATTTTGTCGCAATGGATTTTAGAGGCGAATGTTAAGATCGGGACGAATAATTTTGTTTCAGAACTAGTACCGGAGTTATCAATTAAGCATAATTCAGGGCGACATAAGCATTCTGAGCTTACTTTTCCAGAACTATTTGCAACACCAGACATTATTCAAGAGGGTCTTAATTGCTCCATTGGGACAGTCCATTCAGCAAAAGGAAAAACCATGGACGCCGTATTCCTTGTATTAAAAAAGAGAGCCGGAAGGGACAAGGACTACACAAATCTATTTCATTGCGATATTTTACAGAATGAAGAATTACGCATTCTCTATGTGGCTGTTACAAGAGCAAGGAAATTACTCATTTTAGCGGTACCTGATGAAAGCGTTGAATCCTGGAGATGTAAATTTTTAAAATAGGGAACAGATGCCTATTGTGTGTAAATATAAAATGATGACATAATTCCTATGGGCCTTTCCCCTGCTGTTCGATTTCATTGAAATTGCGGAGATTCTCGAAAATGGAGATAACGCATGGCTGATAACATACGCTGGGGACTGGATAACCCGCATCCGTTTTCGCAGATGAAGACGGAGCTGATCTGGGAAGAGAAGTACGATGAGTACGGCAACCGGAGGACGGTGGACATTGCCGTGTGTGCGATGCCCCTTCAAAAGATCGAGAGGATTGGCTATCCTTCCTCCCGTGCCCAGGTGCAGGATTCGCTCTTTGACCTAGACAAATCCCATAGCTCAATAAAAAAGGAAACCTATCTTTTATACATTACGCTATAATTTGACCGGAAAATACTACAGATGCTCTACTCTCTGTATAAATGAAAAGTAAGGGGAAAGAAGTTATGGTTAAAGAATCAAACTTTTCGTCTTTTACTGTTCGTGATTTACCAAAACCGGAAAGACCAAGGGAAAGACTCATCAAATTTGGGTCAGAGGCACTCTCTGCTCAAGAACTTCTGGCTCTTGTTATCGGGCGTGGAATTCCCAAAAAATCCGTGATGAATATTGCACAGGAATTATTGGCAAAATTTGGCAATATAAGGTCAATAAGTCAGGCATCAATAGAGGCACTCGCAGAAATAAAAGGTATTGGCTTAGCCAAGGCAGCACAAATCAAAGCCACTTTTGAACTTGGCAGAAGACAGGAGTTAGAACCAGAACTGAAAGATTATGATATCAAAAATCCTCAAAGTATCGTAAAAGCTATACGTTCAAGTATCAAGGATAAAGCTAAGGAACATTTCAAACTTATTCTACTCGATAACCGCAATAAAATTATCGGCATTTCAACAATATCCATTGGCACACTCAATGCAAGTTTGGTACATCCCAGAGAAATATTTAAGGAAGCAATAATCCATAATTCAGCATCTGTAGTATTGGCCCATAATCACCCTTCCGGTGATCCTGAGCCATCAGAAGAAGATATGAAAATTACTGAAAGATTAGTTGAATCTGGGAAAATTTTAGGTATCGAGGTTATTGATCATATCATTATTGGTAAAACCAATTTTGCCAGTTTCAAGGAAAGGGGCTTAATATAAGGCTATGGATAATACAAATTACGATATCCCAAAAGAAAAAATTGGCTCTGATGAAATCCTGGATCTTGTCTTTAAAGATGCTTCAATCAAACATGGATTACGAGAGTTTTCAAATGATATCCTGAGAAGAGTCAATCCTTTTGAGAAAGAAAATGGCAGGTTTTATATACGTTGCCTAAAGAGAAGCAAGGACATTTTTATTTATGACCAGAATAAAAAGGCGGGGAGGCCAGAAGAAGTTATTCGTCAATTCTGGCTGATAAAATTAACCCAGGAGTATCAATATCCATTAGACAGAATAGAGGTTGAAAAATCAGTTCAGTTTGGAAGAGAAATCAGGAAAAAAGCCGCCGATATCGTTTTATATAAAGAGGACAAAATAACGCCTTACATCGTCTTTGAACTAAAACAACCTAATGCAAAAAAAGCAGAAGAACAATTGAAAGCGTATCTAAGCGCAGAAGGCGCAGAAGGCGGCGTATGGTCGAACGGTATTCAAAAGTTTATCCTCTATCGCCCATGGCCAGAGGAATACATAACTGCCCTTTCAGATATCCCTAACGCCAACCAGACCTGGGACGATCTCTTTGAAGAAAAAAGGACCTACGATGAACTAAAGGACAAGTTTGACCTGTCGTTTATTATCTCCAGACTTGAAGAAATGGTTTTGGCGCAGGCTGGCGTCAATGTATTCGAGGAAGTTTTTAAATTAATTTACGCCAAACTCTATGATGAGGATCAGGCAAAGAATATCAGACCCGAAAAAGAAGTCCATTTTAGACAATATAAGGAGCCAAAAAAGACATACTCTGTTATTAATGACGAACTCTTTAATGGTGCGATTAAGGAGTGGCCGGATATTTTCAATCCTTTATCAAAGGTTGATTTAACCTCAGAACAGTTGCAGATATGTGTTCCATTTCTGGAAAAGTTTAAATTTTTCGGTTCAGGTAGAGAAGAGCTGGAAATCATTGACCGCGCCTTTGAACATTTGATTGCAGAAGTTTCCAAAGGTCAAAAAGGGCAATATTTCACGCCACGAAATGTGATTAAGATGTGCGTAAAAATGCTTAATCCAAAACGAGACGAATATATTGTTGACCCTGCCTGCGGCTCAGGAGGATTCTTACTTCATACAATGTATTGGGTCTGGGACAATCAATTAAAATCTGCTTCATTAGAGGCGAAACGAAGATATGCCAATCGCTATCTATATGGCATTGATTTTGATGACAATATGCGCCGTATTTCACAGGCATTGATGCTTATTGCAGGCGATGGCAGACACAACATTTTCAAACGTAATTCCCTGGACAGTAGGGATTGGATCGCTGAACAGGCAGAGGAAGCAAGGACATCTTTAAAATCACTTTTAAGACACTTTGAAAATCCCAAGGAGAATGAAGGAAATCGCAAGGCGTATCGGTATCTTAATTTTGATATATTAATGACGAATCCC
>Ga0114919_10003045_pt1 | contig 13548 bp, 13 predicted proteins | sample BlataG_FD_88682 | JGI IMG/M metagenome (GOLD analysis project Ga0114919, IMG submission 88682) | Deep subsurface microbial communities from Black Sea to uncover new lineages of life (NeLLi) - Black_00105 metaG | ecosystem: Environmental > Aquatic > Marine > Oceanic > Sediment | place: Atlantic... | reverse complement strand
CTATTGGATCGAGGTCTCAGGCCCGCCGCGCGGTGAACCCGCTGAGCCCCCTGGGGGAACAAAACCGCTTTTCGAGTCCGCCGAGGGCGAAGTGAATCCGGAGCCGGGCGCTCCGCCGAAGCGCCGGCTGCCCCGATGGACATCGGGGCGCCGCCCGCGCCTCACCCTGCGCGCCTCGCCCGTCCACGTCGGCGGGATACTCGACCTGCTTCTTTGGCAGGAAGTGCCGAGCGCGGTCCTGACGAGCGCGACCCTCTCGGTCGCACCGAACGACGAGTTCACCTACGTCCGCGAGCGCCTCGGCCTGGAGCGCACCGACACGCTCTGCGTCGGCTCGCCCTTCGACTACGAAAACCGCGTCCGCCTCTACGTGGAGGCCGACCTGCCCGAACCGACCGAGGCCGACTACTTCGACGCCGTCACCCCCGCTATCGAAAAGTACCTCGACCTCTCCGAAGGCCGCGCCTTCGTCCTCTTCACGTCCTACCAGATGCTCACGCGCGCCGCCGACGCCCTGCGCGGCCACCTGGAGAAGCGCGGCTGGCGACTGCTGGTCCAGGGCGGCGGCCTGCCGCGCGGAAAAATGCTCGACGAGTTCCGCCGCGACACCCACTCGGTCCTCTTCGGCACCGACACGTTCTGGCAGGGCGTGGACGTGCGGGGCGAAAGCCTCTCGAACGTCATCATCACGCGCCTGCCGTTCGCCGTCCCCGACCGGCCCCTCGTGGCCGCGCGCATCGAAACCATCCGGGCCTCGGGCGGCAACCCGTTCTACGATTACCAGTTGCCCGAGGCGGTCCTGAAGTTCAAGCAGGGCTTCGGGCGCCTCATCCGCACCCACGAGGACAAAGGGATGGTCGTCGTCCTGGACTCGCGGATCCTCCGCCGCCGCTACGGCCAGATGTTCCTCCGCGCCCTCCCCCCCTGCCGCGTCATCATCCCCGGCCACGAGGAGTAACAAAAAGACCGCGTGCGGGGTGGGACTTTACCCGCCGTGGCGGGCACCCCGCACGCGGTCCAAGCATCTTACTCCACTACCGGCCGCCGTCGCTATGTGCCCGCGGGTGGCTGGGGCGGCGGACCGGGCGACGCCGCCGTTCCGGCGGCCGCTTTGCTTCAACAGGCAAGGTTCGATATTCGACACTGGATGTTCGTTGTCAAATAAACTGTTCCAGATAGCGCCTGCCCAGGAGGACGCCTTCTTGTGCGCCGATATAGCCGTCCTCGTGTTCGATCGAGAGGACACTGTCGTAGCCGATCCGCCGCAGGCGGGAGATAAACTCTCCCCACCGGACGCGGCCCTGGCCGGGGATGCAGTATCGCCACCAGCCGTCGCCGTCCACGCCGACCTGTCGGCGGACTTCCTCGCGGATCTCGGTGTCCTTCGCATGGACGTGAAAGATCCGCGGGCCATATCGTTCGACGCCCGCCAGGTAATCAATGCCCTGCCACACCAGGTGCGACGGGTCGTAGTTGAAGCCGAGGTTCTCGGCGGGCACGCGCTCCAGGACCCGATCCCACTGGTCAAAGTGCTGAATGAGCGTCGCGTACCAGTTTTCCAGCGCGATGCGGATGCCCTTTGAGGCGGCGTACTCGGCCGCAGGCCCGAAGATGTCCGTGAACGGACCGTCGATCGCCTCCTCTTTCTTCATGCCTTCAGGCGGCAAGCCGGCCAGCGAGCAGCAGACGTCGGTCCCGAACCGGACGCACCGGTCGATGGCGGCCTTGAGCGCCGCGAGGCCTTTTTGTGGATCGTTACAGATGTTCGCGTCGTAGTAGGCGACGCTCGAAAAGTGGACGCCGGCGGCCTGGAGGGCCTTGGTTGTCCCGGCGTGGTGCTCGGGCGTGTCCTCTCCGAGGTGGTCCGTGGTGACCTCGAGCAGGCGGATACCGTTTGCCCCCGCCCACGCGATAACGTCCTCCAGAGGTTCCCTGCCCATACATACGGTCAGAAATCCGACTTCCATGGCTCTCCCTTTCCTTTTCCGGTGACAATTGGAAGGGATACGCATAGTGATGCGCAGGGTGAAGTGCAAGCGAAATCGCTACTGTGGCTGCGGAAAATTTTCCAGCGCATTTTGGAGGAGTTGCCGGTCCTGCCTGACCAAGCATCTGGAGACGGTAGGAGTCGCGGCGGCAGGGGAAAAAGGGACCGGGCCCTTTAAAAAAAAGGGGCCTCTCCCCTTTTCTGCCCTCTGCGGGGGGTCCTGTCCGGCCTCAGGCCAACAGCGCCTGAATCTCATCCACGGAAGGCACCTTGCCGTCGCCCTCGGCGTTTGCCGCCAATTGCCGGCACTTTGGGCATCCGGGGTCCGAAAATCTGCAACTTTTTCATGGCGCGTCGCCTCCTTCCTGTTTCGCCTTCCGACTCACTCCGATACCGCTTTCGGGGTCTTCGAAAACCAATGCTGCGTGCGAAGGCAGATGCGCACGAGCATCAGCATCACCGGCACCTCGATCAGAACGCCGACCACCGTAGCCAGAGCGGCCCCGGAGGACAGGCCGAACAGCATGGTGGCCGTGGCGATGGCCACCTCGAAATGGTTCGACGCGCCGATCATCGCCGAGGGCGCTGCGTCGCGATACGAAAGTTTAAGCAGCCGCGCCAGGCCGTAGCCCAGCCAGAATATCACGTTCGTCTGAATGAACAGCGGAATGGCAATCCAGAGGATCGTCAGCGGGTTGGCTATGATCACCTCGCCCTTGAAGGAGAACAACAGCACCAACGTGACGAGCAATGCCACGATGGTCACGGGCGTCAGCAGGGGCAGGAACTTTTCCTCGAACCACCGTTCGCCCTTGGCCGCAATAATCCATTTCCGTGAGAAGTAACCGGCGGCCAGCGGCAGGGCGACGTAGATGCCAATCGAGAGCAACAACGCCTGCCACGGAACGGGCAGTCTCCCGACGCCCAGCAGATAGCCGCCCAGCAGGCCGTATAACAGCAGCATCGTCAATGAATTGATCGCGACCATCACGAGCGTGTGACCGGCGTTGCCCTTGGCCAGATAGCCCCAGACCAGCACCATGGCCGTGCACGGCGCGATGCCCAAAAGGATGCACCCGGCGAGGTAACTCCGCCACAGCGGGACCTCGAGCATTTTGACGCCGTTATCCAGGACGACCGTGCCAGCGCCGTGGGTCGCTCCGACGGGTAGGTCCAGACCAAACGGCATTTTCACCAGGTCCACGGCATCTGGGCCGATGAAGCCATAGAACAGCGTGCCCAGGAAGAACACTGCGATGGCATACATGGTAAACGGTTTGACGGCCCAATTGATGAACAGGGTCAGCCCTACGGGCTTGACGCTCTTGCCGGCTTTAAGGACCTTGGCAAAGTCGATCTTGACCATGATGGGGTACATCATGAAGAAAAGACAGACGGCGATGGGAATCGAAACAACCGGCGCGCCGCGGACGGAAAGGGCCATGCCGTCCAGAAACCGAGCCGCGCCCGGGGCCACTTTCCCGAGCAGGATGCCGCCGCCGATACACAGGATCACCCACACCGTCAGGTATTTCTCGAAAACACTGAGACCCTTGGCCTCTTTCTTGATGCATGCTTCGGTTGCCATAGTCACGCTCCGCTTTCCGTATTCGGTTTACTTGCCGTGATGTCCAGGCTAGTCACGAAATCGCTCGGCTTCGTTTCGAGCGGCAGTTTCCCGGCGATCTCGCGGTAGAGAGGATCGGACCACTCGGCCATCCGGTCGATGTAGTCCGTCTTGGTTTCGAAGACGGCCTCGACAAGCCCGGCCGCCCGGACCATCTCGCACGTCTCGTCCACGAGCACGGCTCCCGCGATGCAACCCACCAGCGCCTGCACGGATTCGCGGATTGTGTCGGGCAGCGGCCGCCGGAGGGCCAGGTCGGAAACCGACACCCGTCCGCCCGGCTTCAAGACGCGCGCGATCTCCCGCCACACCTGAGCCTTGTCCGGCGAGAGATTGATGACGCAGTTGGAGATCACCACATCAACGCTTGCGTCCCCCACGGGAAGGTGCTCGATCTCGCCCAGACGGAATTCCACGTTATCCAGGCCTGTCGATCTTTTGAAGGACTCCGCGTTGCGCCGGGCCTTGTCCACCATGTCCGGCGTCATGTCAACGCCGATGACGCGCCCCGAGGGACCGACGTTGCGCGCGGCGATGAAGACGTCGAAGCCGCCGCCCGCGCCCAGATCGAGCACGACTTCCCCCGGCCGGAGCGACGCAATCGCGGTCGGATTGCCGCAGGAGAGTCCCATGTTCGCTCCGTCGGGAAGTCCGGCAATCTCCTCGTCGCTGTAGCCCACGGTCTCCGCGACGGAATCGGCGGAGGGGCTTCCACAGCAGGATAACGGTCCGCAGCAGGAGCCACCTTGCCGCGCGATCTTGCCGTATTCCTCGCGGACGGTGCTGCGCACGTTTTGGTTCTCGTTCTTGTTGCATCCGCAGTCCATGTCTTTGCTCCTCATGATTTTCGGTTCTTTTTCAAGGCACTGGGCAACGTCTCCACGAATGCCCGTGTCTCGTCCCGCGCTCGCCGGCAGTGTGCGAGCGCCTCTTCCTCGGACTTCGCGCCCTCCACTCGCCCCCGCTGACTCATTTGCGAGATGGCCCGGACCTTACCCGCTTCGACCGCGGACGCCCGGCGAGGCGTTCTTGTATCACGTAAACACCTCGAAGATGTGCGCGAGGCAGTAGTAGATGCCGGCCAGAATGAACAGCACACCGGTAATGCTCCGCACCCACTTCTCAACCTGGGTCAGGCGGTTGAAAGCCCTGCCTACGTACTGGGAGCCGAACGCCACAAGGAAAGCGAAAACGATCACCGGCAAAGCCGTACCTACGCCGAAGAGCGCGGGAAGAACGAACCGCGACTCGCTGGACGTCGAGAGCGGGATCAAACCGCCAAAGAACAGACCCGCCGAGACCGGACAGAACGACAGGGCAAACAGCACGCCCAGAATCAACGCCCACCAGACGCTGCCCCTGGAGGCCCGTTCCTGTACGCCCGACCCGGCAAGGCTGAGCGAGACCGTGAAGCCAAGAATCCCAAGCAGCAACATGCCCACGAGGATCAGCACCGGGCCGAGGATCTGGTTGAGGTATTTCAGTAGAAATCGGGAGATGTCGCCGCTAGCCATCAGCCCTGCCATCACGACCACCCCCAGGGCCAGATACGCCGCGGCCCTTCCGATCGTATAGAGCAGGCCCGATAGAAGCACCTGCCGCGTGTTGCCGACCCGCCGGCCGATAAAGGAGATTGCTGCGACGTTGGTCGCCAGCGGGCACGGGCTGATGGACGTGAGGATCCCGAGCCAAAGCGCGGAGCCGACAACCAGCCACGACATCACGATTCCCCCCCTCTCAGGTATGACCTGATCGCGCCTCCCAGGTAAGCAAAGAAATCTTCCTTATTCCTGGATTTCGTCCAGACTTCGTCCAGCCGCTGAAAGCGGCCTTCCCTGCCGTCGCGGATTTGGACGATCACAACCGTGCTGGAGGCGATGTTGTATCGCTTGGCAAGTTCATCGTTCTTCATGTAATCCACTGCCTTATACTCGATTTGGCCATCCGCAAGTTCCTCAGCAAATTCCGTCTCTAGTAGTTCCTGCGTTAGCAACTTGATCTGATTGCACTCCCAGCAGAGAAACGTCATGTGCATGGAGTAGACAAGCACCTTGTCGGCCGATGTTTCCTGAGATACCTCAGCACCGGGATTCACGCTAGCGTTGCGGACCGTACGAAGGGTTGTTTCCTTGCCAAGGAAAAAGCCCACGCTGATCAGCACAAAGCTAATCAGAAGTCCCCGAACGATTCTCTTGCCTCTCATGTGGCGGTACTCCTTATTTCAAATAGGCTGTGAGGCGATGCGACAACTATTCAACTCCCATCTCCGCTACTTTCTTTTCCACCTGGTCTTGGGGCATGAAGCCGGTGTGGCGAAACACCTCCTCGCCGTCTTTGTCGAAGAACACCAGTAGCGGGATTCCCCGGACGCCGTAGCGGGCGGCCAGAATCTGCTCTTTCTGCACGTGCACGAACACAACGTTCAGACTCCCTTCGTATTTCTTTTTGACGGCTTGGCGTATAGGTTCCATCATGTCGCAGGGGCGACAGCCTTTGGCCCCAAAGTTGGCAAACAAGGGTTTTCCGCTGTCGCGGGCCCTGTCAACGGGGTTGTCCTTTGCCAGGATCGACTGCTCCTGGGCCCATGAGGCCGAAACCTGGATGGCAATTCTCTTGCCGAGGGTCTCAATATGTCTGGCAATCGCCTCCTGCTGCTTTTGCTCAAGCAGGTGTCGGCGGATCTGCGGCTCGACCTGGTCCAGTTCCGCACCGCCGAGCATGTCCCGGTTCGTCGCGTAGAAATCGGCGATTTCTCGGCGTGTCACTTTGACCTTTGCGGCCAACCTGCCCAGATGCCCTTCGATGATTTCGCGGTCGCTCGCATCTGAGGCGTCCTCGCCGGCCCCGGCCGACTCGCGTTTCGCTTCAGAAAGCAGCAGTTCTCCGACTGCCACGTTGTTCAGGAGAAAGAAGGCGTTCTTCTTCAACTGTTCCCGGAGATGCTCGGGGGCCTTGGCGATTTCCAGGTCAAGTTGCTTTTGGCTGATGACCAAATCGCCGGCCCGCAGGAGGGTTCCCTTGGGCAGTTCTGACAGCCTCGCATGAGTCAAGGCGCCGGACGCCAGCCTGGGATACCGCTCGCTGATCGTGCTTGGTTCGGTTGCCGTTTCGGCCGGATTCGTTCTGGTCTCACCTTGTGCGGAAAACCCGCCCAGGGCTGCAACGGCGATAGCAATCACAAGTGTGGCGGAACTCTTCATGTGCACTTCCCCTAACTGGTCCGCTCAGGAGCCAAATTTCCTGTGAATGGCCATGTCCGAACTCACGGCCTCCCACATTCCTCAAACCCAGCGCCGGCCCCCCGGTTCCCGCGCCTTCGTGGCTGCCGACGCCTGCATCAGCGCCGGGGGTCCGCCCGGCCTCAGGCCAACAGTGTCTTAATCTCGTCCACGGAAGGCACCTTGCCGGCGGCCCTGACTTTGCCATCAACGGCCAGGGCCGGCGTCATCATCACGCCGAAGTTTATGATCTCGCCCATGTCCGTGACCTTCTCGATTTCATACTCGATGCCGAGGGCCTTGGCGGCGGCCTCGGCGTTCTCGGCCAGGGCCTTGCACTTCGGGCATCCGGTTCCAAGAATCTGAATCTTTTTCATGATCGTTCCTCCATCGAGAACGTATGGCGTGGGCGCCGCTGCGACCACAGCACCTACACCGGTTCCCCCCTCCGCGTCCGTTTGCCTTTCCTGAATACGCACCTGGATGCGCAGGTCCGTTCGTCGGGAACCTGTTCGTCTTGGCTCTTATTCATGAGACTCCGTCCAGCACGCCCAGACCCGCGCAGACTTGCAGCAGCGCCTCTTTCATGCGCCCATACTCACCCGAGAATACCGGCTTACATTGCGAAGGGGCCGCCGCACCGTTCCAGAGGCTGACGGCAAAGGCCAGGCACGTTTTTTCGCCACACACGCCGCAGTTGATGCCCGGCAAGCGTTTGAAGATCTCCAGGGCGGGGGGCCTCTGTCGCATTTCATACGACGGCTCAATCTCCGCCCGCCGCGCCCACACCTCGTTCGCGCCGCGGCGAAGCACTTCAAGCGTCCGCCAAGCATCCACGATCTCGTCGGCCTTCGCCACGGCAATGCGCCGGGGATACATCGAGACCATCCGGTAGCGGTCCATGAAGGTGAAGGTCGGCCCTTTCGCATTATAGGACGCTTCCTGCATCTCGGCGTTCAGGTAAGGGAACACCTCCGTCAAGTCGCCGCTCAGGTGCGCGATCAGTCGGATTTTCGTTGCGTCCGCCACGCAAGGAGCCAGGACCATGATCCGCACCTCCCCGAACACGTCCTCCTCGAACGCCGGGGGCGCCTCGTCCGGCACATCGATTTGTGCGGGCCGGTACTCGGCCCAGCCGGCGCAGAGAAACCCATCGGCGTCCCGTCCCGTCAAGGCCGCCCGCGCCCCAGTCTCCACGACCAGCGCCGGCGCGCCGACCCTGGCGAATCCCGGGTCGGGCGAGATGACCTCATAGGGCAGAGACAAGACGTCGAGCCGTGCGCGGGCCTTTTCAAACTCCTCTCTTTTCGGAAACGTCGTGGTCGCTTTCATCCCTGTCCCAGAAAAGGGCGGTCCGGAAGCGTTTCACCCGGGCTCATGCCCGAATGACGCCGAAGACCACCCCCGAAATCGTGGCCATGACGACGACCAGCAGCACGTAAACAATCGTCTTCTGCGTCCCCAGGACGGAGCGGATGACGAGCATGTTGGGCAGCGACAGCGCCGGCCCCGCCAGCAGGAGCGCCAGCGCCGGGCCCTTGCCCATCCCGGCGCCGAGGAGACCTTGAAGGATAGGCACCTCCGTCAGCGTCGCAAAATACATTAGTGCCCCTGCGACCGACGCGAAAAGGTTCGCCCGGAGCGAGTTGCCGCCCACCGCACCCTCCACCCACGCCGACGGGATGATCCCCTCGTGGCCCGGCCGACCCAGCAAAAAACCGGCCGCCAGAACGCCCACGAACAGGAGGGGCAGAATCTGCTTGGCAAAGCCCCACGTCGCGCCGGCCCATTCCCGAAGTTCCGGCCGCGTGAACCACACGACCAGCATGATCGCCAGCGCCAGGCCGAACCCCCCGGTGATGAGCCACCTGGCCGAATAAACGTCATGCCAAAGGCCCGTCGGCTCGTGAGGCTCGCCCCAGTTGGCAAAGACCAGAACGCCGATCATGGTGGCAAAATAGAGGGCGTCCTGCCACAAGGGCCGCTTCACGTCCGGCTCTGGGGTGGCTGCCTGCGCCCGGCCTTTGGCCGCTTCCTCCTTCCGATAGATGAGATGCATCAGCAGGCCGATGACGACGCTGAAGAGAACGGCGCCGGCGGCACGCGCGATGCCCAACTCCAGGCCCAGGATGCGGGCAGTCAGGATGATGGCCAGGACGTTGATCGCCGGGCCGGAGTAGAGGAACGCCGTGGCGGGCCCCAGCCCGGCGCCCATCCGATAGATGCCTGCAAAGAGCGGGAGAACCGTGCACGAGCACACCGCCAGAATCGTCCCGGAGACACTGGCCACGCCGTATGCCAGGACCTTGTTCGCCCGTGCTCCCAGATACTTCATGACGGAGGCCCGGCTCACGAAAACAGCAAGCGCGCCCGCGATGAAAAACGCCGGCACCAGGCAAAACAGCACGTGCGCCCGCGCGTATTCCTTCACAAGGTGCAGCGACTCCATCAAGGCTTGGTCGAACCGCGCGCGGCCCACAGGCAGCCAGTAGCACAGGAGGAACGCGGCCACGATGGCCGCCAGGATTTTCCATTCCCTTTTCACGCGGCTTTCCTCGTGGCTAAACGACTTCCGCCTGCTGCCTGGCGGTTTCTTTCAGGACGGCTTGGACGCAATCCAGAAAGCCCAAGACGCACGGACAACCCAATCTGTAGAAGACCTGGCTCCCGCGCTTCTCGTCCAGAACGATGCCCACTCCCTTTAAAATCCCCAGATGCTTTGACACGGTGGACATGTCGGCTCCGATTCTGTCCGTCAGTTTGCAGACGCACCGCTCTTTCCTGGACAACTGGTCCACGATGAAGAGCCGCGTCGGATGCGCTAGGGCCTTCAGAATCTGGGCCCGAGCTTCGAATCGTCGCTGAGTCCGTGCGTCCATGGCATTCTCCCTCCAAGCCTTGGCTGTTTGGTATTATAGCCAAGCGCTTGATTGATGTCAAGTGCTTTTTCATCCCCGACAAGTCGGGGGGCACGTATCCGGGGCCAACCGAGGGTCGGCATGGAGGCGACAAGGGTAGAGCGAGCCACCCGCCGTGCTGGGTTCCGTCCGTCTTGACACCGTTGCCCCCGCTCCCTAGACTTTCCCTAACGCGGAACTCGGGCTCCACGTTCCCTAGCCGTAAAGCCCACGGCCAGGGCGAGCCAGCGCAGGCCGACTTCCGTGTTTGAGGAAAACCCGATGGATCGCTTCGACTATCGCGAAGGGCGGCTTTACGCGGAAGACGTGCCGGTCGCCGACCTGGCGCGGCGGTTCGGCACGCCGCTCTACGTCTATAGCGCCGGAACCTTTCGCGACCACTACCGCAAAATCGCCGAGGCCTTCGCGGCGCTGGAGCCCCTGATTTGCTACTCCGTCAAGGTGTGCTCGAACATTCACGTCCTGCGGCTCCTTGCCGACGAGGGAAGCGGCTTCGACCTGGTTTCGGGCGGGGAACTGTACCGCGTGCTCGAGGCGGGATGCGACCCCGCGCGGTGTTGCTTTGCGGGCGTGGCCAAGACCGACGACGAAATTCGCTACGCCCTTGAGCGGGGTATCCACCTCTTTAACGTCGAAAGCGAGGAGGAACTGGAGAACCTCGCGCGCCTGGCGGCGCTGGCGGGCCGGCCGGCCCCGGCCGCGCTGCGCGTCAACCCCGACGTGGATCCCCAAACCCACCGCTACATCACGACGGGCAAAAGAGAAACCAAGTTCGGCGTGGACCTGGAGCGCGCCGAGCGCGTTTTCTCGAACTTCCATGCGTCCGAGGGTGCCCGGCACGTGGCCCTTTCGGGCATCCACATTCACATCGGGTCGCAGATCGTCACGGTCGAACCGTATGTCCGGGCGGTGGAAAAGGTGCTCGAACTGGTGCGGCGACTGCGGAATCGCGGGCTGGAGGTCACGACGCTGGACATCGGCGGCGGCTTCGGCGCCCACTACGAAGGCGAAGAGGCCCTGGGCGCCGACGCGTTCGCCCGCGCGATCGTTCCCCTCCTGAAGGGGACGAACCTTCGGACCATCATGGAGCCCGGCCGCTTCATCGCCGGCAACGCAGGGATTCTCGTCACGCGCGTCCAGTACATCAAAGCGGGCGGCGACCGGAAGTTCCTCCTCTGCGATTCCGGGATGCATCACCTCATCCGGCCGGCCCTTTACGGCTCGTATCACTACATCTGGCCCGTACGGGGCGCCGACTTTGTGCCTCGCCGGCGAACTCGCGATGAAAAGATGCCCGGCACCGAGTGCGTGGACGTCGTGGGGCCGATCTGCGAATCGACCGATTTTCTCGCCAAAGAGAGGTGTTTGCCGCCGGTGGAGCGCGGCGACCTGCTGGCTGTTTTCAGCGCCGGCGCTTACGGCATGACGATGGCGTCGGAATACAATTCGTTCCCGCGGCCGGCGGAGGTTCTCGTCGAGGGCGACCAGGCGCGCCTGATCCGCCGTCGCGGCACCTACAACGACCTCGTCGCGCCCGAAAAAGACCTGTAGCCTTTTTTAAAGCCTCTGTCAAAATGCCGATTCCACCGTTCCGGGCGTTTTGGGCTTGGTGCCTCGGTCTCGGCCTTCTCGCTCAGCCTCGCGACGAACGGGTTACTCGGATAGGCTCTTAACCTTGCGATCCGCCGACGGTTCCGTGGAAGGCGGCAGCCGAGACTTCACCCGGCCCTAAGTGCCAGAGCGGCGAGTTTGGCGGCCAGGCGTGCCGCGGCGAACTCGCCGGCCGCATCGCCCCCCGCCACCAGTTCGACCACGTCCGCCCCGACCACCGAATGGCGCGAGAAGACGCGGTCAAGGAGGCGCACCGTTTCCCACCAGCCGAGGCCGCCCGGCTCCGGCGTGCCCGTGGTGCGAATCACGCTCGGGTCCAGGCCGTCCACATCCACCGTCACATAGACCGGGCCCTCAAGGGCGTCGGCGGCCTCAAGGAGGGCGCTCGATCCGGCGCAATCGCGCGCCCAAAAAATGGGAAGATTCTGTGTCCGGGCGAACTCGATTTCCTCGCGGCAGGCGTTCCGGATGCCGACGTGAACGGTGCGGTGCCCGTCCTCGACGATCCGACGCATGACGCAGGCATGGCTGTAAGGCGTGCCCTCCCAGCATGCGCGTAAATCCAGGTGCGCGTCGATTTGGAGGATTGACAGCCGTCCGTGCCGCGCCGCCGCGGCGCGCACCAAACCGAGGGTAATCGAATGTTCGCCGCCCAGCCCCAGCACCCATTTGTCGTCGCTCTGCAAGCGGCCGGCCACCGCGCTGATGCGCTCAACCATGGCCTGGGGCGACGAGAGGTCGGGCGCCACATGAGCAAAGGTGTGAATCGGCGCCCGGGCCAGGTCCATGTCCAGGTCGGGATCGTAGGTTTCGACTTGGCGGCTGGCGGCGAGAATGGCGTCGGGTCCCCCGCGTGTCCCCGCGCCGAACGTCGCCGTGGCCTCAAAGCCGATCGGCAGGACGACCACGCGGGCGTCGGCGTAGCCGGACACGTCGGCGTCAAGACCCAGAAAGTTGTGTGGGATAAGTTCCGGTTCGCCCATGCGGGATTCCTCGGGGCCGGCCGAGGCTACTCGAACAGGTCCGGTTGCCCCATGACGAAAACGGCGGCGGCGAGCACCGTCGTCCAGCGGCCGCGCTTGCAGCCCTGGGCGCTCTGAGTGATGTTGCGGCTGCGGACGATCTTGCCGCTCATCCGGTAGATTTCTTTCCGCTCGTCGTAGGCCGACTCCGGGTCGAACTCCAGGCCGAGCGTCGTCGCGAGCATCGTGGCGGCCAGGTCCTCGGCATAGTCGCCCGCCGCAGGGCCGGTCTGGCCGAAACTATGGTGCTCGGAAAGGTATCCATACTGCGTCCCGTCGGCGGGAACCGCCAAGCCGATCGAAGCGGCCGCGAGACGGTTCGGCTCGTTGGTAGCGGCATCCGCCATCACACAGCAAACGATCTGGCCCGGTCGAAGCAGCGACAGGCCGCGTTTCCGTGGAACAATCCTGCAACCGGGCGGAAAGATGCTCGACACCCGAACCAGGTTATACTTTTCGATTCCGGCACTCCGGAGCGCCGACTCGAAACTGGTCAGCCTCTCCCGGTGCACGCCGACGCCTTTCGTGAAGAACACACGGTTGGGGACCATTTCCTTCCCCCTTCTATAAGAGTTTCCGGAGGCTCTCTTTCATCGCCTCCAGGGCCTGGCCGCGATGGCTCAGCCGGTTCTTGGTGTCGGGCGCCAACTCGGCCATCGTCCGGCTATACTCCGGAACCCAAAAGTGCGGGTCGTAGCCGAAGCCGTTCGACCCGGCGGGCGGGTCGGTGATTCGACCCTCGCACGAGCCCTTCGTCACCAGCAGCACGCGGTCGGGCGTCGCCAGGATCGCCACACAGCGATAGCGTGCCGTCCAGGTTTCCTCGGGGTGCTCGGCGAGGGCTTCCAGCAGGGCACGGTTGTTCCGTGCATCGTTGCCTTCCTGGCCGCCCCACCGGCTCGACAGGACGCCCGGTTTGCCGCCCAGCGCGTCCACCTCGAGGCCCGAATCGTCGGCCAGAGCCCACTCGCCGGTCGCCTTCGCGTACCCAAGCGCCTTAGCGCGGGCGTTTTCCTCGAATGTTCCACCGGTTTCGGGCACGGTTGCAACATCGCCGAACTCTTCCAGCGATTTTAGTGCGACATCCAGCCCCGCGAGGATGGCTGCCATTTCCTCGAACTTCTTGCGGTTGCGCGTTGCGATGACCAGCGTGCGAGCCATCCGG
>Ga0114919_10003044_pt1 | contig 13548 bp, 10 predicted proteins | sample BlataG_FD_88682 | JGI IMG/M metagenome (GOLD analysis project Ga0114919, IMG submission 88682) | Deep subsurface microbial communities from Black Sea to uncover new lineages of life (NeLLi) - Black_00105 metaG | ecosystem: Environmental > Aquatic > Marine > Oceanic > Sediment | place: Atlantic... | reverse complement strand
CGATTTCATCTAAATAATCCTCAACAGAAACCGAAATTATATCGAAAAGAGATGTTATATTGAGATTCGTACTTTCATATGATAACATTCTATAAGGAAGGCTAAGCGTTTGATCATCAGATGGTCCGTCGAAAGTTGACTTATCAATTGTCCAATTCCATTCTTCTAGAGTGATCAGCCAATTGACCATGAAATCTTCAATTTCAGTAATTTTCAAACATTGATAAGCTCCAACTAATGCTCCTTGACCAAAATAAGCCTCTGGGTCTTCACCCAATCCGAAACATTGATCAGCGACTACTCCATTGAAATATTCAAGTGTTTTGATTATTTTATCACCAACACTGACATCAAGGTCATATTTAGAAACTACCAAATATCCAGAAGTTTCACAAAAAACATTATTATTTTCGTCAAGTTCAACCACATCATCATTGCTATCAATAATCCACCCAATGTAATAAAAATCGTCCGGCAAACCACTTGGAAATATTCCAGACCAGCTCGAATCCGCATAACCGCCAGGAGCTATTGATGAGACGCTATCTGTGCCTATTAAATTATCACCTGCTGTAATGAGAGGATCTAATGATGCATAATATGATACAGTAAAAGCAACTGATGAGTCTGAACCAATATTTTCAACATCACACCATACATCAAAACTGGTCTCACCAGATACAACGGTAGTAGGTGTGAAACTAGAGTAGCTCTCGCCTCGATCAGTCAAATCAGCTTCAATAGGTGCAATAGGATCTAAATTGAAGTGTATTGAAAAAGCTGAAGTCAAAGTATCTAAATCTTGGTAGCTATTATAATGGACCATGTCTCCATAATTTAATCCACATGTATAAGAATTAAAATTAAGGATTTCTTGGTAGCTAAAAATAATTTCGCCTGTATCATATAAAATGATTTCAAAAGTTCCAGCTTCCGCACCCAGCCAAAGAGGTACTTCCGACCATTCTGCAACCATATATGAACTACCATCTGAATCAATGTAAATCGATCCACCAGCAGACTGATCTAAATCCTCCCAAAATGGGGCCAGCAGATAAGTATTATCGGAATCTAAAGATGGAATTGGATCATTTGAAAAATCATCAGGTGTCGTATCTGTAAAGCTTAGATACCCATTAGCACCTATAAATATTTCAGTATAAGTTGTATCATAGAATTCAAAAGCAAATGGTAAAGGTATCGTAGCATAACCCTCATCCCCTAGAGGCAATTCTAATCCGCCAGAAGCATCAATCCATGTAAAAGGATAACCTGGAGTCATAGTGTAATTTCTTAAACTACTAATTGTGATTATTTCTGTTTCCACATTATCCAGTAGGTAAAGTTCGCCTGTTACCCGAGGAGCATAACCCGTGAAGTTATAGGTTCTATATTCCGTAGGTATCCATAAATAATCAATAGTTTCTTCTGCCCCAGGTGAAAGACTTGGAAATGTTGCTGAATTAACCTCTGCTTCATCAAGATATAAATATAATTCCACATCCGTCGCTGGATTAATTCCGAGATTAGTTACTGTTGCATGTACGAGATAAGTAGAGCCAACTTCAGGATCAGAAGGAATTTCTAATGATACTCCTATATTATCGTCTAGATCCACAAACATAGTAGAAGCATCGATTCTACCATTTCCAAAATATATATCAAAACCAGGAGCACCTTTGTCTACGGCATGTGCATAAATATAATCTTCAATTTGAGCAGATGTATAGGCAGGATATTCGCTTTTGATAAGGGCCGCAAGACCCGACACATGAGGAGTTGCCATAGATGTGCCAGTCTTATAATCATAATCATTACCTGGTAATGTAGAATAAATTAAGACTCCAGGTGCGGCAACATCGATCCAAGTTCCATAATTAGAGAATCCTGCAAAATTATCAGAAGCATCAGTTGCAGTAACTCCTATTACAGCTGGATAAGCGGCAGGATAATGTTCAGTAGGAACACCATCATTTCCTGCAGCAGCGATTAACATGACACCATGACTTATAGCGTAATCAACACCTTCTTGTTTTGTAACGGAATGAGAACCACCACCGCTATAGCTAATAATATCGGCACCATTATCTACTGCGTGATAACAAGCATCCCTGAATTGCGTATGTGAGCCAGTGCCTGCAGCACTTAAACTTTTTTCAGCAAATATAGAAACATCCGCCATACCAGCAACACCAACTCCATTATTAATGACAGCAGCAATTGTGCCTGCACAGTGAGTTCCATGACCATTGTCATCCCAAGGATCATTATCATTATTTATAAAATCCCATCCTATGGGAAGGTAATTTGCGCTAAGATCAGGGTGGGTGTAATCAATACCTGAATCAATAACAGCAACGAGAACAGACGAAGAGCCTAATTGAGAATTCCATGCATTTTCCATACCTATTAGTGGTTGTGCCCATTCTAAAGAATATAATGGGTCATTAGGAATAAAATCTACCTTATCATAAAAGTTGGGTTCCGCATAAGCGATTCCAGGAATGGATGAAGCCTCGAAAGCAAAATTCTCAATTGAGTCATCAATTAGATCTAACGAGATATAAACTATACTGGAGTTAAAATATGAGTTTTCTTTATGAATTTCGACATCGTATTTCATAAAAAATTCAATTGTTTCTGCTGAAAATTCCGAACTTTCTCTTTGTATGATAAATTCTATCTTATTATCCTCTCTAATATTCATTGAGGAAACGTCATATTGAGTAATTTTGATTTTATCCTCTATACTAGTGGAAGAAAATTCTTGGGCTACTTTTAGGTTTTCTTTGTTATCAAATTTGTCATCTTCAATACTATTGTCATTTTTCACATCTGGAATTATTGCTAAGTAGTTTGAGCATAGAATTGGTAGTAAAAAGAAAAACAACAAAAATAGAACTATTATTCGCGTATTTAATTTTTTCATTGAATTTTCGCCTAAATTTTTTTTGGTAAATTAGATATTTATTGTCTAGATATATCATAATATACTTAAATATCTTGCCAAAATTATGCTCAACAACTAATTATTATTGATGATCGCTATAAAATAATGTTTAGAAGATGTTTTATTAAAGTAAAATGGAATTCAGATTGTATCTTAAATCGTAAAGATTTAAAAGAAGATATGGAAAAAAAGCTTAATTTCCATGAAACTAAAAAAGCAAATTATAAAGATTCTTAAAGAATTTTATTTATGATGGATATAGAAAAATTAACTGCTTTCGATACAAGGAGATACCCAGTTCGACCTCATGTAGGGGTTGGAATACTCTTAATAAGGGATCATCGTCTTCTTTTAATCAAAAGGAAATACGACCCAGATGCGGGTTATTGGTCAATTCCAGGGGGTCATCTAGACCTTGGAGAAAAAGTTGAGGCTGCCGCTGAACGAGAAGGATTTGAAGAAACTGGATTTAAAGTAAAAGTTACGAAATTAGCAGGGATCATTGATAAAATTATGTATGATGAGGCGGGAAAAATTGAATATCATTACGTATTACTTAATTATTTCGTAGATCAAATCGAAGGCCCTCCCGATCAACCTCCGAAAGCTGATGATGATGCCCTTGATGCTAAATTTGTACCATTTGATGAGCTTAAAAACTATCAGCTTACTGACTCCTTAATCGAACTATTGAAACAACTAAAAATTGGCTATTAAGATTGAGATATTCTTTCAAAAAAAATCTATTTCTAAAAGAAAAGAAATTTAATTTTTTTATCATTATTTTCTAATAGGTATTGAAATTTTGAGAACCTAATTTTTAAATAAAATTCATCAAAGGTAATAGAGATGTCCACGTTAATGGGCCTAGCAAAAAGGGGAAAGATTTCTAAAGAAATAGAGATCGTTGCCAAGAACGAGCAATTAGATGTCGAATTCATTAGACGTGGACTTGCGAAAGGTAGGATTATAATCCCAAAATCTAATAGACGAGAGTTAGATAATCCTATAGGAATTGGTAAAGGATTATTAGTGAAAATAAATGCTAATGTGGGTTCTTCAAAAACAGTGTGCAATTTAGATGCTGAACTCGAGAAAGCGAAAATTGCGGTTAAATTCGGAGCAGACACCGTCATGGACTTGAGTACAGGTGTTACTGAGGAGGATGTTAAAAATATTAGGAAAAAGATACTTAATGAAGTTAAAGTTCCTTTGGGTACAGTGCCCATTTATCAATCGGCTTTAAGATCACTTGAGAAAAAGGGTGCTATCATTCATATGGATGAAGACGATATGTTCAATGTAATAGAAGAGCAAGCAAAAGAAGGTGTTGATTTTTTTACTATTCATGTGGGTGTAACGAGAGAAATTGTGAATTACTTAGTAGATCATCCAAGAACCATGGGAGTGGTATCAAGAGGAGGAACCTTTTTAGCCTCTTGGATTTTAAAGAATGAGACAGAAAATCCCTTCAACAAGAGATATGATTACATTCTTGAAATGGCAAAAGAATATGATTTCACACTCTCCCTTGGAGACGGAATGCGGCCAGGAGGAATTTTCGATTCAACTGATTATGCCCAGATACAAGAATTAATTGAAATTTCTAAATTAGTTAAGAGAGCGTGGCAAAAAGATATTCAAGTAATGGTAGAAGGGCCAGGACACATTCCAGCACATCAAATTGAAGAAAACATAAAAATTCAAAAATCATTATGCGATGAAGCTCCTTTTTATGTTTTAGGGCCATTAGTAACAGATATCGCTCCAGGTTATGACGAAATCGTAAGTGCAATAGGCGGAACCATTGCTGGATTAGCAGGAGCAGATTATCTTTGTTATGTTACTCCTTCTGAACACTTAGGTTTGCCGAATAAGGATGAAGTTAAAAGAGGTGTGATTGCTTCTAAAATTGCTGCTCATGCAGTCAATATTGCCAAATACGGTAAGAGAGCCTCAAATTGGGATTACAGAATGGATATTGCTCGGAAAAATCTTGACTGGAAAGAAATGATCAAACAATCAATCGATCCTGATTTAGCTCAAAAAATACATTATAGAGATGGTAACGCTATTGATGAGGACGTATGTAGTATGTGTGGCGAATTTTGTGCAATAAAACTCTTAAAGGAAGCATTAGAAAGTAAAAAGAAATCAAAGAATTAGTGTAATAATCAGAACTTTTTATAGAGGGTATAATGATGAAAAAAGTATTAACAATAGCAGGTTCAGATTCAGGAGGAGGCGCAGGAATTCAAGCTGATTTAAAATCTTTTTCTGCTCGAGGAGTTTTTGGAATGAGTGTGATTACTGCTCTTACAGCTCAAAACACAATAGGAGTTCAAGGTGTTTTTGAAGTCGATCCAACCTTTGTGGGAAAACAAATTGATTCTGTAATGACCGATATAGGAGCCGATGCGTGGAAAACGGGCATGCTTTCTAATGCTGAGATTATCAAAGTAGTAGCTAATCGAGCATCTCATTATAATGTCAAACTTCTCATAGTTGATCCTGTAATGGTTGCAAAAAGTGGTGATCAGCTTTTACAGGCTGAAGCAAATTCTACTCTTATATCTCAGCTTGTTCCATTAGCTTATGTAATAACTCCAAATCTTCACGAAGCTCATGCGTTAACAGGGATTGAAATAAAGAATATAAATGATGCTCAAGAATCCGCAGTTAAAATCTATGAGATGGGTGCTAAGAATGTGGTTGTTAAAGGAGGTCATTTACCAAACGTTAATGATTCGATTGACGTTCTTTATGATGGAAAAAAATTTACAGAATTTCGAGTGCCTCGTATTAATACAACTAACACACATGGTACAGGATGTACATTTGCTTCAGCATTAGCTGCCGAATTAGCTAAAGGAAATAATATAAAAAATGCAGTGCATATTGCTAAAGCATATTTAACACATGCCATTCAAAGAGCAGATGATTTACATATAGGAAAAGGTCATGGTCCAACAGATCATTCGCTTGGGAGTGAAGTAAAAGTAGATCTTAATATTGTTAGTGTTAGAGAACTTTAGATTTTATTCATTCTAATCAATTTAATAATTTGTTCCAGTTTCCTAATTATATCATGAGAATTTTTACCGAATAATCTCATCATGGGTTCTTTCCCAATTGCGCCTTTATCCCAGATTATATCGGGTATTTTCCCCTTTTTTTTTATACTCTCTTTTATCAACCATTGCATCGTTGAATATTCTTTTACCTTGACTTTATCTGGTTGTTCTTCTCTAAAAGCTTCCTGTAGTTCTAGCTCTGATTTTTTATTTATTGATTTTATTAATTCAGGTATATATTTTAAATTAATGACGAAATTAATTGAATTATCAAATTCTTTAGCTGTAAGAATTAATCTGGCTGTATGATCAGAAGCTCCAAATTTAATTTCACCTGAAGCCTTTGGGAAACCATTGATTATTGTGATGCGCCCTTCAATTCCAGCAATCTCATTTTTATCTTTTGCGTTAGGGAGAGAACCAGAGATATTCATTCTAACTTCTGGTACTAACTTACTAAAATTTTTGTCTTTAGAAATTATATTATATATTTCTCTAATTTGATTAATGACATTCTGCTTTTCTTCTGAAATTGGTTTCATTATATTCCTATAAAAAAAATTAGTTATTTAGCACGTTCAAAAGCCCATTTGGCTTTTTCCGTTAATCCAAGTTTTTCATAAGCCTTCCCGAGATATAAGAAAGCTTCCGGAAAATCATATTCCTCTTTTACCAATTTAAACAGATGACCAATGGCCATATCATATCTTCCTTTCAAAAAGAACGTTTTTCCTTTTAAAAAGAGAAGATACTGAAGTTTTTCTTTAAATAAGCCTGCACTTTCTAAATCAAACAATAAATCAAGCGCACCTTCATATTCCTGGGCATCAATTAAATCTTCCGCAGCAGAAACTCTCTTATGAAAAAGAATTTTTTTTGCGATTTTTTCGATTTTGCTTGTTTTTTGCTTCAGTAATCGTTCTTCTAATGTTCCTTCTTCTTGTTCTTCTTTCTTTGCTAGATATGCTTTACATCTCCCGATGATATAGGAATCATACTTCTTAGAACAGAGGGGGCAATTAGAACTATGGAGAATCCATTCACTTAAGCAACTCTCATGAGCTGGATGATTCATTGGGCATTCATACGATTTTTCAACGCTTTTGTCTATTTCAGTATGACAGATTATACAAGAAGGCATTTTGATTGTATTTTTAATTGTTTAAACCAATCTTAAAGAATCTATATATTATATTAATAAAAATTATATTTTAATAATATAATTTTTTTACTATTATTGATTAAGGAAATTAAATTCTTTATTTTTAAATTTTGAGAGACTTAAATCATGTCGTTCAATATTACAAAATCGTTTAATGAATTATTTAGCGCTTTTTTAGAAAAAACAAAAGATGTAATAGCTATTATTGTTTCTGATAGTGAAGGTTTAATAGTTGCGGGAGAGACATCTAAAGAAGTAGATATGGAAGTTATTTCAGTTTTAACGGTAATTATTAATCCAATTTCAGAAAGGATTCGAGATGAATTCGCATTTAAACAATTCGGTACGGCCTCATTCGATACTGATGATTATCGTTTACTTTTTATTTCTGTTAATGAAAATGTCACTTTAAGTATTGTCTTAAGCAATATGGCCTCAATAGATAGAGTTTCACCTTATGCATATTTTATCGCAGAAAAAACTGCGCAAATTATCAATGCTGAAACGGGTGATCTGAATCAAATTCAACTTGATATTCCTGATTTTGAGTATGAAGGTGAATCAGTTGATAGATTAAAGCATCAAATTTATCAAATGAGATTAGATACTGGAGGGATATATAGATTCAAATTCATAATAATCGGTGATCATCAAGTTGGAAAGACCTCTATTGTAAGAAGATATGTCGATAAGAAATTTTCAAAAGATTACCGTGCAACTATCGGTATAAATATCCTTGCCCATAGCTTTCCATTTCTTGGTAATGAAGTACATCTCTCTCTTTGGGACGTGGGGGCCCAAAATTATTTTAGGAGATTCCGACGTACATATTACATGGGGTCACAAGCAGCTTTCATTGTATTCGATTTAACAAATCGAGAGACTTTTGAGAATGTAAAAGTGTGGCTTGATGAATTATCTAACTTTATTGGAAAATCCGATCTCCCTATTGTAATCGTTGGAAATAAAACTGATTTAAAGGAACAAAGAGCTGTCAATTACGAAGAGGGTGTTGCTTTAGCAACTGATTTGTCTGAAAAAGGTATACCTAAAATATCTTATATTGAGACGAGTGCCTTAAGTGGCGAAAACGTTGATGATGCATTCAGCTTAATTTCATATCATTATATTATGAAAAGCAAAGAAAGAGAAGAGAGATTGGTAAAAGAGGATATAATGAATGAGATTAATTGCATTTTCAACAATAGAGACCATTTAACACTTACATTTATTACAGAAAGCCCGTTTTGGAACCCAGGTTTACAAATTATGTCCGAATTAAAACCATTAGGAGAGTTTGAAACTTTAAAGGATACAAGGGAAGAAAAAACTTATAGATATTCAAAGGGATTAGTTTTAAAAAGCTACTTATATGATACTATTGATCTATCAGATGCAGATGGCGCATTTTGTATTTTTGATGCTCGCGATAAAGAACTCATCGAGCCCAAATGGAAAGAAATTGTCACTAACATTATTGAAAACATAAAGGAAAATAAGGTTGTCTTAATAGGTGTGAGAGTCGAGCCTGAGAAAATAGATTGGTCTGTTTTAATGGAGGGATTTGAAGTGAACGAGGTATTAGAAAAAAAAATGGTCTCTCTTTTATTCTTTAAAATCGGTGTTGAATATCGTTTGGAAATCTACGATCAACTCAAAGTTATGCTAAATACAATAAAAACTATTTCTTAATAGATAATAATTTTGAAATAAAAATTAGTCTCTTCAATTTCTCTTATTTTTTTTTACTATCTATTAATTTTATTTTGAATTTTAGATATCTAATTTTTATGATAGAGATAAGAACCAATTAACCACAGTTTTACTTCCAAGTAAACCTCCACAAGTAGTCATGTGAATTTTTTCAACATTTTCTTTAGTTAGAGGGATAATGTCTTCAATTCTTTTCGTTATATCATTATGCGTACCTTCCTCAATCATTAAAAAATCTCCTCCTAATGTCTTCGCAATAAATGCCAAAGGAAGCCATTCGTAATACACACGGATTTTAGCTTTCTCATTTTGCAGAAAATAAGCATATATACCTCCATAGTATGTTATAGCATGAAAATCTCCAACGAAACTACCACTATATCTGTCTTTATAGTGTTTATCAATTAATAACTCTTCATATGATTTACATTTTTTAGACCAGAGGGTTGAATCTCCTCCTATACATCTAACACCTCCCCGTTCTATATCTGGCATATTTAAATATTTGTAGAAAACATAATGATAAAAAGTCAGGCTATACGGCACAGTATCAAGAATAAATTCTGCCACTTTTCCTTCTATAGCGATAATTAAATTAGTAAAAACACCATAAAGAATATAGAGTGCGCAAATGATTGTACCTTCATGAAATATACCAATTATCGTTCCCACAGTCCGGTTTACTGCTACATTTGAAGAACCATCCACAGGATCTATTGTAATTCCAAAACTTCCATTACTAAAAAATGGGCTGGCCTCCTCAGAAGCAATAAACGCAAAATCGGTATCTGCATCTTGTAGGGTCTTTAAAATTATTGAATGAGTGAGAATATCTTCATGGATTTGCTCTTCGCCATAAATATTTTCTGTATTATTTACAGGCTCGGAAATATCCATTCTATAATGAATTTCACGTGACGTTATTCCTTTCTCCAGTAGTCCTCTTATTGGTATTGTTGCCTCAGCAATGATTTTAATTAAATTGATTAGACCGCTCTTATTTGGGAAGTAAGGAGAAATATTTGTTTCAAGCCATTTTGAAAGCTTAATATTTTCAGTTTTATCCTTCATATGAAACATTTTTTTTCTATTATATGTTAAAATAGTAATTAATAAAAGATAATTCTATTGGTGAATCGTCAAATAGTTCCTACATTTTATTTGAGTTTTTTTTTGAATTATTTATTTAATGATATTTTTTATCCTAAAGGAGATCTAGAATTTATAAGAGTAATTTTTAAAAGTTTAATAGAGAATTATAGATTTGAGCACTAAAATTATGATTCGAGGGATTTTTTTGAAATTGTCATTAAATTCTAAAATTAGATTAAATAATGATGTTGAAATGCCACGTTTCGGTCTAGGAACTTGGAAAACGAAAGGTAAAGATGCAATAAATGCCGTAAAGTGGGCTATAGAAGCGGGTTATATTCATATAGATACAGCATCCCTATACGGAAATGAGAAAGAAATCGGTCAAGCAATTAAAGAAAGCAAAATTCGTCGTGAAGATATTTTCATCACATCTAAAGTATGGGATAGTGATCAAGGATTTGATCCCACCTTAAAAGCTCTTGATATAAGTCTTAAGAAGCTAGGCACCAGTTATGTAGATTTATACCTTATTCATTGGCCGAGAAAGCAAAAAAGAAAAGAAACATGGACTGCTTTAGAGAAGATAAATAAGGATGAAAAAGCTCGAGCAATTGGAGTGGCAAATTATTGGATTCATCATATCCAAGAAATATTAGAAAATTTTGAAATTATACCTGCTGTTAATCAATTCGAATTATCACCATACCTATATCGAGAAGAACTAATAAATTTCTGTAGAGAAAATAATATTGCAATTGAAGCTTATAGCCCTCTTACACATGGAAAGAAATTAAACAATCCAAAATTAAGAAATATTGCAAAAAAATACAATAAATCAACTGCTCAAATATTAATCCGATGGGGTCTACAGCATGTTTTTATTGAAATTCCTAAATCAACTCAAAAAGAACATATTATTCAAAATGCAGATGTTTTTGATTTTCAGTTAAGGGAAGAAGATATGATAGCACTTAACGAGATCGAAGAAAATTATCAACTTTTATACGATACGAGCAAGTGGGATTAATTTAAGTACAATAGCAATCCCATCAACCATAAAGAAAATTAAAGATTTAATTAAAACTTAAAAAAAACAATCTCTACAATAATTATGAAAAATTTTCAAGAATTATCTGAAATTAAGGAAGGAAACAATTATAAGTATTATTCAAATGGTAAATGGCAAACATCTCTTTCAGGAAAAACTATACCTGTTCATAATCCCTATAATAAGGAATTGGTTGGGAACATACAAGCTTGTACCAAAGAAGAAGTAGATGAAATTATCAATATTGCTCATGAGAATATAGAATGTTGGAAAGATACACCCTTACATAAACGAGCAGAGATCTTAAGTAAAGCAGCAAATTTAATGGTTAAATGGTCAGAACCTCTTGGATATTTATTAATGAAAGAAATCGGTAAACCTATCAATAGTGCAATATCGGAAATTGTAAGAACAGCTGATATTTTTAAAGCAACAGCAGATTCTCGTACTCTATTTTCAGGAGAAACAATATTAGGAGATGCCTTTGAAGGATATACCAAGGAGAAAATATCAATGACATATAGAGTACCATTAGGAGTTGTGTTGTGTATAAGTCCATTTAATTATCCTTTTAATTTAGCAGGTTCTAAAATTGCTCCAGCATTAATGGCAGGTAATAGCGTAGTATTGAAACCACCGTCTCCAGGTCCATTAACCGCTTTACATTTTGGAATTATTTTAGAAAAAGCCGGTTTACCACCAGGTGTATTTAACATTATTACAGGTCGCGGTTCCGAGATTGGAGATTATTTAGTAAGCCATCATATGATAGATATGATTAGCTTTACAGGATCCTCCGAAATAGGTGAAAATATAGCAAAAATTGCGGGTATGAAACCCTTATTACTTGAATTAGGGGGTAAAGATGCAGCCATTGTTATAGATGACGCTGATTTGAATGTTACGGTAAAAGCAATTGTTACAGGTGCTTTTTCATTTAGTGGTCAACGTTGCACAGCAGTAAAAAGAGTATTGCCTATGCCAGGTATAGCAGATAAACTAATTGAAAAAGTAACTGAAGAAACTCTTAAATTAAAAATTGGCGATCCAGCAAATGACAATACAATTGGTCCCCTCATCAATTCAGAACAGTGTGGATATGTTCAAGGTTTAATCGATGATGCACTTGAAAAAGGTGCAAGATTAATATGTGGAAATAAACGAAAAGAAAATATCATATGGCCTACAATTTTAGACAATGTGACCGATGATATGAGAATTGCTTGGGAAGAGCCATTTGGACCTGTGCTTCCTTTTATTCGAATAAAGAGCGCAGAAGAAGCTATCGAAATTTCAAATAAGTCTAAATATGGTCTACAAGGTATGATATTCACAGAAAACATTGATTTAGCGTTTAATATCGCTCAAGAATTAGATGTCGGAACTGTACAAATAAATGGAAAAAGTGCTAGGGGTCCAGATCACTTTCCTTTCTTAGGAACTAAATCTTCTGGATTAGGAACCCAAGGGATTAAATATGCTCTAGAGGCTATGAGCCGACCTAAAGTAGTCGTTATGAATTTATCTGAGAGAGGTAAACTTGTGAAAAAATGTTCTTTTACTGAAGATTATTAAAATCTTTACTTGAATTTCTAATGGAATATTAAAGCGAAGTTTATATTTTGAAAGATTAATTTTTATTATAAATCTAAAATTCTATTTGTCTATATGAGATTCTAATGGTTAGCAATATAATTTTTAATAAAAAGTAAAAAAAGTGAAAAAAATGGTTGAAAGTAAGGAAAATGAAAAACCTAACAAATTTATGATTGGTCCTGGATTGGGACTTATCATACTAGGAATAGCTTGCTAAAAAACCATAAAAAAACAATTTCTTCCTATTATGACTCAAAAAGTAGTATTAATCTTCACTAAAATCCCGATACCCGGATTTGTTAAAACCAGATTGGTGAGCGGGACGTGTTTGTCAGATAAAGATGGTGCTTTGATAGCAGAGGCAATGCTTAAGGACACAATCGTGCTTGCTTGCAAAAGTGATGCTGATAGAGTGGAATTGGGTTTTATTCCTGAAGATAATATTTCTAAATTAGAGAAAATTGTTGAATCTGTTCAAAAGGATGGACATATAACAAAATCAATATCATATCATGTTCAGGAAGGTTCAAATTTCGATGAGAAGTTTAGTTCAGTAGTAAAAAAAGCCTTCAGAAATAATGCAGATTTCTTAGTAGTTTTAGGAGCAGATTTACCGTATCTTGATTTGAATATAATTAATGATGCATTTAACCAACTTTCAGAAACCAATAAAACAGAAAGAGTGGTCATAGGTCCTGCTGGGGGCGGGGGGATTTATTTAGTAGGAATGACCCGTAAATTTGACGGAAATCGTTTTGTTGAACATAATTTATTTCAGGGTGGAATTGAGATCTCACAATTTATTAAATTGTGCAATTCTGAGAATATTGAGCTCATTTTGCTACCCCCCTTTATAGATATCGATCTTGAAGAAGATTTAGTGTCTTTAATCTCATTTATCAAGGCATTG
>Ga0114919_10003042_pt1 | contig 13549 bp, 6 predicted proteins | sample BlataG_FD_88682 | JGI IMG/M metagenome (GOLD analysis project Ga0114919, IMG submission 88682) | Deep subsurface microbial communities from Black Sea to uncover new lineages of life (NeLLi) - Black_00105 metaG | ecosystem: Environmental > Aquatic > Marine > Oceanic > Sediment | place: Atlantic... | reverse complement strand
TATTTTTATTATTCTGACAATAGGGGTGGTTACAGTAGTACGATGTTTAGCGAAATTCTATCAGGGCTATATGGCCCAAAAAGTGGTGCAGGTGGGAATAAATCATTTGCGTGAAGATGCCTACGGACATGTTATGGATATGCCGATGGGGTTTTTCGCTAATGAAAGGCCGAGCGACACGGTCAGCAGGATTGTCCGTGACACCAGTGTGATGGGCAAGGCAATCAAGATAATGCTTGGCAAAGCGCTTCGAGAACCCCTTAACGCTATGTTTATGCTGTGTTGTGCGATGCTGCTGAACTGGCAGCTAACGCTGATATTTATCTGTGCTGCGCCGCTTGTGCTGGGTCTGCTGGTTATTTTCGGTAGAAAGATGAAAAAGGCCACAAGAAAATCTCTGATAGCGGGCTCGGAGATGTTGGGAAAGCTGCAGGAGACGATGTCGGGGCTTCGAGTTGTGAAAGTTTATAATCAGCAGGTGTATGAGCGAGAGACTTTTAAGAAGATAAACAACAGATTGCTGAAACAATTGCTTAAAATCTCGAAAGTTGATGCGGCTACGATGCCGGTGTTGGAGGTGCTTGGGATGGTGGCGGCCTCGGCGGCTTTGATAGTAGGGGTGCACTGGGTCACCCAGAACCGGATGGACGGTCCAGAATTTTTGGGTTTGTTGATTTTGCTGGGCGCCGCCGCCGAGTCAGTGCGCAAAACAAGTGATATCTGGAACAAGATACAGGAAGCCAATGCCGCCGCGGAAAGGGTGTTTGCTATCACAGATGAGCCGATAGAAAAGGAAACCGCCGGCGCATTTGAACTTGCACCCTTGAAAGATAAAATCGAATTTATAAATGTTGTATTTACCTATCCCGGCGCGGACAAGGCGGTTCTGAAGGGAGTCCACCTTTGCGTACAGGCGGGACATAATGTTGCTATTGTGGGGCCGAACGGTTCGGGCAAAACAACACTGGCAAACTTGTTGCCGAGGCTTTACGACCCCGATAGTGGCCGGATTTTGATAGACGGTAAAGACATTCACGATGCGACACTGTTTAGTTTGCGCAGCCAGATTGCAATGGTCACGCAGAATGTGGTGACATTCAACGATACCATTGCCGCGAATATTGCGTACGGCAGGCCCGGCGCGACCAGAGAAGAAATAATTGCCGCAGCCAAGCGTTCTTTTGCTCACGAATTTATCTGGCCCCTGCCGGACGGCTATAATACAATCATCGGCGAGCAGGGTGCCGGGCTCAGTGGGGGCCAGTTGCAGAGAATTGTCATAGCCAGGGCGATTTTGAAGAACCCCGCAATCCTGATTTTCGATGAGGCAACCAGCCAGGTTGATGCCGACAGCGAAGCCAAGATTCACGCTGGGCTCGAGGAAATTATGCAGGATAGAACCAGCTTTATAATCGCCCATAGATTCAGCACCGTTATCACCGCAGATGTGATAGTGGTGATGGATGACGGGCGAATTATCGCGCAGGGCCAGCACGATGAGCTAATACAAAGCTGCTCGTTGTATCAAAGTTTGTACGAAACACAGTTGGTGGGTTCCCCAAACGCAAAAAGAGGGCGTTTGGGGGCCCCTGGTAAAAGCATAGTATAGAACCGTGAATGGTGGAACGTAAATCGAATCACGAGATACAGGATGCGCCTTGGCTGCTCAGATTTGCCTGACCGGTTGGAGAATTTCTGTATAGTTGCACCCAAAAATTCGTATTTTGATTTACAGGAAATTACTCATCTTGCCGATTAAACCTTAAGTAATGTAACAGGGGCCGACCTTGCGGGGTCGGGCTCCCATTTCGCAGAAAGTCGTGAAATGGGAGCCCGAAGCAATGTTATAGAATTTGACGGTATCGGTTGGTATTTTTGGGACTGAAACTATGGCCGAGCTTTTACGGCAAAAAAAAGCACGCGAGCTCTTCAAAAGGTATGAAGGCAATCCGATAATAACGCCGGAAAACTGGCCCTATCCGACAAATGCGGTATTTAATCCCGCAGCAGTCAAGTTGAATGCAGAGACGTTGCTATTGATTCGTGTCGAGGATATGCGCGGCTTCTCGCACCTGACTGTTGCCCGCAGCGCCGATGGATTCACCAACTGGCAGATAGACCCGGAGCCAACGCTTGAAGCGGACCAAAGTTCTCGAGAGGAAAGGTGGGGTCTGGAAGACCCTCGCATTGTTTGGCTCGAGGAGCAGAAGCAGTTTGGCATTACATATACCTCATTCAGTGAGGGCGGCCCTGTGGTTTCGCTGGCGATTACCAAAAATTTCAAAACCTTTGCCCGCCTCGGTGCCCTTCTACCGCCGGAAGATAAGGATGCCTGTCTGTTTCCTTGCAGGTTCAGGGGACGATTTGCCTTGATTCACCGCCCGATTGTTCGAGGCCAAGCCCATATGTGGATCAGCTTCTCACCAGATTTGAAGCATTGGGGCGACCATAGGCTTCTGATTAAAACAAGGCAGGCTTATTGGGACTGCCATAGAGTCGGTCTGGCCTGTCAGCCCATAGAAACAGCCCAGGGTTGGATGATATTCTATCACGGCGTACGCGTTACCTCAGCAGGAGCAATATACCGCGTTGGAGTGGCTCTTCTGGATTTGGAGGAGCCGTGGAAAGTCTTGCGGCGAAGCGATGAATGGGTTTTAGGGCCGAGGGCGCCCTACGAGCGTGTCGGCGATGCGGATGACGTCGTGTTTCCCACCGGTGCTATTGTTCACAAAGAAACCAATCAGCTTAATCTCTATTACGGCGCCGCTGACTGCAGCGTGGCTGTCGCAACAGCTAACTTAAGCGAGACCATCGACTATATTATGTCCTGTCCGGAAGTGGAGGGGTAATCCTTAAACAGGACAAAATTACAACTCTAAGAGCCTATCCGAATAACCGGGTCGTTATGAGGCCGAGCGAAAAGTTCGAGGCCAAGGCGGCAGGCTAAAAACGCCCGGAAGCGTGCTTTGCTGCACGTTGAGGACGTTTTTGGCCGACAACGCAGGCATCGGACTTTGCAGCCGGCCGCAATAGAGCGGGTTATTCGGATAGGCTCTAAGTTTATCTGTTGCTTTCTACGGTCCTTGGTGCATTTTCCAAAAGCGTTTCCTGGGCTCGTTTATTCCACCGCCCGTCACGCAAGTCCGCATCTTAATAGATGCGAGCTGCCCGCCAATAATCTTGTCGCGTTCGAGCTCAGGTTCGGCCGCTAACCGGCGCCCCGCTGGTCCGGGGCGTCCTTGCTGCCCGTTTGTTTTTGCCCTTCCCGACCGCCCCGGCTATCTCTGCGCTGACCGCCGCGGCCCTGGCCACCTCTGCGTTGACGTTCGCCCTCGTCCTGGTCGGCTCTACGCCGACCGCCGCCACCGGTTCTTTGGCGCGGTGGCATCAGGTCGGTCATCGCCTTGATGCGAGCCGATAATTCACGGACCACTTCCGGGTGCTCCGCTGAGAGGTCTCGCTCTTCGCCCGGGTCATCATTTATACAGAACAGTAGTGTCTGGCCTGTCTCTTGGACCTGAACCAGTTTCCATTCACCATCGAGGATGGCGGCATCCCCTTTTGCGATCACGATGCCCTCTGGAGGTATCTCTTTGCCGTCACGGATCGCCGGCCACAGGTTCTTGCCATCGAAAGGCCTACTGTTCTGAGGCTCCACCCCAAGCGCCGCCGTCAGGGTCGGGAACCAGTCCATTACCGAAATCACCTGACGACACTTGCGTCCGGCTGGAAGCACGCCCGGCCAACGCATCGCTGCAGGAACGCGAATGCCGCCTTCCCACAACTGTCCCTTTTCTCCTCGGAGCGGGTCATTGCTGGCGCCACCTTTGTCTTCCGCTCCGCCATTATCGCTGGCGAAGAGGACGAGGGTGTTGTTGCGCATTCCTTCGGCGTCGATGGTATCCAACACCCGGCCGATGGCGGCGTCCATCGCATCGACCATAGTCGCGAGGATTTGACGACGTTGGTCAGTAACTCCTTTGGCCGCATACTTCTCGGCCTTGGGCACTGGCGGCTCCCGCAATGGCGTATGCACAACGTGAAAAGGCATATAGAGAAACACGGGTCTCGATTTGTCCCGATTCCTGAGCAGCTTAACGGCTTCGTCGGCCAACAGGTCCGTGCAGTATTTTCCTTCTTCGTTGAGCTGAACGCCGTTACGTTGCCAGTCCGGCTTACCCGTACTGGGGATGGTATGCCGGTAAGGCTCGGAGGAACCATGAAGATGTCCGTAGAAGTGGTCGAAGCCGCGGTTATGCGGCAGATAAGCGTCGTCAATGAAGCCACCAAGGTGCCACTTTCCGAGGCAGAAGGTCTGGTAACCGGCGGCTTTGAAACTCTCAGGCATCAAGTGCTCACCCAGATCAAGTCCGGGAACATCCTCCTTGAAATTCCCCGTTGCTCCTAAACGAATCGGATTGCGACCGGTCATCAGCGCTACGCGTGTCGGACCGCAAATAGGATAGGAATAGTACCTGTCCAGCTCGATGCCATCGGCAACAAGCCCGTCTATGTTGGGTGTTTCAACTACGCTGCCGTGATAGCCGACATCATTCCACCCATAGTCATCGGCGACAAAGATAACCAGATTCGGATGTTTTAAGGAGGATGTCGCTGCAGATTCAGGATTGTTCTTCTTTCTCTTCTTAAGCGGCGTGGTCCAAAAATAGACACTGTGTTCTTCGTAGTCCTCGCTGGAAGTAAGCTTGACGACTTTGTCTGGCCTGACTCCTCTCATTCGGAAGTCGTGCGAGACAATCCGCGAGCCGGGCTTGAGCTTCTCCAGCTGCGGAATCAGCTTCACATTCAACTCCGGAAGCAGGTAGAGAGTGATTACGTCTGCCTTGCTGAGGTCGAGGGTGAAGATGTCCTTCTGCTCAATTCTAACCAGGTGTCCAACGTTGCTCCTCTCGACGTTTTCCAGCGACTCTTTCACACGCTGCGGGTCTATGTCGTAGCCTTCGGCCTTGCAGCCGTACCTCCTGGCCGCCGTTGTTACGATTCGGCCGTCCCCGCAGCCCAGGTCGTAAACCAAGTCGTCCTTTGTGACTTTCGCTAACTCCAGCATCTTGTCCACCACGTCCTGAGGCGTAGGGACAAAGACGACGTCTGGAGCGCGGGTTTTCTCGACTTGCTCCTTTACCTCCTGGGCGCTCACACCGCTGAGAGGACAAACAAACAATGCGCCCCCTGCCACGGCCCGGAGAAAATCTCGTCGTGAAATCTTTTTCATCATATATCCCTTTCTATAATACCTTAACGCACATTTGCCTATCAGTTAAATTTAATAACTCAAACTGACCGTTTTTTACTGTCATGCTGAGCCGAAAGGCGAAGCATCTGGCCTGAGCAACAGAAAACAACGTTTCATTACAGGCCAGATTCTTCGCCCGCCTTTGGCGGGCTCAGAATGACAAGGTGTTATATGTCATTGCAAATAAAAGAATTACGACTACTGCCACCATCGAATCGGTCAGTTTGAGTTAATAAAACGTTTTCAATAAGCCTCATACTATCAAATTTGATTGTTAATGCACGACTTTATGCGGGAAATCCGCTTTGTATATCTCCAAAAGAGTCTGTTCCGCTTGCTTATTCCACAGCCCGTCACTCAAGGCTTGAGCTACCTGCGGAATTTGGCTCTGGAGCTTTTCCAGCGGTATAAGTCCCAGGTCTTTGCAGGCCGGATAAACAATAATTTTGCCGGCTATGAGGCGGTTTTCAATCGCCCGAATCCCTTCAGCGGCGCTGTCGAGCCCACAGACAGCAGCGACAGAAAGATTGGTATCGAGTCGGCCGGATTCCACCTTCGCCAGTACGGTCTTCATATCCTCAAGAACAGAGCCGCTGGTCCCGATAAAATAAAGCTGCTTTTGTATGTAAGCGTCCATGTCAACTCTGGCGCTAACTGCGGCAGGTATGCCGGCGAAGATGTTTATGATGCCGCGATTGGCGGCCGCGCGCACAGAGGCAGCAACCAGACCAGGCACGGGCGCCATCAAAGCGGTATAGTCGAAAGAGGCCGCGATTTTCTCTTTCGTGGGATTGTATGGCCTGTACTCAATATCGTTTTTCTTAGCTAAAGGTGCAGCAATTTTTGTTAAGGCGGCCAATCTGTTGTCGTCCACGTCGCCTGCGAAAATGCTGACGCCTTCGACGCCCTGGCAGATGCTTCGTATCACGTGCATCATACCCATTGGTCCACCGGCGCCGATAATGTTAATTCTGTTACCTGCCCGAATCTCGCCGGTCTCAGGGATGTATTCCATAGACTCAGCGGGGTCCGAGCCGGTCGTGCCGATTAGACGAATACCGCCGTAGTGAAATTGGCCCACCATAGCAACAACGTCTCTGCCGAATTTACCACCGCAAAGAACGATATTGAAAAGGCCTCTCGGGGCGACTTTGGCAAAAAGCGCTTCGACAGTTTCGCCGCAGCAGCCGAAATAGATTACATCGTCATAGCCGGCATCGTTAAGTTCCGATAGACTGGCTGTTTTCTTTATAGCTATATCCAATCCGACTGGTGGCGGGGACTGCGAGACCCACGTTATTTGAGCCGGCCTGCCATAGCGACTAAACAAATTTCGAAAAACATCTTCGGCAACCTTCACATCAACAACGACAAGCATCTGTCCATCTGTTTTTAATTTTCGGCGTTCTTTGCAGGCATAAGCATCTTCGACACAGGCCCAGGGCTCTATCAGAGCTACAGCCGAGCCGGAAAGCTCTTCCGAAACCGGTATCAGCATAGACTCACCTTCCGGGGAGGTGATGACCCTTTTGTCCATCAGAACGTATTCGGCAAGAGCGCCCTCAAAATTGTATCCGAAGGCGCCACTGGCACCGGCGGTCTTGAGCCAACGGTAGTCGGTCTGAACCAGATACCTCTGGCCGGGCTTGAAGTCTTCCACGCCTGGGCCAACCGCCTCAATTCTAACGACCGCCTCGTGGCCCGGCACAGTCGGAGCGTCACCGGGGACATAACTGGGAATTTCTTTCAGCACTTCAGGAGAAATCCCTGAAAGCACTTCGCCTTTGCGCACGTGGGATGAGAATTGCTTCAGTAGTTTAAGGTCGGAAAAGCACAATCCAACCGCCTCAACCCGGCAGAGAATTTGATGCCGACCAGGCCTGGAAACCTCTTTGGATTTATTCAGGACAAGCTCATCCGGCCCAATCAACTGAACCGCATATTGGGTTTCTGGTATATTTGCCATAGGATTTACCGTCTCGTGTCACGAAGCACGAGTCACTTTATTTAATATTTCCTCGGTGGTTACGTCCTCGTTTAAGCCGGCGAGTTTATCTTCCTGCTCCGGCTGCAACGAGCTGCCGAGTTCCTGGAAGAATTCGTTTTTCTCTGCAACGGTCGCAAAATTCTTTTTAGCCCAACTGCTGGTATATCCCAGCCCGCATCTTTGCTGGAGTGCCGAATGGGCGTAAACAATATGGGCACCTTTTAAGAATATCGGTACCAGCGGTGAGAGCTCCTCGGTATCGAAGCTGTCCACAAATTTTTGGCCCGGGCTGTTCATTTCCGTCCCGACCACAACCGGCAGGCCTAATTTTTCGGCCAATTCCACAACCTGGTAAAGGTTCTTTAGCTTCTCATCTTTGACACCCGGCGTATAGTTGCGGTCCGGGATAATATTGATGGCCGCTGCGCCGGTGCTGGTAGCAACTTCTATAAGCTCTTCGATGGCCTTTTCGGCTCCGCTTAGACCATTGAGCCAGGTCATAGTCGGGATGCCGCCGGCGGCGAGTACGAACCGGCTGGTAGCAGCCATAAGCGGAAACGAGCCTTTGTCGGGCACTACATAACCGACGCCGCCGCGTTTCATAGTTTTGGCGCGAATGGTATCTAAAAGACTTCTGCCTTCCGGCAGCTGAAGCGATTCGGCCTCGGTGCCTAATTTGTCAGACCAGAACTCGGCCAGGACACGGCCATCACCGAAGACTTCTCTGGCCTTGCGAGCGTAGGCAAGGCAGATATGCCGCTCGGTGGGATTGCCTGACGGCGTCAGAACAAGCACATCCCGCTCATAATCCAGTGCTGCCGGCTGGAGATACTTATTTACCCTTTCGGTCAAATCCCGATTTCTCTGCTGGGCGGTTCTGCGAAGATTGAGTAAAAACTCTCGCTGCCGGCCCTGCAGCTTGGCCTTCGGGAATCCTACACCCATATGGTACGAGATGCCCGGCTCACCGGGCGAGTTAATCACCCCCTCGGCAAATTCCGGCACGAAAACGCGTGTCTCCAATCCGCCGCACCCCTTTAGCCCGAGCATCCTGGCCGCGGCAAGGAATTCCTCCAGGGCATCGAGCACATCAAAATCCACCACGCCGGCAACAGCTAAGCCGGCCTTGCGAGCGAGCCAGGCGAACTTGCTCGGCGAATAGCCGTAACTGTTGTAAGAGAAAAAGGTGTGACAGTGCAGGTTGACATCCGTACCAGCCTGCGACAGAGTTATTTCGCCGGCCTCGACCTTCTCGCACAGCGCAGAGATCGCCTGTCTTCTTTCGACAGAGTCGAAACTGTCCAGTTTATGTTCGAGTTCTTCAATCATCTTTCGCAACCTTTAGGAATAACACAGACAAAGCCAAAAGCTTCTCTGCCATAGTTAAAAAACTGATGGGTTTCGTTTGGTGCGATGTATACAGCATCCTGAGGTTTGAGTTTTCTTTCAAATGTTCTTCCGTCAAGGTCTTTTCCTTTTAACAGGCCGATGCCTTTTACTACAAATATTTCGTGCTCCCAGGGATGGCTTGCGCAGCTTGTATGCATATCCTTTTTAATCTCGAAATATCTTAACTCGAAATTGGGCACAGCAATTTCTTCCGATAGCAGCCACCAGATAGAATTGCCGCCCTTCGTTTTTTCACGCTTCGTCTTTTTGGTATCGGTGATATACATTAATCAGCACTCCTTTCAACTTGACCGACTTTAATCCGCCTACGGCGGAACCCCCGCCACAGGTGGGGGAGGCTAAACTGACTTTTGCTCTTATGCACTTATGACTTATACACTTTTTTGTACTGCTCTTGCCAGAGTGAGACATCCTGCGGTTGATATTCTTTTAGCTCAAATGAATTGCGGACAATATTTCTTGCCTCTGCCAGCGTCTTTATCTGTCCCGCTGCCCTGGCCTGCATCAGGATATTGCCGCTGGCTGTCGCCTCTATGGGCCCGGCGATTACTTTTTTGCCGATTGCGTTGGCCGTAAACTGGCAAAGCAACTCATTTTGCATGCCGCCGCCGACAATATGCATGCAATCTATTGCTTGGCCTGTAGCATCTTCGATTCTATCGGTCACCAGACGATACTTAAAGGCAAGACTTTCCAGTATCACCCTCAGCATCTGGCCCTTATCGTCGATGGTCTTCTGGCCTGTCTCAGTAAGGTAACTGTTTATTCTTTTCGGCATATCGCCGGGCGCAAGGAATCTAATATCATCAGGGTCGAAATGTGCGGCAAACGGTTTAGCTTTTCCCGCCAACTCAGCCATTTCCGTATAAGTCAGGTCAAGTCCCTCTCTCTGCCACTGTCTTCTGGATTCCTGGACCAGCCATAGTCCCATTATGTTTTTCAAAAGCCGAATTGTATTCTCCACTCCGCCCTCGTTCGTGAACTCGTATTTGAAAGTTTTATCGTTAATAACCGCCTGTGGCACTTCAACGCCTATCAGACTCCACGTACCTGACGAAATATATGCCCAGTTATTGTCACCGGCGGGTACGGCCGCAACTGCCGAGGCCGTGTCGTGCGAGCCGACAGCAATAACCGGGATAGGACCACAGCCAAGTTCGTCTGCCACCTCGTCGGTCAGCCGGCCTACAACTGTGCCGGGCTGCACGATTTTCGGCATAATGTCAATTGGTAAACGAAGTTTATCCAAAACCTCCTTCGACCATTGGCCTGTTTTCATATCCATAAACTGTGAGGTGCTTCCAAGAGTGTATTCGGCGTAAAGCCGGCCACAAAGGTAATAGGAGAACAAATCAGCAATGAAAGTCAGGGTTTTCGCCCTGGCGAGACAATCGGAATTTGCCAGACGCATCGAGAGCAGCTGATAGACGGAATTTAGCTGCATAAACTGCAATCCGGTATTCTCGTAAATTTCGCGCTTGGGCATCAGCTCAAACGCCTTTTCCATCATACCGTTGGTTCGGCTGTCGCGATAATGATAGGGATTTTCAATCAGCTTCCCGTCGGCACCTATCAGGGCGATATCACTGCCCCAGCTATCAAGGCCGATACCGGCAATCTCGCCCTCTGCCTGCTTTACCGCCTTGGCAATGCCGGTTTTCACTTCACAAAGCAACCGGTCAAAATCCCAGTGCAGCGAGCCGCCCTCCTCAATAGGCCCATTGCTGAATCGATGGATTTGGTCAAGAACGATTCTTTCAGCCGAAACCGAGCCCAGCATCACTCTGCCGCTCTCGGCACCGAGGTCAACCGCGATGTATTGTTTCACCTCTGCCATTACCAACTCCTTTTAAGAAAATCTTGGTTTTCTGCTTAAAAATCGCCCACAAACGCTTATTTTTCCACAGCCGACACACTAAAGAAGCAGTTTTTATAATGCAAATTCCCTGCTATTGCAAACCGAAAATTCCATCAGAAGCAACATCGAGAATCGATCCGTTGTAAGACACAGAGAATTGAAAACAATCACGGATTGTGGTAAAAAGAAGAGGACAGAAGGCAGAAGGCAAAAGAAGCGGTGGAAAAGGCAGGCAAAGGATAAGTCCAGATGGCGGTTCAATTTATTCTCGGCAGAAGCGGCACGGGCAAGACCAGCTATTGCATAAAGGCAATTGTTAGTGCGTTGCTGGAGCCGGTGGGGGAACAGCGGTTGATTCTGCTGGTTCCGGAGCAGGCCACCTATCAGGCCGAGCGTGCCATTCTTGCTGATAAGTCAATAGCCGGCTACAACAGATTGAATGTGCTTTCATTTGACCGTCTGCAATTCTTGCTGTCGGGTAAGAATACGGCCAGGCCGGCCCTTTCCCGGCTCGGTCAACAAATGATAGTCCACAGGATTTTGCGAGAGGCCAGCGATAAATTGCAGCTCTTCGGCCCGTCAGCGAGCTGGCCCGGCCTGGGCCGACAAATGGCACAAACCATTACCGAACTGCACCGGTATGCAAAGACGCCGGACGATATTGACCAACTCTTAGAGAAATTACACAAAGACGAACGGAATAATTTAAGCGCGCTGAAATTTGCCGACATCGGCCTGATTTTTAAGCAATATCTGAAATCCATCGAGGGTAAGTGGACCGACCCCGATATTCAGCTGACACAGCTCTGCCAGGCGGTGGCGAAGGCGGCCTTTGCCAAAGGTGCAAAGCTGTGGGTCGATGGCTTTGCAGATTTCAATACCAGTCAGCTTGCAATCTTAGCTGAGCTGCTGAAATTGGTCGCAGATGCCCAGATTGCCCTTTGTCTGGAGCCGGCAAAGCTCGACCTGGCAAATCCCGATACCGGTAAGCTGGACCCGGTCGGCCTGTTTAATCCGACCGAACGAACATACGCAGAGCTTGTCGAGATAGTAAAAAAAAGCAAACTCCAGTTAGCCGAACCAATTATCTTGGATACGCTGCATCGCTTCTCCTCTTGCCCGCAGCTCGCTCATATCGAGCCAAACATATTCGAGGCCAATATCGCAAAGGGACTCCGCCGAAGCGGCTTCGACCCTCTCGCGAAGGTGGATGGCAAATCGCAAATGGCTCGTCAGGGCAAAGGCCCTTGCCGTAGCACGGCAAATGGCGATAAGCGATTTGCGATAAGCGATTGGCCGATCCGTATTATAGCAGCGCCCAATGCCCGGGCTGAGGTGCAATTCGTCGCAAGGCAAATACTCCAACTGGTCAAGGAAGGAAATTTGCGATACCGTGACATTGCAGTTATCGCATCGGACATCGACCGTTATCAGCATTATATAAGGGCGTATTTTAACGACTATGGTTTGCCGTTTTTTATCGATAAGCGAAAACCCTTAAATCAACATCCGGTTGTTCAGCTTATTTGTTCGGCCCTGCAGGTGGTTACCGGCGGCTCTTCCTACAGTGACATTTTTACTTATCTCAAGACCGACCTTGTGCCAATAGAGCGCTGCGAGATTGATTTGCTGGAAAACTACTGTCTTGCATTCGGCATAAACGCCGCCGACTGGCAAAGCGGACAAGAGTGGCACTTTGCAGGTGAAGATGAGCAGGACTTTGACGAGCAGCGGATAAATCAAATCCGGCTAAAGGCCAGCGGCCCCTTGCTCGAGCTTCGAGACAAGCTTTGTCCCGAAGGAGACGCGAAAAAAACAATTACCGCCCGGCAGTTCACGCAGGTTATTTTTGATTTTCTCGACAATTTAGGCGTTCGTCAAAGAATCACCGACTGGATTGAAGAAGCCGCTCACGCGGGTGATTATACCGCCGGCGATGAACATCGGCAGTTTTACGATAAGCTGGTAAATGTGTTTGACGAACTTGTCGAGGTCTTTGCCGGCCAACAGATGAGCTGTCAGGATTATCTTGCGATACTCAATTCGTCTTTTTCGCAGTTGGAGCTGGCGTTTATCCCGCCGAGACTGGACCAGGTTCTCGTTGGCTCTATTGAGCGCAGCCGACATCCCGATTTGAAAGCGGTTTTTTTGATAGGCGCCACGCAGAGACAGTTTCCCGTCCCCGTCGGCGCCGGCACCATATTAAGCGATGACGACCGCAATGCCTGCGAGTCGGCGGATTTCCCGCTGGCGGCAACGGTCAGCCAGAAGCTCGCCGAACGCCAGTATCTGGCCTATATCGCATTTACCAGGGCCTCGCAGTTTTTGTATGTCACGTATCCCTTGGCCGATGATAAGGGCAGCCCCAAACCCCGCTCGCAGTTTATAGCCAATCTCGAATCCCTGTTTGAAAATCTCAGCGAAGAATCTATTGCAGGCGAACAAATCGGTCTTGAGAAGGTTCACAGCGAAACTGAAGTTGTGGATTTACTCTGCAGCGGGCTTGGCAAAGATGCATCTCGTGACCCGCTTGAAGCTTCGCGCGAGCAATTTGGTGAGCTGTTAAATGATATCTGTTTGGATGAGGAATTTGCCGAATTAGGCCAAGCCGTTCTTTCCGCAGTAAATTATGATAATCGTGCGCAGCTCGATAAAAAGATAATCGAAGAATTTTTCGGTCAGCAGGTAGATTGCTCTGCAACAAGGTTGGGGACTTTCGCGGCGTGCCCCTATCAGTATTTCGCCAGATATATCCTGGAGCTACAAGAACGAAAGGAATTTAAGTTTGAGCCGTTGGACTTAGGTAATTTTTATCATCGTGTTCTGGATGGACTGTTAAAGAAACTTAACGAAGAGAAAAAAGATTTTGCAGAAACCCGCGCCGATGAGCTGATAGAGCTTTTAAGCGAACAAATAGCTGAGCTTGTCAGTGAAGACCCTTTTATCTCAAACTTTGCTCGTCGTTCTGCCCACAATACATTTATTATTCGTTCTGCTGCTGAAGTTCTCGAAGATTGTGTTCCGGCAATTGCTGAGATGG
>Ga0114919_10003040_pt1 | contig 13551 bp, 11 predicted proteins | sample BlataG_FD_88682 | JGI IMG/M metagenome (GOLD analysis project Ga0114919, IMG submission 88682) | Deep subsurface microbial communities from Black Sea to uncover new lineages of life (NeLLi) - Black_00105 metaG | ecosystem: Environmental > Aquatic > Marine > Oceanic > Sediment | place: Atlantic... | reverse complement strand
CGACGGGGTATACCGTCCGAAAGGGGGATGTCCGGGTCCCGGGTCCGGCTCTGGAGGACGTCGTGGATCCAACGGACAATACGGGGGTAGAATAGAAGCTCCCCCGGTTCAGCCGCCCCGGTTTCGCCGTATCGTCTTATGGCTGTGGGGAAGGGAGGGAGAAGTGCGGATTCCGGTTCTCGCCGATCTGGTGGATGTATTCCTGCCCAGGATCTGTGCTGGCTGTGGGGAGATCATTCATAACGACACATTCCTTTGTGCCGAATGCAGTAATGAACTGGCGGTGCGCCGTCTGCCGGCGGGAGCGGCCCTGCTGAACGGACTGCCGGTGGTTGCTCCTTTTGAGTACGCTTTTCCTGTCAGTGCCATGGTTACGGCCGCCAAGTTCCGAAACCTGCCGCGTATCTTCCTGACGCTGGCCCGGGCGATGTATGAAGCCCTGGCAGAGGCTGGCCTGGCTGGCTATCCGCAGGTGGTGGTCCCCGTACCACTCCATCACGCGCGACGGCGGGAGAGAGGATTTGATCAGGCGCAATACCTGGCAGAGTTGATAGCGGGATTCCTTGACTGCTCATTCCTGCCGAAGGTGCTGAGAAGGGTCCGTGCAACCCCGCCCCAGAAAAGGGTGGGCAGGCGGCAGCGCATGGTGGCACTCCACGGTGCGTTCGGACCGGGTCGGCAGGCGGTAGAGATCGAAGGCAGGCGGGTGCTGCTGGTGGATGATGTTGTCACGACGGGGGCTACATTCGAGGCGGCTATACAGGCTATGCTGCCTTACCTGCCGGCCGGGGTCCTCTTTCTGGTGGCCGCCCGTACACCGCCGCCTTCCGACGTTCCACCGGAAGGCCCGATTGCGGGTAAAGGCAGTCTTGACCTGCCTGAAGAGCAAAGCTAGCTTCTGTTCGAAAACGGCTCTTGTTGTGCGATCCGTTGACTTCCTTGACCTTGCGAGAAACTTGCTCGTTTTCGTATCGGAAACTGCTGGAATAAAATAATTATCAGGAGGATTAAAAGGCATGGGCATCCGTATCGGTATCAACGGTTTCGGCAGGATCGGGCGACTGGTATTCCGCGCCGGATTCGGGCGTGAAGGCTATGAGTTTGTGGCTGTAAACGACATCACCGACGCAGCGACAATGGCGCATCTGCTCAAGTACGACTCCGTCCACGGCCGCTTTCCCGGATCGATCGAGCTGGAGGAGGGGGCCTTCATTATCAACGGCAACAGGCTCACCGTTCTCTCGGAACGTGACCCGAAGGCTCTTCCGTGGGGTGATCTCGGTGTTGATGTAGTAGTCGAGTCCACCGGGATATTCGCCTCGCCGGAGCAGATCCAGATGCACCTGGATGCCGGGGCTAAGAAGGTCGTGTTGACGGTTCCCCCCAAGGGGGGTGACCTGGATGCGATGGTGGTCCTCGGCGTCAACGATCACATGTTGAACGACCAGGTGCGGACTGTATCCAACGCATCCTGCACGACCAACTGCGTCGCGCCGATGGCCAAGGTGCTCCACGATTCTTTTGTCCTCGAGTACGGTCTCATGACGACGATCCATGCCTATACGAACGACCAGCGGATCCTGGATCTGGTCCATAAGGATCTGAGAAGGGCCCGGTCCGCGGCGATAAACATGATCCCGACCACAACCGGTGCCGCAAGGGCTGTGGGCAAGATTATCCCAGATCTGGCCGGAAAGCTGGACGGCATGTCCGTCAGGGTCCCCGTGGCTAACGGCTCGGTAGTCGACCTGATTGTCTCTGTTGGGAAGAAGGTGACGGTCGAAAGCGTGAACGCGGCGTTCAAAGAGGCCGCGGAAGGCCCGTTGCAGGGGATTCTGGAGTACTCCGATGAACCGCTCGTTTCCAGCGATATTATCGGCAATCCGCACTCGTGCATTTTCGACAGCTTGTCAACAATGATCATAGGGGAGCGACTGGTCAAAGCGTTCGGCTGGTACGACAACGAATGGGGATACAGCAACCGGGTGATCGACGTGATCGGCCGCCTGGCAGGCTGATTCCGCGGGTACGGTTTCTGTATGACATTCAACAAGCTCACCATAGACGACATCGAGGTGAGTGGGAGGCGGGTCCTCATACGTGTGGACTTCAACGTCCCCCTCGCCGATGGCGAGGTGTCTGACAGCACCCGTATCGAGGCTACGCTGCCCACACTCCGCAGGCTCATGGAGAGGGGAGGGCGGCTGGTCCTGATGAGCCATCTGGGAAGGCCCAAAGGGGGAATTGACCCTGCCCTGAGCCTGCGCCCTGTGGCTGAGCGGCTGCAGGGAATGCTTGGATCACCTGTGGTGTTTGCAGGTTCCTGCGTCGGAGAGGAGTCCCTTGAGGCCGCCTCCCGGCTCGACGACAGAGGGGTCATGCTTCTGGAGAATCTGCGTTTCAACCCCGGTGAAGAGGCCAACGACCCAGAGTTCTCCAAGGCACTTGCCGGCCTGGGTGAGGTTTATGTAAACGATGCGTTCGGATCGGCGCACAGGGCCCATGCCTCTACCGTCGGGGTCACAAGGCACTTCAACCAGTGCGCGGCCGGTTATCTTATGGCCCGTGAGCTCGAGTACCTCGGCAACGCACTGGCGGACCCCGCCCATCCCTTTGTAGCCGTTCTTGGAGGCGCCAAGATCAGCGGCAAGATCGATGTAATTGAAGCGTTACGCATGAAGGTGGACCATCTTCTGATCGGCGGGGGAATGGCGTTCACTTTCCTGGCCGCCCGCGGGTACAGGGTTGGAGAGAGCCTGTTGGACGAGGAGCGACTCGACATGGCTAAGAATCTGCTGGAAGCTGCCGAGGCTGGCCGTGGGGCGCCCATTCACCTGCCAGTGGATGTAGTAGTCGCCGAAAAGATGGAGCCCGATGTGCCGTACCAGGTCGTTCCGGTCGATGCCATTCCGGGCGATATGGCCGGCTTCGACATCGGAAATGCCACTCTGGAACAGTGGCGTCCAATGATCGGGAGTGCGCAAACCATCGTCTGGAACGGTCCGCTGGGCGTTTTCGAGATTCCCCCTTTTAATGCCGCCACCGTGGAGCTGGCCCGGATGATTGCCGATGCGACCGACAGAGGGGCGATCAGTATAATAGGGGGAGGCGATTCCGCCGCGGCTGTGGCCGCAATAGAGCTGACCGACAGGATGAGCCACGTCTCCACGGGCGGTGGTGCAAGCCTGGAATTCCTGGAAGGCAATGAGCTGCCCGGAGTCGCTGCACTCAGCGACTGCAGGTGAACCATAGAGGGGGGAGCGTATGCGCAGATACATTGTGGCAGGCAACTGGAAGATGCATAAGACAGCCGAGGAGGCCGTAAACCTTGCCCTTGCCCTCATTCCGCTTGTATCGGACGTGCGCAGTGTAGAGGTGGTCCTCTGCCCTCCTTTCACCGCCCTTCCTTCGGTAGGGGAGGTGTTGAATGGGAGCGGTCTTTTTCTCGGGGCACAGAACATGCACCATGAGCCGCAGGGCGCATACACAGGGGAGATATCAGCTTCGATGTTGTTGCCCCTGGGAGTGAGCCACGTTATCCTTGGTCACTCAGAGCGCAGACACTACTTTATTGAGTCTGACCCGCAAATCGGAGAGAAGGTCGGAGCCGCCCTGCAGGCTGGTCTGACCCCTATCCTCTGCGTCGGTGAGACCCTCGCCGAGCACGAGGCAGGCGAGACGGAGTCGGTCGTTTTGGGGCAGCTGGAAGGTTGCCTCGAGGGGATCGAGATTGCCCAGGCTGAAGATCTGGTCGTGGCCTACGAGCCGGTCTGGGCGATAGGTACCGGCAAGACCGCAACGCCGGAGCAGGCCCAGGAAGTGCATGCCTTAATAAGGGCGAAGATGACGCAGTTCTTCGGGGTAGATCTGGCGGGAAAGATGAGAATCCAGTACGGAGGAAGCGTTAAACCTGAGAACGCGGCGGAGTTGATGGCCCAGCCCGACATCGATGGTGCCCTTGTAGGAGGTGCAAGCCTCGATGCCGACTTGTTTGCTGCGATCGTTCGCTCGGTATAGAAATGCCGGAAGCCGCTCTCATAGACAGAGTCATTTAGCCATGCTGTATTCATTTCTACTGTTCCTGTTCGTTCTTGATTGTGCGCTGCTTATGCTCGTGATCCTTATCCAGGATACCAAGGGACAGGGGCTCGGGGGTGCATTCGGCGGCGGTGGGGCCTTGACCACTTCCATGTTTGGCGGTCGGGGTGCGGCCGACTTTCTGAGCAAGGCGACCACTTATATGGGTACCGCTTTCCTCCTCCTGTGCGTCATCATGAGTCTGGTGCGACCGCCCATAGCCACTGATCGCAGTATCATTATGGAGTCGGTTGAGCAGCAGCAGATTCCCGAAACGGGTCTTCCGCTCCTTCCCGGAGCGACACCGATGCTACCCCCACCGGGTGGCGGGGCGCAGCCGACGCCCGGCACACCAGACACCAGTGGAGGTAGTGGAGGGGGAGCGCGCTAGCGATTTACTGCCCGAGTGGTGGAATTTGGTAGACACGCTGTCTTGAGGGGGCAGTGGGAGAAATCCCGTGCCGGTTCAACTCCGGCCTCGGGCACCATTAATAAACCCGCCGGCGCAAGCCTGCGGGCTTTTTGAACGAGGCCAAACGCTGTTAATGGCGGTAAGGCTCCAGGTTCCACTCCAGGAAAGTCCAGATCCTGTTCCATGAATCCCGCTGTTCCCTGCTGAATCTCCGGACATATCCGTTTTCGGTGTCAACCTGCCGGTTGAAGGAGTGACCTCCAGGTGGGTCCTCGTAGATCTTAGTCTCGACCAGCTCCGGCTTCTCGTACTCCAGGGCGTGGACGAGCATCTCGCATTCGACGAAGTTGACGTCCAGGTCGTTCTTGGCCACATGGACTATGAGCGGGATCTCCAGCCTGTCCACGTGGTAGACGGGAGAGCGCTCGATGTAGATCTCTCTCTTCTCGTGCGGCATCCCTCCGATCCGCTCCTGCGAGACGAAGGAGCTTGCGTATCGGGGTCCCTTGTAGGAAAGGCGGAAGACCAGATTGGTGACCGGCACTATTGCTGCGGCGCACCTGAACGTGTGCTGCTCCTGGAAAATCGAGTGGAGTGCAATGAAGCCCCCATGGCTCCAGCCGATCATGCCCAGCCTGTCGGGGTCCACGTGTGGAAGGGTAGCCTTGATGAAATCCACCGCGCTCAGGACATCATCAACCTCGTAGCCGCCGTAGTCGATCGCGTCGTAGTGTTCTTTGCCGTAACCGGTGCTGCCCCGGTATTCCGGCGCCACGACCACATATCCTCTTTCAACAGCTTCCAGGATAAAGGGAGCGTAGTGTTCCGGATCCAGGTCTCCGTGTACTCCGCCATGCACCCAGATCAGCGCGGCGTGTCCCCGGGGCCCGCGCTTCTCGAAAGTCTGGAATACATATACCGGGATGTCCAGGCCGCCTACCCTGCTCTTGTATGAGGTCTTCTGCATGTCCAGCACGCCTTCATATAGTTCCCGGAACTTAGCGTCCCTTCTTGCCTTCTCCTGGAGATATCTTTCGTGCCTGTCCTGCATGTCCTGTCTGGCCTGGCTCATGACCGGCGGAGCTGAGGCAAGGAAGATGATTAAAGAGAGGCCGGCGATGGATATCGTGCCGGCGATCGAGCGGGATATGCGGGAAAGAGGGCTGTGCGGTCTGGGCCTGGGAGTCATGGACCTGGTTTCCTTCAGGTTCGGGTCAGAGTTGCCGCACCCAATTAACACTGATATGAATGGAATCTCAAACCCTGTTAGTGAGGTGCTTCTATGAAAGCCGTCAACCCGGCAACCGGCGAAGTAATCCGCGAGTACCAGGAATCCTCTCCTGCGGAAGTGGAGGGGCAGATCGGGCGGGCCCACGAGGCCTTTCTCTCCTGGAGGGAAACCTCCTTCGGGTATCGCTCCGAACTGGTGGCGAAGGCGGGTGGCATTCTCAGGGAGGGGAAAGAAGATTACGCCCGTCTGATGACGGCCGAGATGGGCAAACCGATTGCGGAGGCCCGCGCTGAGATCGAGAAGTGCGCCTGGGTATGCGACTACTATGCGGAGAATGCAGAGGCTTTTCTCACCCCCGAGACGGTTGTAACTACCGCTTCCAGGAGCTATGTCACCTTCCAGCCGCTGGGAGTGGTTCTGGCGATCATGCCGTGGAATTTCCCCTTCTGGCAGGTCCTCCGTTTCGGGGCGCCGGCCCTGATGGCTGGCAACGCGGCGCTGCTGAAACACGCTCCGAGCACGCCCGGCTGCTCGCTGGCCATCGAGGGGATCCTTCAGGAGGCGGGCTTTCCGGAGGATCTCTTCAAATCGCTGCTGGTCGGTGTCGAGCATGTGGCAGCGATAATCGAGCATCCGCTCGTCCGGGCGGTTACTCTGACCGGCAGTACCCGTGCGGGTCGGGAGGTGGCGAAGAAGGCGGGAGAGATGCTGAAGAAGACTGTACTGGAGCTGGGAGGCAATGACCCCTACATCATTCTCGAGGATGCGGATTTAGAATCGGCGATCGAGGCATGTGCCATGGCGAGACTTATCAACAGCGGTCAGAGCTGTATAGCCGCAAAGCGTATTATCGTTCTACAGTCGCAGAAGGAGCAGCTGGAAAAAGCCCTGGTGGATGAGATGAGCGGATGGAAGATGGGGGATCCGATGGAGGAAGATACGCGGGTCGGCCCGATTTCAAGAATGGACCTGCGGGATAACCTGCACAGGCAGGTCAGGGAGAGCGTTGAAAAGGGAGCGAGGCTGCTGGTTGGAGGTGAACTGCCCGAAGGACCGGGTACATTCTACCCGGTAACGGTGCTGACCGATGTGGCGAAGGGAATGCCCGCATACGAGGAGGAGCTATTCGGCCCGGTGGCGGCGATCATCGGTGTAGGGGATGAGGCCGAAGCGCTCGAGGTCGCCAACGACACCGTCTACGGGCTGGGAGCGGCCGTATTTACCGGCGATCTGGCCAAAGGTGAGCAGATAGCTGCCGAAAAGCTGGAGGCGGGCTCCTGCTTCGTGAACGACTTCGTCCGTTCTGACCCGAGGTTGCCCTTTGGCGGGATAAAGGATTCGGGATATGGAAGGGAGCTCTCTTCATTCGGCATCAGGGAGTTCGTGAATATCAAGACTGTCTACATCAAGTGAAGAATTCATTCCTGATTCCGGGCCGAAGCTCTATCGCCATCCTTGCCCTAAGGAGGTTTACTATGCGCAGTGAAGCGGGTGCAGCAAGCCTTATAGGTATGGTGCTGTCGCTGGTGGTAGTCCTTGTGGCCGCCTTCATCATGTTACAGAGTAGAGGGCTGCTTGGGAGCAGGGGGGGAGAGGAGGGGCCGACTCCCATCGATCAGGCCTTGATGGTTTCGGCCATCACCGAGCTGCGTCTGGTCAAACAGGGCCTGGAGATGTACCGGTCGCTGAGCAGCTCAGGCGGCTATCCGGCATCGAGTGAGATCAACTCGCTCGAAGAGCTGCGCGCCGTGCTGCCCACTTATCTGGCGCTGTCCGACTCTGTCTCGTTCACCTTTGACAGTTACATCAGCACGGCGTCCGACCAGTTCCTGTTGAAGGTGCACGCCAACGACACCGGCCGGACGGTCCTGGAGGTCTCGTCCGATTTCGGCCCGCGCCGATTTGAACCTTAGTTGGTACCCATCCGTTCATAACGACTTCTTCTCACACGGCGCTTTTCTGTCCTCTTCGCGGCGAACCGCATCTGGAAGTCACCGAAGATGGTGTAGACCGTCGGGATTATCATCAACGTGAGAAAGGTGGCTGCCGTTAGACCACCGATGACGGCACGGGCCATAGGCGCCCACAGCTCGGCGCCGGTACCGAGCGCGAGCGCGAGCGGAACCATGGCCAGGATGGTGGTGAGTGCGGTCATGAGGATCGGCCTCAGCCGGCGCCGGGCGGCGGTTTTTACCGCCTCGAACATCTCAAATCCCCGCTGCCTCAGCTGCTCGATGTAGTCGATCATCACAATGGCGTTATTCACCACTATTCCCACCAGGATAATGATCCCGATCATCGCGACCACGCTTATGGCGGTACGCGTCAGGAATAATGACCATGTGACTCCGATGAAGGCCAGGGGGATAGTGAAGATGATGATGAACGGGTCGAGCAGGTTCTCGAACTGGCTGGCCATGACCATGTAGACCAGCAGCGATCCGCCCATCAGAGCGACCATAAGCCAGAAAAAGGACTCCACCATATCCTCGGCGGCGCCACCGACCACCCACTGGTAGCCGACCGGCCAGTTATAGCTCTCGAGCAGCTGCTGGACTTCTCGAGTTACCACACCGAGCTTGGCACCCTCCACGTCGATATTCACGTAGACCACTCGCTGCTCGTTCTTGCGGCTGATAGTTACCGGCGCGCGCGAGGGTTCAAGAGTAACAAAGTCTGCCATCGGGATGTGGGCGCCGGTGGGTGTGGCAACCAGCAGGTCCTGGATCGCCGAAGCAGTGTTCCTGTAAGGCTTGGCAGCCCGCACGAGCACTTCGTGTTCCCGGCTTCCCTCGGTGTACCAGGTGGCCACTGTTCCCCGCATATAGGTGCTCAGTGTGCTGGTTATCGCGCTCCCCGGCAGCCCAAGGGATGAGAGCTGATCGCGGTTCAGCTTTACCTCCAGCTCCGGACGCCCCTTTTCGTATGAGCTGCTGACATGGACGATATGATCGAGTTTCCCGATCTCCTCGATTAAATCCAGTGCGATCGCCTGGCCCTGCTCCAGGTCGTGTCCGTAAATCTCAACGATGATGTCGCCCTCTGTCATCATGTGCATGCCACCGCCGAGCTGGGCGGTCAACTCCACGCCAGGCTCCATCTTGAGCAGGGGGAGCAGGGCATCCCGTATCTCGACCGTGTTTCGTTCGCGTTGGCCTATCTCGACTATGTTGATCTCGAGCTGCCCCTGGTTGCTGGCTGTGGATGAGAAGGAGGCGAATCCCTCGCCGGGTCCGTATGAGGTCGTGACGGAATAGGCCTCCGGAACATTTTCCATGGCTATGCTTTCGAGGCGGGCCATGGTCTGCTCCATCTCCCTGATCGAGGTGCCGGGCGCCCGTTCAGCCCGGATGATGATCTGCTCCTCCTGGGTCTCGGGTAACCATTCCTGGTCGATGAAGAAGAGCAGTGCCATCGAGACCCCGAAAAAGAGTATAGCCACCACTATCGTGGACCGGCGGTGACCGAGAACAAAGTCCAGGTGTCGACTATAGGTGCCTTCCAGCCTGTCCAGGCCGTTACCGATCCATTCCTTCAGATCTTTCACGATCTTGAATCTAAGGGGTCTTCGCTCACCTTCAGGCTGCAGCAACCGGCTTCCCATCAGAGGTACGAGGCTCACAGCCACGAAGAGGCTGGCAGCCAGGCTCACGCAGATAGTGATAGCCAGATCCTTGAACATCACACCCGCGATCCCCGGTACGAAGAGCACGGGGATGAAGACGCTGATGGTCGTGAGAGTAGATGCCACGATCGCCATCAGGATCTCGCTCGGACCCTTTACAGCTGCATCCATCGGGACCTGGCCGTCCTCGATGAAGCGGACCGTGTTCTCGAGCACGACGATCGAGTTATCCACCAGCATCCCGACCGCCAGAGCCAATCCCGCGAGGCTGATAATGTTCAGGTTCAGGTCGAGCAGGTACATGACGAAGAACGCGAAAAGCAGGCTCAGCGGGATACTCAGCGCCACTATCATGCTGGCGCGTATGTTCCGCAGGAAGACCAGCAGCACGATACCCGCCATGATGAATGCCAGGACAGCAGTACTGGCGAGGTTACCGAGGGAGCGCTCGATAAAGCCGGACTGCTCGAATATCACACTCAATCGCACACCGGAGGGCAGTATGGAATTGATGAAGGGAATTTCCCGCAGCACATGGTTCGCGACCTTCACGGTGTTGGCGTCCGACTGCTTCATCACGACCATCATTACGCCCGTAGCGCCATTGATGCGCGTGCCGGCGGTCTCCTCCTCGAAGGTGTCCACCACATCGGCCACGTCGCGTACGCGGATCGGGCTCGTGCCCGCGTACCCCACAATCGTCTCTGCGATCTCGTCAACACTCGCGTACTTGCCCTGGGTATGTACGGCGTAAGTGATCTGGCCCTGGTCGAATGTACCGGCGGGCATCTGCATGTTTTCCATACGGATTGCGTTCACTACCTGTCCGACGGCAACCCGCCGGGCCCGCATCCGGACCGGGTCGAGTCGGACCTGAATCTGACGGTCGAGCCCGCCCATGGTGCCCGCCATCGCCACGCCCGGAACCCTTTCGAGCAGCGGTTCGATCTGGTCCTTGGCGATTGCGCGGAGCTCGTGGACGGGTATGTCGCCTGATATTCCAAGGAAAGCGATAGGCATCATGCTCGGGTCGAAAGCCACCACCAGAGGATCGCGCATCTCCTGTGGGAACATCTCCCCGTACATATCGAGATTCTCCCGAATCTCCTCCTTAGCCATCTCCATATCGGTTCCCCAGGAGAATTCCAGCAGGATGAAACCTACTCCCTGCCGCGAGTCGCTCGTGATGTTCTTGATACCGCTTACAGAGGAGACCGCCTCCTCGATCGGCATAGTGACGAGCGACTCCATGTCCTCGGGGCTCGCACCCTCGTAATCCACGAAGACCACAGCCACAGGGAATGTGATATCGGGGAAAAGCTCCACTGGCAGTAACCGAAGACCCATGAACCCGAAGCCGGTCATGGCGATAAAGAGCATGCTGAAGGTAACCGCCCGCTTGACGGCCAGCTGGGGAACGTTCATCTATCCCCTCCCTTCTCTTCCTCTTTCCCCTCTTCCTCGCGATCGAAGGTCCTGACTCGGATGGACACGCCATCGGAAAGCTGGTACTTGCCGACCGTTACGACGGCTTCGCCGACTTCGAGTCCCTGCACGATCTGTACCAGCTCTTTACCTACTACTCCGATCCTGACCTTTCGCAAGTGTGCCGTATCGGCCTCGGCCACAAAGACTTCAGCTTCGGCCAGAGAGGCGTCTGCCTCTGCAGCGCCCGATAAGAGAAGTGGAGCGTACGTCACGTAGCGGAATTCCTCAATGAGGGCGTCGATCGGGATCAGTACACCTTCCTCTGCCGATACCACAACCAGGTGAACTTCAGTGAACATACCTGCTTTCAGGTGTCCATCCCTGTTATCGAGACCCACCTCTATCCTGGTCATACGGGTTATTGGATCCACGACGGGGGCGATATTAATGACTTCGCCCTCGAAGATCACCCCGGGATAAGATGACACGGTCACGCGCGCCGGCATCCCGGCGCGTACCTGCCCCAGGCGTTCCTGGGATATTTCTGTGAGGACTTTGACGTTGCGCATGTTCACAAGCCGGAAGACCGGGAACCCGGGACCGGCCAGATCGCCCGCTTCCAGGTACCGCTCGGCAACCACCCCGTCGAAGGGAGCAGTGATTGCAGCGTTCTGGGATGAGGCTCTTGCCGCCGAAAGGGCCGCCTGCAGCTGTTCCTCCAGGGCTTCTGAGGCCTCAAGCTGTGTTCTCATGCCTTCAAGGGTCTGGCTTGAAACGGCGCCGGCTTCAAAGAGACGCTGCGTGCGGGTGTATTCGTCCCGCAGGTTCACCAGCGTGACCCGGGAAGCCCTGAGGTTCGCTTCGATCTGGTCGACTCCCGCCCGAACCCCTTCGTCTCGTATCCGCGCCAGGGTCTGTCCTCTTCGCACGGGATCGCCAACGTCGACCAGAACATCGGTCAGACGATCGGGGATCTGGCCGAAGAGCCGGACAGATCGTCCTGCGAGTATGTCACCGGAGAGCCGGATGGTCTGTTCCAGAGTCCCTCTGGTTGCCCGTACGGTCTCGACGGCGACTGCCTCTTCGGCCGTGTCTTCACCGCCGCCGGGAGTGCAGCGCTGCAAACTTATCGCCACTGCAACTGCTGCAACCAGCAGGAGCGCTGCAGCCGGTTTTCCAAACAGGTTCGTTAATTTCTGCATAACCATATCCTCAGTAACTGATCGTCTGGCCGACGGCCTTCTCTATCCGGGCCAGGGCGACTAGATAGTCGAAAAGTGATTGGAAGTGGTTCTGGCGTGCCATCGTCAGGGCGAGCTGGCTGTCCATCAGCTCCACGCTGGTCATCATTTCGTTCTCGAACGAGACCTGGGCGATCTCCAGCGCCCGTTCTGCGACTGCGACGTTGTCAATCTGCGCCAGGTACGACTGCTCGGCGGCCCAAAGATCCTGACAAGACTGCTCGACCTCAGCCTCGATGACCTGCTGCAGCTGATCTACCATGATCCGCGCCTGCTCCCTGCCGGCACGCGCCATCGAGGTGCGGCTCTTGGCGGCGAAGGCGTCGAAGATAGGTACTGCCACGACCAGGTTGGCCATGTAGTTGTCGTCGAAGCCCTCGTTGAGGAGCGCGTTGTTGGATCGGTAGTTGTAATTGCCGCTCACCACCACAGAGGGCAGACGGCTCGCCCGGGCCATGCTGACCGCCAGATCCGCCCGCTGAAGGCCGAGGCGAGCACTTCTGAGGTCGGCCCTGTTGGAGAGCGCATCCCGTTTCAGATCCTCCAGCGTGAGTTCGACAGGCGTATACCGGAGCTCGCCTTCCAGACGGATCTGCTCATCCGCCGGGAGGCCCAGGAGCAGGTTCAGCCCGATCCTGGCCTGGCGGACCATTGCCTCGGCGCGGACAACAGCAGGTCGGAGGTTCGCCACCTGTACCTGGGCCCTCAGGTGGTCGAACTGGCTCGCCGCGCCGTGTGCCAGGCGTTGGGCCGCTATCGCCTCCTGCCTCTCGGCCTGCGCCAGTGCGTCCTTTGCGACTTTCAGTCCCTCCTCGGCCAGGAGCACGCCGTAGAAGGCCTGCGTGACCTGCATTTTCACCTCATGCCGGTTACCCTCGAGGTTGCTGTGGGCCATATCAACCCCGGTGCGGGCATCCTTGTAACCGGCACGAGTTGCGCCCCAGGTCCAGAGGGGCATGCCGATGTTTACACCTCCCTGGTAGTCCTGGGTGAAATCGAGCTCAACTTTGGAGGGGCCACCCATGGCAGAGAAGTCGATTACCTGCACCTTCTCTGAAAAGTTCCATAAAGTGCTGAAGCTTATCGTGGGGAGCATGCCCCCCATCGCGCCCCAGACCGCTCCCCTGGCCGCGTTGATTTGCTCGTCGGCGGCCAGAAGGCCAGGATTCTGCTCCTCGGCCAGCTGGATAGCTGAATCGAGAGTCAGTGTCCGGGTCGATCCACCGGGCGGGACCTGCGCAGCGGCCACGGTAGTACAGAGGAAGCCTACGACAACCGCCGTGGGCACCGCCCTCAGCGGGTGCTTGCCTCCTCTGCCGGTTCTTGAATTGCCTGCCATGATACTTGCTCCTCTTTTTAGACAACCTTCCATCGACGAAACCTCCTTTAGATAGTTTCTGTCCGGAAACGGCTCTTTTGCGCAATTTCGGCGTCAATCTGCCGGATTTCTTGTGCGGCGTACAGTAAGTACGCCTCCGCGCAATCCGTTGATTTCCTTGACCTTGCGCAAAATTGCTCGTTTCCAAACTAGAAACCT
>Ga0114919_10003039_pt1 | contig 13552 bp, 10 predicted proteins | sample BlataG_FD_88682 | JGI IMG/M metagenome (GOLD analysis project Ga0114919, IMG submission 88682) | Deep subsurface microbial communities from Black Sea to uncover new lineages of life (NeLLi) - Black_00105 metaG | ecosystem: Environmental > Aquatic > Marine > Oceanic > Sediment | place: Atlantic... | reverse complement strand
TCGCTGTTTCCGGAGGAGCGCATTCTTGAGCTCGTCGATTCCGATGGTTCTGATGTTACCTACCGGATTTTGGATATCCTCCACGCACTTGGCTATGCCTCCTTTGTGATCGATATTGAAAAAGGACCTGCCCGCCTGACAGCCGTCGATGCCCTCCCCGAAGAAATCATCGTACCTTCTCAGGTACTCCTGGCTGGACTTGAAGTTTGAATATCTTCTTTTCAACTTCAACAGGTGATCGGAAACATCCTGGGTGATGGTATGATCCGTTATCCCGGCATCATCATGCCCGTCTGTCTTTATGTGCGCATACGGCTGAAGGGTGAATTCGGCCCCCAGTTTCTTGGCCAGGATTATCAGCTTCTCCATCTCATCTAAGTTTTCTTTGAGGAGGACGGCGGTGATATTGACCTTCTGAAGCTTGTTGATCTTAGCTTCCACGAAGTGCTTCACTGCCGCGACTGCTCTTTTGAAGGCTCCCTCTTTACCTCTATTCTCATCGTGCTTTCTCTCATCGGCAAAATCCAGCGAGATCACCGCGCCCATTAGCCCGGATTGAAAAAGCTTTCTGGCTATCTCCGAAGTGACCAGCCACCCGTTGGTGGTTATGAAGGGGAAATGATAAGCAGCCACAGCGGAGACTATTCCGGGCAGATCTTTTCTGATTAAAGGCTCTCCCCCTGCCAGGGAGATGAACAGCGGCCCCAACCTCCTCAGCTTCCTAGACCCTGAGGCAAATTCGGAGACGGGGAGTTCGTCCTCCGTCCTGGTTCTCATCTTCCAGTAGCCACAAAAGGAACATCGGAAGTTACAACGGTAGGTCACCTGCCAGGAGCAGTAAAGGGGACTTTTTGAGAGATATGAGAGTGCTAAGTCAAGCGATTTCCTGTAAAGGTCAGCTCGGCTCACTGGAGATATCCCTCCCCGTCCCGGGATCGATTCGGATACAGAACTTTTCTTGACTTTCTGGAATGTACGAAGATCGATTCTCCTTTGTCAAGGGAAATATGGTTCCGAAGAAGGGAGGCGAATGTAATCCCATGTGTGTTATGAGATTCCGTCATGGCCCCGCCAAAACCTGAACTGGCCACCCCGATAAGGTCGCGGCTCGTGCAGGCGCGAGGGTTGGAGAACCTCACCTCTGACCCCTCTCCTTAAGAAGGAGAGGGGAACCCTGTTCCTGCCTCACGCTGCCGTTTTCCAGCGTGGGGTAAGAACGGGGGGCGGGCCAGAACCTAACTTAAGTTAGGTTCTGGTTCTGCTTAGACAGGCAAATTGCCATCCAGCGTAGGGTTTCGAGGAGGAACGGGTGGTTAACCTGCCACAGAGGCTAAGCCTTCTTGGAGACCTCCTGTTCGAGAAGTCTTTTGTTGTAGAAAGAGATGATGTCTGATCTTCTCAAGATGCCCAGGAGCTTCCTGGGATTATGTTTATCTACGACGGGCATTCCGTCTAAGTCCCGCACTGCGAATTTGGAGAGAGCGGAAGCTAAGTCCTCGTAGACGGTGATGGTGGGGGGCTGTGTGACATGATGTCCTCGACGATCACCAGATGCTCCAGGACGCTTTTGGTGACCACGGATCGGATATCCTGGAGGGTCACTATCCCCTCCAATTCCCCTTTGCGGTTCAGCACCGGAAACACGTTCTCCCGGCTTTGCTCCACAAACCGGAGAAGCTGGGAAAGGGGCATGTCTTGAGGAACGGTCTGCCAGCTGGTGGACATGACCTCCTGGACCGAGATGCCTTCCAGCAGGGTTCGATCCTTCCCGGCCTTCAGGGTTATCCCTCTGCGGCTCAGCTTCAAGGTATATATAGAGTCCACATGCAGCTTGTTGGCAACAAGGGTGGCTACGACCGAGGCCAACATCAATGGGAGAATGATCCTGTAATCGCCGGTCAACTCAAAGATGATCAGCATGGCAGTGATGGGTGCGTGAGTGGTGCCGGCCACCATGGCGCTCATTCCCACCAAAGCATACGCTCCCGGAGTGGCAGTAGCCAGGGGGAAGGCAAGATGAACCAGGTTCCCGAAGAATCCTCCCAACGTAGCGCCCATGAAAAGCGACGGTGCAAAGATTCCGCCAGATCCGCCTGAACCCAGAGTCAAAGAGGTGGCCGCGATTTTCATGAATACCAGCAAGAGCAGAACCCAGATCAGCGTCTGCTCGTGCAGCGCCGAATTGATGGCCTCATAACCTACTCCAAAAAGCTGGGGATAAAAGATGCCCATGATTCCCAGTATCAACCCACCCAGGGCAGGTTTTAGAGAGTTGCGAATCTTCAGGGCTTCAAAGAAGTCTTCGCTTTTGTACAAAACCTTTATGAATAGAACCGAGAACACGCCCGCCAGCAGTCCCAAAACTATGTACATGGGCATCTCCCAGACACTCACCAACTCGTAAGCGGGGACAACAAATGCGGGATAGTTTCCCAAAAATGCGCGAGAGATGACCGTGGCTGTTACCGAAGAGATGATTACCGGGCTGAAGGCATACATGGTAAAGTCGCCCAAGATGATCTCCAATGCAAAAAGGACTCCGGCTATGGGCGCATTGAAGGTCGCCGATATCCCGGCCGCTGCTCCGCAACCGACCAGTACCTTCACCCTGTCTCCTGACATCTTGAACATCTGACCGACGGTGGATCCGATAGCCGATCCTATCTGCACGATGGGACCTTCCCTCCCGGCCGAACCGCCGGAACCGATGCATATGGATGAGGCGATGGATTTTGCCAGGGCGATGAAAGGCCGAATGATTCCTCCTCTTAAGGCTACCGCCAGCATCACCTCGGGCACGCCGTGTCCCCGGGCTTCCTTGGCCAATCGATAGGTAATGGGAGCAACGGCCAGACCGCCAGCCAAGGGAATCAATGGAATCAGCCACTCGGGGTGAGAGGTTATCTGTGAGAAAAGGGAAGTGCCGCCGTCAAAGAAAAGCTTGTGGAAGAATCCAATCAGCCACCGGAAGATGACCGCACCAAGCCCTCCACCTACGCCCACGACCACCGAGAGGATGATCAGTACCCGCTGCTCGGAGAGTTTAAAACTGCCGGTGAATTTCTGAAACCAGGCAGCTATCTTTGTGCCGACTTCATCTGCCATATCTCAAGAAAATATAAGAATTTCGCAAATACGCAAACAAACTTTTGAAAAACAAGCTTACGGCCGGTGGGCATCGCGCCACCGAGGGTTGGTTGCCTGTTTTGGCGATGGATTCGTTTGATGGCTGGCTGGTGGGCGGTTGACCGCAGGCTGATCAAGTCGTGGTTAGAGGGGAGATGAGGAGGGCAAAGAGATTGATCCTGATTCTGTGATTACACAAAGAGGTCGCGGAGGTCTTCAGGTCTCCACAATTCCTGACGCAGGCTAAAGCCTGCGGCTACCAGCGGACATCACGTCCTTCGATCACTCAACCCAAGTTATCCAATTCGCACAGCAGGTCCTCGGCCCGCAGCTTGTGGGTTGGCTGGGTATAGACCTTTCGGAAGCGAATGGTTCCCCCCTTGTCTACGATGAAAACGGCGGGATAAAGTAGTTTCCCTCCGAACTCTCCGACCTCTATGCCGTAAAGCTGGCTCACGGACGGGGCTCGGCAAGGGTACTGCGTATCGCCCTCTATTTTCAAGATAGGAAATTGGATTTTCTTCTCCTGTTTTATCCGGCGAGATATCCACCTTTCGTCCCGGGTCAACGCCAGGACTTCAGTATCCCGGAGTCGGATCTGATCATAAGGATGATTTAGTTCCTCCGACCGAGTCAGGCAAACAGGGTCCTTAAGGGTTTGACAAAAGAAGAGGAGGAGGTTCTTCTTACCACTAAAATGAGAAAGCCCAAGCTTTCGTCCTTCTGAATCGCCCAGGATAAAGTCGGGTGCGAATAATCCCACCCGGAGTCGATTGACATTACCCATGCTTTGTCTCCCGAAAATGGCAAAAGGCGTCACTTTTTGGCAAATTCGCTCTTTAGTCCCTGTTTCTCGAAGACCATCACCAGGGCTTTTCTTTTGGCTTTTGTCTTATGCCAGGTTTTTTTGGGGATCAAAAACGCTTCTCCCGCTTTCAGAGCCACCGTGCCCTTGTCCAACTCGATTTCGATCCCGCCGGAGATTACATAGAAGAATTCATCGTAGGGGTGCCTGTGTTTTAGGTAGTCGCCCTCGAATAAACCTAAGAAAACATGTGAACCGTCTACGTTGACCAAGGGAAACGGGGTATAGGGCTTCTTGATTTTCTCGGCTTGTTTCAGAACACTTATTTTGGGCATTTGTCCCTCCATTTAGAAATGTGATGCCACCTCAGTAGAATATGGAAAACCGCTACAACTGTCAATCCATTGCCGGACTCTACAAATCGTGTTACAGGTTTGTAGAACCACTCAAGCTGCTAACCGCTTTCTTTCCGTAAGGACAATCTTGAAGCAATACGCATTCTTCGCATCGCGGATTTGTCGCCTTGCAGACGTTTCTGCCGTGCGCGATCAGATTCATATGAAACTGATATATCATCTGTCCGGTGACAAGCCCCTCTAAGATTACCTCGGTCTTTTTGGCATCGGCCTTTACCGGGACAAGACCTATTCTCCGGGAGACTCTCCAAACGTGTGTGTCCACAGGCATGACCGGCCTTTTCAGAGAGAAGAGCAGAACGCAGGCGACGGTCTTTTCTCCAACTCCCTTAAAGTTGCTCAAGTATTCCTTGATCCTTTCCGTTCGCCACCTCTTCAGGAAACTCAGGTCCAGGTTGTGATTCTCTTTATGAATCCGCTTGAGAATATCCTTAATCCTCTTGGCTTTAACGTCCGCCAACCCTCCCGACCTTATGGCGCTGGCGATGGTTCTTACCTTTGCCCTCCGGACCTTATCCCAGGTTCCCAATCTTGATCTTAAACTGGAGTATGCCCGGTGACTGTTCTGATCTGAGGTGTTCTGGGATAGGATGGTGGCGATCAGCTCGGAGAGCGGATCGCCACGGGCCTTCCATCTTTTCTTCCCGTAGGCTTTCTCCAACTTGAGAGAAATGCTCCTGGTCCTTCTGGGCAGATCTTCCTTCATGTGACTTTTGTGGGTATTCAAGCTGGCATCTGTATTGAGAAAACAAAGCAATCTCAAACTCAATGCGGAAGGGCTGAATGCCCCCCACTATGCATTCTGGCAACCGGATTCATAGGGGGGGGGGAATTCCCAGGCGGGTCTCCGTCATCCCGCCCCGCGATGTGCGTTTTCGGAACTGATTGGAATCTTGACACCTCTAAGCCTGTGATTCTCACGCCCGGGTGTGAGCCATGCATATCGCACCGCGGGATACTGCAATTACAGTCCAAACAGAAGTTCAAGTGCCGGGATGGCGAAGTCCACCGCAAAGGCGAAGGAGACTAAATACATGAGCCAATGGACTTCCCTGCCTTTTCCACTAAAGAGCTTGATTAAGGTGAAAGCAATAAAGCCGAAGCCGATGCCGTTGGAGATTGAATAGGTCAAAGGCATGACTATCATGATCAAGAAGGCAGGGAAGGCCTCATCGAATTTCTCAAAGGGGAGCCCTTTGACCAGCGAAAGCATCAGGAAGCCGACGATGATCAAAGCCGGAGCGGTTGCCTCCTTGGGTACCACCCCCGCTATCGGGGAAAGAAAGATGGCCAGAAGGAAGAAGATGCCTACCGTCACCGTAGTCAGCCCCGACCTGCCGCCGACGGTGATTCCGGCCGCGCTCTCGATGTAGGCGGTGACGGAACTGGCGGAACAAGCTCCTCCTGCCACCGCCGAGAGCGAATCCACCAGAAGAACCCGGTTAATCCGGGGAAGCCTACCCCTCTGATCCAGGAACTTCGCCTCACTGCCCAGCCCGATGACGGTGCCCAGGGTGTCAAAGAAATCGGACAGCATCACGGAGAAGATTAGGATGACGGCAGTCAGCACACCCAGTTTGGAGATGGCATGGAAATCAAAGCGCCCGACGGTGGAGAAATCCGGCATGGACAAAAAAGAAGAGGGAACTTTGGCTATGTTGGGATCGGGAAACACGGTGAGGCCGGAGAGATAGTTGACAAGTATCGCCAGCAAGGTTGAGCCGAGTATGCCGATTAAGAGCGCTCCCTTGACCTTGGTTTTAAGCAGAATTGCGGTCAGCAAGAGACCGAAAACCGCCACCACCACGGGAAGGTTGTCGAATTTCCCCAGAGTCACCAGGGTGGCTTCACTCTTCTCCACAAAGCCGGCCTGTACTAAGCCGATGAAGGCGATGAACAGACCGATACCCACGGAGATGGCCTGTTTCAAGGAGAGGGGTATGGAGTTCATCACCGCCTCCCTGAACCCGGTGACCACCAGGATGGTGATTATTATTCCCTCCAGGACAATCACCCCCATAGCGGAAGGCCACGAAAGCCCCATTCCTACCACCATCTGGTAGGCCACGATGGCGTTCAAGCCCATTCCTGGCGCCAGGGCGAAGGGATAGTTGGTCCACAACCCCATAATGATGCACATGATTCCCGCAGCCAGACAGGTGGCGGTAAGAGAGGCTGTGAAAGGGAGGGCCTTGTCCTGCAGTGCCGGGTCGCCAAAGAAACTAAGGAAAAGCGGGTTGACGAAGATGATATACGACATGGTGAGGAAGGTGGTGAACCCGGCCATCACCTCGGTGCGTACGTTAGTGCCCAGTTGGTCTAACCTGAAATGTTCTTTTAGCATGACACCTTTTTGAGCATTTCTCCTGAGGAAAGCGTCAATATCCTATAGATTGTTTCCCATACCTTCTGATCCGACAGAGGCTCGATCACGACATTCGGAGCGCTGTTCAATTTACTAACACCCGCTAACCTCTCATTGTTAAAGGACTTGTCTGCCCTGCTTTCTGTCCTCAAAAAAGACACTCATCAGGCAGAGGATTTGCAAAGGATGCCGCCTGTAAGAGTTAGCCGTCTCAGAACAGGGGGCCAGAAGTGAAAGTCAAGTTCACCCTGCACATGGAAAACCTCACCGTGGCGCCGGTGGAGCAACAGGATGAGGAACGACACATTGATCGCCTGACCATCTCCTGGATAAGCAACGTGACCGAAGAGGAGGTTATCTCCATGTCGGGCAAATGGATCAGCACCCAGAATTACCTGACCGAGAAGATGACGGATTTGAAAAAGGTGGGTGAGTCCAGTTTGACCATCGAACCCGTCGAGGAACTAACCACAGGCTGAGAGAAAGATCATGCCTCCCCTTCTGACGCAAATACTGAATTCGACCGTTCAAGTTCTTGGCGCGCCGATTAGACTGATTGAAGAGGCCAACCTGTTCGTCTATTCTCACCTGGGCTTCTGGGGCCAGCTGGCCTTCGATTTGGTCCTCTTCTACGTTCTCTTTCTCATCGCCTTCAAGGTCACCAAGGCTCTGTTCGACGTGGCCTTTTACGTGGTGGTCCCTTCGCTGGTCCTCTCCTGGGTTTCCTCCTTTCTTCTTCCTTTTGCCTTTGCCTCTATTCTACCGGTCTGTCTCGCGGCCTTGATTGTGGTAAATATCTTCCGATCCTGAGGACAGCGTAAAGTTAAGTTGTCGCAACTTACTTTGTCAACAAAAAAAAGCGATTTCGAGACAGTGGGCAGAGAAAGCCCGTCGGGCAAGGTAATGTGCGAGTTTACTCAGCCATTCGTGCATCATCCCTTGTCCCGCCTCTGGTGGTTCGACTTCGCTCACCACCCTGAGCTTGTCGAAGGGCGGGATTTTCAACCTGACCCTCCCCGACTTGTAGTGAGCTTCCCGAATCTATCAAGGGGGAGGGAGAATTTAAGTGGGGCTGGGAGCCCCGTCTACGAGCTCCAGGATGAACCCCGCCTACGCACGGGAAAGGTATGACAAAAGAAACGGCCGAACCTCTCAAAGGAAGAGATTCGGCCGGGGCATTAGTAACCGGTACTTTTTTGCGCAGTTAACAGCCGGGTAGCGGGCCTCCCTTATACAGATAGCTTACCAGATAAACCACGTCACCCACATCAACTATTTCATCGCAATTGGCATCTCCGGCTTCTATAGGGGAAGGAGTGGGGCCGCCCTTGTAAAGATAGCTGACTAGGTAAACGATGTCCCCCACGTTGACCTCCAGGTCTCCGTTGGCATCACCAGAAACATAGCTGACTATGCTGAAGTAGTCATCGCTGGTATCTGCGGGACTCCCGTCGTTTGCGTCTGATACTCTGACCAAACAGCTATCAGAAGGGGTGAGCGTATCGGGAACGGGCCAGGAATAGAATCCGTCATTAGCGGTGTAATCCACGATGCTGGACCAGTCAACTCCGGCATTGGCGGAGTATTCGATCTTGACGTCATCCTCGAAAGAGACGGATTGCCATTCGATATCGGCGGAGCTGCCCGTGTACCAGGTCTCTCCTCCGTTTGGCCAGATTACATCGATGCCCGGCCAGGGAGCGTTGAGCCAGTCGACGACGCTCTGCATCACAACATGTGGCTTGGTCACATAGTGTCCGTGCATGTAAATGCCACTTTGGTTTATCCCCTCAAAGCCGAATCCAAAGAAGACCACCTTGCAGTCATCACCCAGGTACTTGATACCGGCAAGGGAATCGGTAGGCGTAAATCCGGAGTTGGCATAAAACAGAACCGCATCTGCTGAGGTGTCGGGAAAGAGGGCATCCTTGGAGTTCTGGTTATTGGCTCCGGGAGTGCTTCCGGGCCAGATCCACAAGTCCTCTCCCACTTCATCCCCGGGGCCCTCGGCAATTAGCAGCCTGCTGCAGCTCTTGACCGACTCCACGTGCAAATAGTCTTTTAAGAAGAGAGAGTCCCACGAGTTGCCAGAGTTGTACAAAACCTCCCCTGCATCCTGACTGGTTAAGAAGAGTCCGCCTCCGTGGTCCAAGAAACTCATCAGGCTCTCCACCTGGGCCTGGCTGAACATGGAGGTCTTGTGGTCTCCGGTAAACCAGATCAGATGCCGGTAGCCGATGAAAGAGAAAGTGGGGTCGCCCTTGGCTTCTGTATCCCAGACGTCGTAGATATTGGCTGTGGAGTCCAGAGCGTCGGTATAGTAACTTAGGTAATCGGTTGACAAGCCGGAATAATCATCGTCGACTATAAGAAAAGGCGGCTTTCCTACCGCAACCAGCTTATCGAGATCAACGGCGTAGGAGCCGCTGTTCCCTTCAACGTGCAGAGTGAAGAGGGTCGGCCTGCCGGGAAAGAGCGTGTCCACCTCGAATTCCATGGCATCGCTGTTGTTGTTGGCCGAACCGCCGGTGCCAATGTAGCCTATGTTGGACTGATCGTCGGTGAAGGTTATTCCTGCGGTATCTGCAGAGCCAATCACTATGGTGCCGTCCAGGGGAAGCCAGAGGTTGGAGATGGTGAAGAGAAGCCTGACCGTTTCTCCGGCTTCAGGTCGTCCATCGCCATCGCCGCCCATCAGGTCGTCAAAGGTGATCTCGTCTATAAGCAGGCCTGGTCGGGACCAGTTGATGTCAAAGTCGGCATACATCACAGAATCTGAATCGGAAACGTTCCACACCGCCACTTCGCTGGAGTTGCCGTCGTAACGAAGCGAGTTGACCTGGGTCGTATCATTGAAGGTTCTCTTGCCGAAAGTTCCAGGGAAGGGATCACCTTGATCCCCCGAATTCCCGCCGAACCCACCGCATCCCTCCAACTGCCACCTTCCGTCGGCCTGCATCAGGGCCACTTTATAGTGCGGATCAGCAGGGTATCCATAAGACGGACACCATTCCTGGTTGTTCCAGCCGCCATGCTCCACGTGAAATATCAACAGGCCGTCACTGGGTATGTAACTATCGAAACCTGTCTGTTGCCTGTTCTCTACTAAGAAGTACTCATTTGAGGGATAACCTGAAGTCCAGAGCCTATAACAGACCGGAGAGGTTTCTGCCTGCAGAATCTCCGCGTTGGTCAGGTTTGAATCCACCCAGATGACGTTTGTCCATCCTAACGTCTTCTTGCACCAGGCATCGAAATGAGCCGGGGTATGTCCATTGTTGTTCCAGGAGCCACCAGCCATGAGCGTCCATTCTCCCAAGCCCTCCGAGGTATAATCGCCGTCGTAAAGATCCGGAAGGCCCAGGACATGTCCGAATTCGTGAGAGAAAACCCCCATGTCAACCAACGAACCTCCACCCCGAATCTCAGGCTCCATGGAGTAATCCGATATCCATACTCCATCCCTATATCTGGGGTTGATGCTTGACCGGTGGGACCAGATATCCCAGTCGCTGCCGGTGGCCTCGGCTCCCGGTCCGGCATGCACCACGAACAGGGCGTCAACGTAGTTATTCCCGTCGCTGTCGTAGAGCGAGTAGTCGACGTCCGGGTTGGCGGCATCCACCGCATCTTCCACCAATTTCGCGGCGTTGTTGGGATAGGATCCGAAACCGTTCTGTCCGTCGGTGTAGTAGGCGTAGGTTTGGGGCATCCTGTACCAGCCCGCCACGTCGCCCAAGAATTCAAAGGTCTGATAGGAGTTCTCCCAGTAGAAGTCCCGCATGCTTCCGGTCGATACGATGAATCCCTTGCTGAAGAGGAGCTGCTCGAATTCCGCCGTCGAGTGGGTACCCACGTTGTCGTCAAAATCGACCAAGAGAACTATGGCCCTGACCGTGTCGACCTGGGTCGCCAGAGCACCTTTGGCGCTCCGCAGGGCAGGGGGATTGGGGTTAGGCTGCCACACGCCTTGCTCTCTGGCAGCATGCGCCCGATCGATCCACTGCTGCAGCCTTCCCTCGCTTCTGAGTCGTTCCACCACCTCGGGTGAGAGAGAAACCGCCCAAGATTGAGCGGAGAAGGTCATAAGAAAGGCAACCATAAAGACAAAAAGAATGAGCTTCTTCCGATGAGAATGCATTTCTCCTCCTTTCTTTCGGATCAGACAAGCATCAGCCTACACTTCCATAGAACGGTACGCGATAGAACAAGATGAAGTTGCGCCTTGCGGGATCGCAAACAGTATTACGTTGACCTGATTAGTCCTATTTGTCGACTCCGATCAAGCGGGCGTTTTTTCCAGAAGCCTATGTAAGTTATCGACCGAGTGAGGGAGAAGGTCAAGAATGGCTAAGGCAAGGCCGAGAAACGGTGAAAAAGTAATTTGAGCGGGAGACGTTCGTACAAGGAGCCTTCAGGTATTGACGTTTTTTCTTTTCTTTCGAGATTGTGTCGGGTTACACCCACAGGGGCGGGCAAGATCTGACACAACTCAAGATTCGCCTTCTTTCTTCAGTACCTCTTCGGGTTGTGTGTGTTTCTCTTGCGCTTTCAACATGGGGATCTTGATTCCCTTTTCCTGGGCGATCCTAATGGCTTCCGCATAACCCGCGTCTGCGTGACGGGCAATTCCGGTTCCCGGATCGTTGGTCAAGACCCTCTCAAGTCTTATCCTCATCTCCTTTGAACCGTCCGCCACTATCACCATTCCCGCGTGGATGGAGTTGCCGATGCCCACTCCTCCCCCGTGATGGACGGAGACCCAGGATGCGCCCGAGACCGCACTCAGCAGCCCGTTTAAGATGGGCCAGTCGGCGATTGGATCCGAATGATCCTTCATCCCTTCAGTCTCCCTGAAGGGTGAGGCTACCGAGCCGCAATCCAAGTGATCTCGCCCAATGACCACGGGAGCTTTGAGCCTCCCCCGTTTGACCATGTGGTTGATGATGTCGCCGAAGTGCGCCCTCTCACCATATCCCAGCCAGCAGATTCGAGCCGGGAGTCCCTGAAACTTAACCTTCTTTCGGGCCAGCTTGATCCAGCGGCAGAGAGGTTCGTCCTGCTTGAACTCTCTTAAGACCACCTTGTCGGTCAGGGCGATGTCCTCCGGATCACCTGAGAGAGCTACCCAGCGGAAGGGACCCTTTCCTTCGAAGAAGAGCGGACGAATGTAGGCGGGAATGAATCCGGGGTAGTCAAAGGCATTTTCGATACCCGCTTTCTGAGCCTGGCCTCTGAGGTTGTTCCCGTAATCGAACACCACCGATCCCTGTTTCTGGAAACTTAGCATGGCTTGAACGTGCGTGGCCATCGACTCCATGGACCTCTTGATGTATTCTTCAGGATTATCCCTTCTTAGAGCCAAGGCTTCGTCGTAGGGGATGCCAGCCGGAACGTATCCGTTCAACTCGTCGTGTGCGCTGGTCTGGTCGGTCACCACGTCCGGGATGATCCCTCTTCGTAAGATCTCCGGATGCGTCTCGGCACAATTCCCCACCAAACCGACTGAGAGAGGTTTCCCCTTCTCTTTCGCCTTCTGAACCCAGGTCAGCGCTTCATCCAAGCTATCGGTCATCTTCTCGCAGTATCCGGTTCTCAGGCGTCTTTCGATTCTGTCTTTATCTACCTCCACGTCGAGGATGACTCCGCCATTCATGGTGATAGCCAAAGGCTGGGCGCCGCCCATCCCTCCCATCCCGCCGGTGAGCACAAATCTGCCGGAGAGATCTCCGCCGAAATGTTTTGAGGCCACGCTGGCTAAGGTCTCGTAAGTTCCCTGCAGAATCCCCTGGGTGCCTATGTAAATCCAGCTTCCTGCGGTCATCTGCCCGAACATGATCAGCCCCAGCCTGTCCAACTCCCTGAACTTCTCCCAGGTTGCCCAGGCAGGGACTAAGAGAGAATTGGCTATTAACACCCGCGGGGCATAGGCATGCGTCTTGAAAATGCCAACCGGCTTGCCCGACTGAACCAGGAGGGTCTCGTCATTTTCCAAATTCTTAAGACTTGCGACGATGGCATGGTAGCATTCCCAGTTTCGGGCGGCTTTGCCCGAGCCGCCGTAGATGATAAGCTCCTGCGGCTTTTCCGCCACCTCCTCATCTAAGTTATTATTCAACATCCTCAAAGCCGCCTCCTGCTGCCATCCTTTGCACGAGATAACATCACCCCTGGGCGCTTTAACTGGTTTGTATTCCATCATAGACCTCCAAGTTGATTTGAACCAGCTTTAGAGTATGTACTCAGTCCCATTGCAGTTGCTGAATAAGAGCTCCTCCAAGTGGGATCTCTTTCCGCTGTTGCCTATAGGCACGGATCATTTCACGCAAGGCATCTTTAAGCAGCTGCCTGCATTCCTCCAACGTCTCGCTCTCTGTCATGACCTCAGGCCAGTCAACGAGCTGGCCCATGTAGCCAGACTCAATCTTGGTGTATCTCGCAGTGTAGCTTTCTAACATATGATACCACCCCTCGAACAGTTGTATTACCATGCAGAAGCTTCAGGATTCATACTATAGACAAGCTATGCAATTTCCAAGCGAAAGGCAACAGCTTTTCGCTCCCCAGAAAAAGGACATTGTGTCAAGCTAATTGTGTAAATTGGTGATTGGGCACATCCTGGGTTGGTTTAAGACATAAGCTATTACTCCATATATGATTCTCTCTGCGCTTTTGCAGTTATTGAAGGATCTCATGGGTATGATTCTTCTTCTGAACTCCTCCAGGTATCGCTCTACTGGGTTGTTGGTCTTGAGCATGGTGCGGATAGGATCAGGATACTCCAAGTACACCAGGCAGTATTCAAATCCTCGGATGAAGTTTCTGACTGCTTGAGGTTCT
>Ga0114919_10003037_pt1 | contig 13554 bp, 11 predicted proteins | sample BlataG_FD_88682 | JGI IMG/M metagenome (GOLD analysis project Ga0114919, IMG submission 88682) | Deep subsurface microbial communities from Black Sea to uncover new lineages of life (NeLLi) - Black_00105 metaG | ecosystem: Environmental > Aquatic > Marine > Oceanic > Sediment | place: Atlantic... | reverse complement strand
ATCGCCCGCTGATCCCCTGATCACGGCAGCGGGACTTGTGCCTCAGGCCACCCTTCTCGACCTGACCCGCTACTACTGCACCGAAGAACGTTGCCCCATGGTCATCGGGAACGTGATCGTCTACCGCGATACCTTCTCGCACCTGACGGCCACTTTTGCTTCCACGCTCGCGCCTTCAGTCGAGACGGCTGTCCGGCAGGCGTTAACCTCCGAGACGGGCCGATGACCCAGGGTCAATCGTAGAAACCCACTTTCGGAAACGGGCCGATACCTTCATCGGCAGATTTCGCCCCGTTCCCCCTCACCCCGACCCAATCCGCCTGTCCGCCCAACCACGGGTGTTTGAAGCAATCTCAATTGGAGAAGGACGTGGTAATGATTGGGTGTTAGTCCATGCATCGCCGGGTCAACGCTTGCTGAATTCGACCACGATGCAATCCCGTTCCCGCACGAGCAGATCCACGATCCGGAGGAGAAGCATCAAGGGCAGCTTGAATGGCAGAGCATCGGGAAAGAGACGAGGGTTCTCAACCTTGTTGTCTTTGCGGTAGAGAGCCGCCTTGACATTGAGCCGAAACCACGATTCAGGAGTCCGACTCCACGAGTCGACAGCGGGGAGGCCGTACTCGCGACCGAGGCCGGCCAACGAGTCCCTCGTGTAGTGCACAAGGTGGAAGGGAGCAAACCAACCGCTCACCCAGTTGCGCGCGAACACCCGGCGCCATGCACTCGCTGCGTTCGGCACAGCCAGGTAAAGCCTACCTCCAGGCTTGAGCACCCTACTCAGTTCCTGCATGAACCTCCGCGGGCTTCGGAGATGCTCGAATACTTGCATCAGGTAGACCACGTCGAATTGGCCGTCCGGAAACGGGATACGATCGAAATCGTCGACGCGCGTCATGCTGAGGCCGGCTTCTTCCGAGGCGGCGATCAACTTGTCGGAGATTTCTGCGCCAACGATGTTCACGCCCTTGGAGTGGAAGTAGGAGAGATAGTTTCCATCTCCGCTGCCGTAATCCAGAACTCTGCCGCCGGATGGAATCTCGACGAAATCACGAGGGTCTACGTCACCCGAGACCGCGTGATACACCTGGCGTAATTTCGGCCTCCTGCTTCCCAGTCCCACCGACAAGACCAACTCGCCTTCCTTGAGGTAGGCGTCGTAATAGCCCTGCAACTCGGCGTCGGAGGGCATCGGGTCCATATAAATTGCGCCGCACTTCAGGCAATCGACAAGCCGCCAAATGCCCGGCAACCCTTTCCTGCGGTCTGAAAATTCTTCAGACCTACGTCCGGCATTGATTGTTTCACAAACGGGACAAGAGGATTTGAAATTTTCGATATTGGTCATTTTCGCTTCCTAACCACGAGAGATCCCCTGTCTTGATACACAATTGTGTCAGGCGGGATAGTACCGCTCACCACCGTCCCTGCCCCGACCACGGCGCCGGATCCGATCGTAGTGCCGGGCAGCACGACCGCGTTTGCTCCGAGCCAAACATCTTCCCCGATATCGACCGTCTTTTCAGTCCAATCTTGGTATCGGATAGGAATTCCGTTTCGTGCTATCCCATGGTTCGTTGCAACAATGGCGACGCCAGGGCCGATAATTGTGTAATTGCCAATCCGAATCTCTGCTTGGCGGCCCGCCAACAGCGAAGAGAACGCTGAAACCTTGACGAAATCACCCAAAACGATATTGGCGCCATTCATGAGCCAGGTAGCCCTGTCGAGCACGCACCCCCGACCTTGCCGCACCTGCCGCCGTGGCGCTCCGTGTAGCCGGTCGAAGTCGAGCATGAACAGGAAGGAATTGCCCACAAGCCGAATCGCGGTGCCGGGTAGGAGCGCAGTGGATCTGAGAGCCCGCCAAAGCAGAAAGAGCCGCTCCCGCCGCTTCAATCCAGCGACGTCCGCCGCGTCGCAAATACCTGCATCCGCCCGCCACCGATCTAATGCGAGCGCACCGAAACGCTGCCGCTGGTAGAAAGCTCTCGCCCGTGAACGAAACACGCGCACAGCTTAGCCGCTGGGTGACCGCTCAACGTGACCGACAAGGACGGATGAGGCTGTCGAGTGACCCGTGTCCAACCGCACCGGCACAACGAATTCCCCTTAGCCTCCGCCTACCGCAAGTCAGGTTTCGGGCCCCGAAATGCCCGGTAGGCGAAGTAAATTGAACCCGCACCCACAATCGCAGCGCAGACCAGTAGCAGGCTGACGACGCCGACCGAGGCAGGGTGTATGGCAACGACGACTCCAGTCATGCCGACGGCAAAAAACGCCACAAGGGCAACCGACCGCATTTGGACCCAGAATGGGACCTCATCCAGGAACGAACGCGACACCAATCCTCCGAAAGCGAATGCGGCGGAGTATGCAGCGACAACAAGGGTGGATGAACCAAGCGCGACCGCAACCGATCCGAAAAGGATGTTCATGACCGCCATGATCGTCTGAACCCTTACGAGCGGGAGCATCTCACCACTCGTAAGCTGCCAGTAGTAACCGGCAAGTCCCATGATGTTGATGGCGTTGCCGGCCGCCAGGATGGCCACAAATACGGTGAATTCGAGATTTCGCGAATCCAATCCGACCAGCTGCAACGCCGGTGCCGCAAGAATCTGCGCAATGAGGCCACCTAGGGCGAGCGGGCCGAGGGCACGGTCGTTCTTCGCAAAGATTTGAAGAACCCCTTGCGAGCCGAACTCCCGGGAGCGAGCGCCAACGACAAGCAATGGCTGTAGACCTGACTGCACCACGACGCGAATCTGGTTTGTAAAACGCAGCGCAAGTTCGAACTGCGCGATAAGCGCAAGGGGCGCGAAGATACTCAAAAGGAATTTGGTTGCTGGCTCAAACGACAATCGGATGAGGGCAACGCCAGATAGTTGGAGATTCTCACGCCAAAGCATCTGAACCTGCCGCCGCACCTGGCCGAACCGAACTGGTGGTTCGAGTAGCGATAGCCTTTGCACGCGGATGCCGGCCAATAACAGCTGGGTCAAGCTACTCGCTAATGCCGCCCAAGCTATGCCGGGCGGTCCGGCGAATTTAATCAGTGGAGCTATAGCCATGACGCCCACGAGATTTCCGCTAATTATTGTCCAACTCTTGTAGTTGAGCTCGAATGCGCCTTCCGGGATTGCCATCAATACATTAGAGAGCGCCGCCGTCGCCGCACAGAGAAGACCAACCCACACCATGGTCCAGAGCCCCTGCCGGTCGAGTTGGTCACCAAAGTGTCCTCCTATATAAAGACCCACCAGCGGTGCCGAAATTAACGCAATTAGAATCGTTGGCAGGCTGGCGATCGCTACGGAAGCAACAGCTAAGTTCCTGAGGTCCAGGCTCTGGCCAGCTTTAGCACGGACCGCCAACACTCTCGAAATGTTGTTGCCAGCACCCGAATCGCCGACCCGAGCGATGAGGAAGAAACCCTGAACCAGGGACCAGACCCCAATCCACTTAATCGAAGCCAACTCGGCGGTAATCCTGAATATGGCAAACAGGCTGATCGCCGTTGTTATAGAAGACACAATTACCAGTAGCGATGTCCTACGCTGGTATCCACTCAAGTCGGTCACCGCGGGTCCAGGGCCTTCCAGACCGTGCCAGCAAATAGGTTACAACTCATGAGGGCAAGCTCCCCATCGTTCAGGGGTCGCCTCGGTTCGCGTCCCTCGCGCCCCTCTTCGCGCCGCCACCCCCCGGCGGCTCATCGACCACGGCGGCACGCGCGGTGTCGTCGCCACGATAGATCTCAATCCACTGGAACATACGATTATCCCACCTAAATTTCACCAACGTTCCAGTCGGGGCCACATAGTCGGAATTACCGATGAGTCGCAATGTGCAAGGTCCTGACAGCGAATTTTTGAGCGTTGTGTTGGCATCATCGATCTTTACGGTGATAATTCTCGGCAAGGCGGAGTTAGGATCGGTGAACCGAACGACGTCAGTTGGAGCCGAGTTTTGCGTATAAAAGGCGACGCCGAATGCGACTGTCGGGGAAGATGTATTTTTCAGGAATCGGTCGTCTATTCGCGCGCCTGAATCCGAGTCGGTCGCCACCAGTTCCGCAATTCCATTGTCGATAAGTCGGTTGCCGTCGAGTTTCGCGACATGGGGAGCGCCAGAAAAAGCGCTGATAATAATCCCCGCATTCCCGGCTGTAGCCAGAGCGTTGCACCCGCGAATTTCATTTCCGGTGATTTCATACATGTTCGCGTCGGCTGCAACATAAATCCCCGACAAACCGCTATTCAATACCGTATTGCCCAAGACGGCCACGTCTTGAACACGCGTCAGGAAGACGCCACGCCCGGCGACGTTCCGGATGACATTCGCCGATATCTCGATTTCTGCATTAGTGGCGCCCCGGTCCGTCCAGGTCGACGTCCCGTCACTGATCGATTCATTGAGGACCGTCGCTCCCCACTTCGCCGGCTTGCTATCGCCTGACAGGCCCGAAGTCGTGCATTCGTAAAGGCGGCGACCGTCAATCACTCGATCCAACGATGATGCGATGTACCCGGCGTTACGCGCGATCCTGCTGGAAGCGGGACAATCCTGGGCGGGGGTGGTTTCCCCCATGTAGAAGGCGATTCCGTCGGCAGCGGAACCGTCGACCAAATTTCCAGCAACAGTTACCCGCAGGTTCGAGGCGTAGCTTCGGTCGTCGGCGGCGCCAATGCTGGTCAGCATGATCCCCGCTCGTGTGCCACCTTTGACGGTGTTACCGACGAACGATCCGTCAGTGACGAATCCGACCTCTATGCCGAATCCAACCGTATCCGCGACCGCGTTCCTTTCGCAGATAGCTCTCCCGAAAACGCTATCCAAGGAAATGCCGTGGGCCGACGCTCCTTGGGCCTGAGTGCATTCCACACGATTGTCAACCACAGAGACGTCGTATGCAAAGCGTCCAGCGGCGATGCCAATACAGTCGGGGTGGATGAGACTATAGCCAGTGACCGTGCATCTTTCTATTACGCATTGGTCGACACCCCATTGAACAACAATTCCCTGTCCGCCGGCATCGGTCACCCGACAATCCGATATTCGGACCCCACTTGAAACCACAGATCGATCTTCCGAGCCCAAAACCGCGATGCCGGCATAGTTTACGGAATCAACCCAAACGCGGCGTATAGTAACATTCGTGTAACCACCCGGGATCTCCCCGAGAATTCCAATATTGTGAGCGGTTAGTTTTGGGGCGCCTCCCTCGATCTTCAGGTCTTCGATCGTGATGTCAGTGACGGCGCCGAACTGGATGACACCCCGCCGTTGACGTTTGCCGCTAGTCGAAGCGTCGACGTCGGCCCATGCCCACGCAGCGCCACCTTTGAGGCCATCTGAACGGATCCGAGGACCTTCATGGTGCCCGGGGGCAATTGAACAGTTCCGCCGCCAGCGGAGGACACGGCTAGGATCAGGGCATTGATCGCCGGCCCGTCGTCCACGATTCCATCGGCTGCGACACCATGGTCTGTCGCGTTCCAGACTGGCAGGTTCCGTGCCATGCCGTCATCATCAGGAATTCCCGCGGCCGGCACTGGGTCCATCACCGCCACGCCGAGAGCGGCAATGCTCGCCATCCCGGCCCCCAATCTCAGGGCGGTGCGACGATCCAACTCGGCCATCATGACAGTCTGCCTCAGCGCCGTCGGAACGATCTCACGGCACGCCGCGGCCCCGCTAGGAGACCGCACTTTTCGGCTTAGGGGGAGTGGTCAATGCTTACGGATATAAACGGTGATCAACGGCCGCAAACGGTCAGGAAGATATTTGTGTACCCATTTACCCATGCTGTAAACGAAGGGCTTACCGAAGTAGTAAGCCGGCTCACTGGAAAGGTAGACGGTGTACACATCGACGTTGGGCCCAAAAACTCGCTTGAGGGCGCGATCTGTATTCAGCTTGTAGACCGTTGGGAATACGTCGATCGCTTTACGCTTCGGTTGCGCAAACGCCAGGGCGCGTATGTGCAGGCGGTTCGGGACCAAGGATCCCGCCATCGCGATGTAGCCATATTTGTTGGGCGTCATCGCTGCGATGAGGCCACCGGGTTTGAGGATTCGTACCAATTCTTTGGCGACAAAATCGGGGTCTGCAATATGCTCGAACACGAATCGTGAAAATACGAGGTCGAAAGAGTTGTCAGAATAGGGTAGCGGCCGACCGGGTTCAATCACCTCTGCGTGATCCAAGAATGGATTCGTCAGCACCGCGTCGTCCACATCGCAACCCTCGAGGTGTGCACACCTTCCCTTCAGGTTGGACAACCGCCGGCGGTAATCGATTGGGTCTTCAAGGATGTGCTCGCCCCTGCCCGCTCCAAAATCGAGGACGCGATCCGTGGGCCGAAGGATCGCATCGATCTGGGTGTAAAAGCCGATACCGGCATCGAGATTGCTGAAGCCACCGACGTTACTCTCCGGGTAGAAGCGATTCTTGAGCGCGTAACCATCGACTGTTTTCCTGGGAATTACCCGACTCCTTCCACTCAAACATCGACGCAACCTCATCGGAGGGTACCTCGAAGACCGCCGGAGGCTTAGGTGCCACGGCTCCTTGAGGACTCGCGCAACACCGTCCAGGGCTCAATCACGAGGTCCTCCCCCGGTATCGCGTGTCGGTGCCGACGCCCACGGGATCCGGACTCTGCGTAACGCTTGCGCAACAGCAACTCAGCCAAATACTAACCGTCGCGTCCGCCGATGCCGGTGATCAATTCACGCTTGGACACGCACTCGGCGTCCCCTGTCGGTATGCTCCGGCGTTAGCCAAGGCGACTGAAGCCTCCGCTCTGCCCCTCTTTTCTGGAGCCCGCCTTGCGTGTGCCTGAGTAGGTTCCGCCTGATAGAATCCGGTCTTCACGCAAAGACGTTGGCTTGTCCGGAGGTTCCGATTGCCTGATTCGCTGAAAGACAGAGCAAGAAGGCTTCCGTTTTACGGCCTCGCGCGTTCTTTTTATCGTCGATTTCAACGAACGGCTCCGCGTCATCCGTTGCAGGACATGAGAGACGCAGATGGATATCCGCTGAAACACTTGGGTACCGAATATGGAGGCTGGACTTTCGTTGATGATCCAAAGTTGTTCGGATCAACAATAATTAGTGCCGGCCTCGGTGAGGATGCATCCTTTGACGTCGAGTTCGCAAATAAATACGGCGCCAAGGTATTCTTGGTCGACCCCACGCCGCGGGCGATAGAGCATTTTGGCGATATCACAGCCAACCTTGGACAGGGAAAACGCCAAAAATACGCCAAAGGAGGAAAGCAGCCCGTCGCGGCATACGACCTCCGCGGGCTCGACCGCACAAGACTCGCTCTGATACCGAAGGCTTTATAAAAGTCGGATACCAAGCTGAAATTCTTCGAACCCTCCAACCCCGAGCACGTTTCCCATTCCGTTGTGAACTACCAGAACGATTACGCTGCGGGTGAGAACTACATCGAGGTCGAGTCGATCACCATGGCAAGCCTACTCGCGGAGATCGGGCTTGCCCCCGGTGAGCTCGAGCTAGTAAAGCTAGACATCGAGGGGGCTGAGGTGGAAGTCATTTGTGAATTCCTCGGCAACTCCATACGCCCCAAGCAGATTTTGGTCGAGTTCGACGAACTCAACGTTCCTTCGACTATGGCATTCGAGAGAATCGACCAAGCTGACGAGGCGCTGCGAAATCACGGTTACAAGTGTATTCACACCGATGGCCAGACGAATTTCTTGTACGTGCGTTCGGGCTGCCCTGATGGGAACGGGTGTCCACAATAGCCCGAAATTTGATCCACACCGCCGAGTCCAAACAAGTTCGACGCCAATGGAAAATTTTTGCGCTAGGTGCCTCGCTCCCGTAGTTTGTAAACCGAAACGGCTCGTCGCAAACTGGAAGGAAAAGGGACGCACACCAACCGCTAGTCGCTTGGCGTCCTTGGGATGGATATGAGCTTGAAGCGCGAGATACGGCGTGTGGTCCAGAGGTTCGGAATCGACATCGTGCGTTATCCACTCAATGACCCCCTCGCCCGCACGGTGAAACTGCTCCAGAACCACCGTATCGACTGCGTTATCGACGTCGGAGCCAACGATGGGGGCTTCGCCAGTTCCATTAGGAGCATGGGGTACGGGAGGCGGATAATCTCGTTGGAGCCGCTTCCCGGGCCGTACGAGTCCCTCAGCGGCAAAGCCAAAAGAGACGGGAACTGGGACGCCTTGCGTTGCGCAGCCGGCAACGCGGCTGGCGAGGTAACGGTCAACGTGTCGGGAAATGCCGGCCTCTCCAGCTCAGTTTTACCGATGTTGTCATCGCACACCAAGGTCGCGCCCAACTCGCGCTACGTCGGCAGCGAGATTGTCAGACAAGAACGCCTCGACGAACTTCTCCCGCGACTTGGCGTCGCACCAGAGAACCGGACATTCCTCAAAATTGATGTCCAGGGGTATGAAGGTGCGGTGCTGGACGGTGCGTCGCGATTGTTTTCGGAGCATGCGATTGCGGGGCTGCAATTGGAGCTGTCACTGCAGCCCCTCTACCAGGGCGGCATTGGATACCGCGAGGTCTTAGATCGAGCTGAGGACATGGACTTCACGCTCGTGGGCCTGGACCCAGTGTTTGCGGACCCCGCAACGGGTGAGCTTCTGCAGTTGGACGCCGTATTCTTCGCGCAGAGGTTAAGTTGAACAGCGCCGACGGAAACAAGGCCCTTGACCGCCGCGAGATTTCAGAGCTACCTGACCATGAATGCGCTTCCCCAGTGACGAGCCGGATCGACGTTTCCCCGCGCGAGAGTCCTGATGCGAATCTCCAGAATCTCATCGACACCAACCGCGCAGTGGTCGCGGTCATCGGCCTCGGTTACGTCGGCCTTCCACTCGCGTATGCGCTACACCAAGGCGGATTCCCAGTCCTCGGCTTCGACGTAGACAGTCGCAAGATTGATTGCATCGACAATAAGGAAAACTATCTGAGCCATCTAGGTGAGGAGATGGTCACGACGCTCGCGGACAGCGATCGGTTCACCGCAACTACCGACTTTACCCGACTCGGTGAGTGTGACGTCGTCATCGTCTGTGTGCCGACTCCGTTGGGACGCCACATGGAGCCTGACATGTCCTACATCCTGACGTCAGCCGCAGCCATTGGCCAGACGCTCCGACGAGGCCAACTTGTCATCCTTGAGAGCACGACTTATCCGGGAACCACCCGCGATGAACTGATGCCGGCGATCATGGCGGCGGCCAGCAGCCACGGCAATGGACTCGTCATCGGACAGGACGTGTTCGCGGCCTTCAGCCCGGAGCGCGAAGATCCGGGCAGCAAGTCCCACTCAACAAGCACAATCCCCAAGCTTGTCGGCGGACTTGATGAGCGAAGTGGTGAACTCGCTGCGAGCGTTTACCGAAAGGGCGTTTCCCAGGTAATCCTCGTATCAAGTGCGGAGGTCGCGGAAAGCGCCAAACTGCTCGAAAACATCTTCCGAAGCGTCAACATTGCGATGGTGAACGAGCTCAAGATGATCCTCACCCCGATGGGCATCGATATCTGGGAAGTCATACGCGCGGCGAGCACCAAACCCTTTGGGTTCATGCCATTCTCGCCGGGGCCAGGCCTCGGCGGTCACTGCATCCCAATCGACCCCTTCTACCTGAGCTGGAAGGCAAAGGAAGTGGGCCAGTACACGCGCTTCATCGAACTCGCTGGCGAGATCAACACAATAATGCCGCACTACGTCGTGGATCGCACGGTGGAGGCACTCAACAACCGGTCCAAGAGCCTCAAGGGTTCGCGGATTCTGGTTCTCGGAATGGCCTACAAGCCCGATATCGACGACGTTCGCGAGAGTCCGTCTTTCACGTTGATCGAACTTTTCCAAGCCAAGGGGGCTGACGTTGACTACTCAGACCCGCATGTTCCTATGACACGTGCGACCCGCAAGCATGATCTCCGAATGGCGAGCGTGCCGATCACGCCTCAAAGTCTTTCGTCATACGATTGTGTCGTCGTGGCGACGAACCACACCGCATTCGACTGGGAGATGATTGCCGAGCACTCGAAGCGTGTTGTCGACACGCGGGACGCACTGCGGACCTACCACGATAAATGCGGCAACCGCATCGTCCTTGCATAGGCCGTTTCAGGAGCCGCATCGGCCGTTAATCGGCGTTGCGGCTAGCGACAGGTGATGCCGCTTAATGAAGGGAGGGACGTGAAAGTACGCGTATTGCAGCCCCTCATCCCGCATTACCGGGATCCCTTCTTCCAACTGCTAGCCGCCGTTCCCGGGATCGACCTGGAGATCTGGGCTGATCTGAACGGGCGCGGTAGTTTCAAGACCGCGCCCGATTCAGGCGCTTACAGGCGCGTGCACGCTCCATATAAGGAAGTGGGACCGCTCGTCTGGCAACCATCGCTGATGGACGCGGTCGACGGCGGCGCCGACGTTGTCGTAACCGCCTGGAATGCGCGATACGTCCACCTGATACCGGCCATCCGCCGGGCCCACCGTCGCGGAGTAGGTGTCGTCCTCTGGGGACACGGCATCAGCAAGCACGAAGCAGCCTGGAGGCGAGCAATCCGCGAGGATTGCGGTCGCGCCGCCGACGCCGTAATCCTCTATACGGCGCAGGTAGGGATTGGACTGACGCTGCGTGGATTCGACCCTGAGCGCGTCTTCATCGCGCCAAATTCCATCGACCGCGAGCCAATCGAGAACGCCAAGCGGGATTGGACTGAGTCGCGACTCAACGAATTCCTAACTCTGCGGGATTGCCGTCCTGGCCGCGTCGTGGTTTTCGTCTCAAGGCTCGATCCCGATAAACGGGTTGATCGGCTCATTGAGGCCTTTCGATTGGTCTATGAACAGCATCCGGACCTTCGACTGGTGATCATCGGGGACGGCTCGGAAAGAGCGCGCCTCGAGTCCCAAGTGGTTCAAGCCGGCCTTGAGTCGCGTGTCATTTTCGAGGGAGCGCTCTACAACGAGGAACGTATCGCCCCGTGGATGAAGGCGGCACTGTGCATGGCGTACCCGGGACCAATCGGGCTCAGCTTGCTGCACGCATTCGCCTACGGAGTACCCGTGATCACCCAGGGAGAGCGTTTGGATCACGGACCCGAGATCGAGGCTCTGGTCGAGGGCAGCAACGGCTTACGCGTTTCTCGACGCGATCCGTCGGCGCTCGCCGAAGCGATTGCAATGCTTGCTGACGACGCCGAACTCCACAGTCGCTTCGCGCGGGGCGCCTTGACTACCATTTCAGCTGAGGGAGGTTGGAACCTCAAATCTATGGTCGAAGGATTTACCGCTGCGACGAAGTCCTCGGTGCGTCGGTGACAGCGGGCCACGTCGCGACGTCCCGAACGGGGCCATTTGACCGCTAGCAAATCTCAGTTGCATGTGAGAACATAGTTAGCGGAAGCTGAGAGTCCCGGTACGGAGATCATTAATGTCGCGTCAAGCCGGAGTGCCTAGTTTTTGGGAACCATCCAAGGCTGGCAAGGGAATGCCAGCCTTGGCAAAGAGTGGCAGGCGCCTGAAAGTGTCTCATTCCGGGTCGGTCGGTTGGCAAATCGATTACTCGCGGTGGCTGAGCTTTGGCGACTCGGTCGCGGTTGTTCTGGCGATCGCAACAGCCCAATGGGTTCGCTTCGGCCCCTCCGCCGTGGGCGCGAGCCTCGGTCTGCTCCAGGGTGTTACGTACTTTGAAATTTCCATTCTGATCGCCCTCCTATGGTTGGCCGCACTCTCGATCAATCACTCCCGCTCCCAACGCATCATCGGTTCAGGCGTCGAAGAATACCGGCGTGTTTGGTGGGCGACGATTTCGGTTTTCGGCAGCGTCGCAATCATCTCGATGCTCTTCAAGCTCGAACTTGCTCGTGGGTATCTCATGATCGCCCTGCCATCGGGTCTACTCCTGCTCTTCTTCGAGCGGTGGGTCGCCCGAAAGATCGTCATCCGTGCTCGCAAGAATTTCGGCAGGTGCATCACCCGACTTCTTGTCGTCGGCAGCCCCAGGGCAGTGCGGGACCTGACCCTAGCCTTATCGCGCGAACCCTGGTCGGGTTACGACGTAGTCGGAGCCTGCGTGCCCGGAGCGTATACCCGCACCGAAATCAGCATCCCGGGGCTCGGGTCGGTAAAGGTGCTCGGCGACGAGTCCAGAGTCGCGAACGCCGTCGTGGACACCGACAGCCACGCCGTTGCGGTCGCGGCGACGGAGCAATTTCATGGAAAGGGCATCCGGGACCTGTCGTGGGAACTCGAGAGGCTCAACATCGACTTGCTGGTGGCCCCCGGGGTTATCGACGTCGCGGGTCCGCGGTTACATATGCGGCCAGTCGCCGGTCTGCCGCTCATACACGTGGAGAAGCCTCAATATCACGGTGCCAAGAAGTTCCAGAAGCGGGCGTTCGACGTCGGTTTCTCGGCCTTGGCTCTCCTGTGCGGCCTGCCCCTGCTGCTCATGATCGCCATCGCCATCAAGCTGGGTAGCACAGGGCCGGTGTTCTATCGGCAGCAACGGATCGGCTTGGACGGCAGGCCATTCCAGATGACTAAGTTCCGCACCATGGTCGTCGGCGCCGACAAGATGGTCGATGACCTCGCCGATCTCAACGAAGGCCGCGGCGTGTTGTTCAAGATCCGAAAGGATCCCCGGGTGACGCATATCGGCCGTTTTCTGCGCAAGTACAGCCTCGACGAACTACCTCAATTCCTGAACGTCCTGGCCGGAGAGATGAGTGTTGTCGGCCCGCGCCCACCACTTGCCGCAGAAGTTGCGCTATATGACGACGACACCATGCGCCGCATGCTGGTTCGCCCAGGCATCACAGGCCTGTGGCAGGTGAGCGGGCGCTCGGATTTGTCCTGGGAGGACTCCGTCCGCCTTGACCTGTTCTACGTCGAGAACTGGTCGATGATGGCCGACCTGCTGATCGCGCTGAAAACCCTGAGAGTGGTGCTCAACCACTCCGGCGCTTACTGACCGCCGGATTTCATCGGCACCCGCACGGTGACTAGCAGCGCACGGTGATCCGCTCCTTCTATGTCGACCACTCGTACCGATCTGGCCGCAGCGTTGCGGATTAGTACATGGTCGATGGTGAGCAGCGGCGAATACCAGGCGTCGGACGGGAACGTCGGCGCGAAGCCCGACCCGGTCTGTTCAACCGCGTCGCGGTAGCCCTCCGTCAGCAGATCCCGGAACTGCCGTGCGTCGGGTGTGCTGTTGAAGTCGCCTCCGACGATCACCGAACCACGTCCGGCGGCGGTAGCGAAGTGGCCGAGGTACGCTTTGGCTCTGGCCAGGTCGTAGCGCCATTTCACGATGGTGTTCGCACCACCCGCCACCGGCGACGTCACATGAATGCCGGCGAGAACCGGATTGAAGCGGACACCGGGAATCTTCAATAGCGCTGCTGGCATCATGAAAGAGCGGAGATGCGGCGGTGGCGCTAGCACCCGCAGCGGATAGCGACTCCAGATGCCGATGCCGGCGGCACCGGGGGCTGGGAAGAGGTGTGAATGGCGGAACACGCCGCT
>Ga0114919_10003036_pt1 | contig 13556 bp, 12 predicted proteins | sample BlataG_FD_88682 | JGI IMG/M metagenome (GOLD analysis project Ga0114919, IMG submission 88682) | Deep subsurface microbial communities from Black Sea to uncover new lineages of life (NeLLi) - Black_00105 metaG | ecosystem: Environmental > Aquatic > Marine > Oceanic > Sediment | place: Atlantic... | reverse complement strand
GCGCATTGAGGTACTCGCAGATTTTCTCCGTATAGACGATGACGTTGAACGTGTGCGCTGCATCTGATTCATCAAAGATGCGATGTCGTACAGAGAATCGAATAATGTCGCGCATGGAACTATGCGGTCCGAACATAAGCTCTTGTAACATGGATTGTTACTCCAGTGTATAGGTTTCGTGATAATCAAAGTTTCGCGGAGACGGTATAACGTAAAAGGGGCCGTGGTTATAGTTCCGCTTTTGTAACTGACCGCCGCGCCTGAGAAAATCTATAACGTCGTGGCAACGACGTGGCCGTTCGGGATCGACGTGATACTCTCCTGACGTTATGTCCGCGCGCATCTCATCGAAGGTTCGACAGTTATAGCTTAGCGCATTAACCCCGTCCATGAAATCAAGGCAGGCATGATATAGGTCTTCCGTGAGATCAAGGCCCCAACAACTTCCTTCACAATTAACCTGCGCGGGATATCCGCGATAGCGTCCCGTACACCATGCGGAATTAAGAATTGGGGCGCAGCCACAATAAATTGCCTCGAGGACAGACTGTTCTAACGTTGCGCATTTATACACGCCCTGATGCGTGGGATAGGCGAGGAAACGGGCGGTGTTAAAAATCTCGCCGATTATGGCTCGTGAGGGATTATTGAGACATGGAATCTCATAGGTTCGCATAACTCGATAAATCCCCATACCCTCTGGAGGACGACCGGGGTGTCCAATAACAATAACCGCGTCTAACGGATTCTCCTCGAGTAGTGCGGCGATAAGCGGAACCTGTTTCGAGCTCGCGGGTTTCCCGATATAGCAAAGGGTGTACTTGCGTTCCGCGAAACTGCGCAATGGTTCACGGCGCTCAATGCCGGTTTCATGCGGCCAGGGACAATACCAACGCAGTGCGGGGTACGGACAATTTTGCGGACTGTACGCAAAAACAGTGTCAAAGCAGCGTGGCATTTCGGCCCACATCTGGCCTGGCAGCATTGGAGTGTGTGCGCGTGTTGCACCGAGCAGGGGATACTTAAACTCTGCAAGTGCCTCGAGACGCGGAATCCATCGAGACATTGTTTTTTGTGGACCCTGCAACGTCGTGGCAGAACAAAAGATGGGTCCCTTGATCCGCATTGCAGAATCAAAATCTAACACTCTGCCAAATATCAATTCCGTGATGCGTTTCACGGGTGTGTTGTTACAACCGCTCCCGTGTCCATCTAAGTATTGATCTACGATATGAAACGCGGTTGGCAAATCAGACATAGAAAGTTTCCTTAAAGTCCATTGTTTTTGGTAAGTCGTATCTGTAAAAGGGCCCCCTGTTAAAGCGCGCGCGTAGCGACAGTAGGTGTTGTCCCGCTGAAAAAAACTCCGCAACTCGTTGACAACGCCTACCGCGCTCGGGGTCCACCGCATATTCCCGCGCGTTTAGTATATCGAACAGTTCTTTCCCGGTACGGCAATCGTGATTTATCGCATCGAGATTTTCCATAAATTGGAGACAGCGCGACCATAGGTCCTCGTTAAGGACCAGATCCGCGCAATCTTGTACGGTTGAAACTTGTGCGGGATAGTCCTTGAATCTGCCCATGCACCAAACGGAATTAAGAATTGGTGCGCACATACAGGTCAATGCTTCCAGTACGGAGTTTTCAAGCGTTCGGTATTTAACGGGCCCAAAATCGGAGGGGTAAATGAGAAACCGTGACTCGTTAAATACTTTGTTGATGGTATCTCGCGGTGGATCGACCATCGTGTCAATTATCCACTCCTTACACACCTGATAGATTTTCTTACCGGAGATTCCGCGCATCGATAGAACAACTATCGAGTTTGGATATTCTTCCAACGCCGCAGCGATGAGGTTTGGCCTTTTTCTTGAGCCCCCGCGACCAACGTAGCAGATGTCCCAATTCCTATTCGCATACGGAATACCTTCCCATATCGTATCGGGATATGTTTTGTACCATTGCGCTGCAGGGAATGGCTTAAACCAGGGCGAAAATGAGAACATCGTATCGAAGCATCGTGGCATTTCCGCGAGCACTGAACCGGCGATGCGGAGACCTTCCTCGTGTGCAATCGCCGCGAGCGGAAATGGATATTCCGCGAGCGCTTGGATTCGGTCGATTTGTTCGGCGGCTGTACGGAACGGGGTCTCCAATGTCGCATGGGTACACAATAGCGGTTCGTGAAGTTCCATGGCGTCCCAAAACGATAAGATATTCTCCTCGCCTACAACCATAGAAATTTGGCGGTGCGCGGGAGCATTTAATTGATTGGTATTAAAGTATGCGTCAGATAAATGGAACGCCCTGCGTATCAAAACTCTTCTCCCTCGCCCGGTGCACGATCATGCAGCTTTTCAAACTCCAATGTTTTTAGAAGATGGATAAATTGCGGTAGCTTCTGATATAGTCCCTTCTCGCGCATTATACCATTGTTACGGACTAAGAATCCCAACACTCGCTTTGCCTCATCGCGCTCTTGTTCCGTCCAATCCATAATGTCTTGAACAGTAAAGCGCGAAGAGTTTAGAAAGTTTTGTACGCAGGTCTGCGCGTGCGGAAGCTGTATTATGTAGGCGCGCACGTCATCGGGATTGTGCAGCGTGTTTTGCGCAGTAATCCGCACCGAAAAATCTCGATAACCGCATGCCTGTGCGGAATAAACGCGGTCTAAAAATTCTTCAACGCACTTAACGTGGCAGGGGCGAACGATGAGTCGAACACTATCGTCCGTTGAAAATGTCCGTGCCGCAAGTGCCGCCGCCAAACGAGTAACCTTTAGGCGATGGTCTGCGGATTCGACTAATGGAATTTGACTCGAATACACCTCACCCATTTGATTCGCCACATCGAGAATCGCATTGACCGTCTCAGTTGGAAGCACGACATCTTCTAACTTCCGTGACCATGCCCATAACACAAGGTCCTTACATATTTCGGACGTGTATCGATGTTCGATGCGCGGACGATCCTCGTCGCGGACGTTTAATACGTTGCGTGGAACATCGCCGCTGCCGACAAGGACTGCCATATCGAGCCTTCGTATGTCTTCGGGATTCCCGATAAGCTCGCGGACTGCCTCGACCCCAAAGTTATACGAACTAAGAAGTTGGTCGCTGCGCGGGTTACTAATCCAAATTAACCGCGTCCGCGCGTTTGCGCGCATCTTTTCGATTTTCGCCACCTCCGCGATCCCCGAGCTGCGGACTTCTGTCATCCGTGCAATGACTTCGGGCGGCATACCCTTGACCTCCTCAAGGACGACTAACCGGCGGTCATTTAACGTGATTACTCCCCACGTGATAAACCAACGCTTCCCGGTGTCCTGCAGCCCTCCAATGAGACCCGCTACGGAGGCGCTCTTCGCATCGACCTTTTCTCCCAATTGATAGTGTTTAAGGAGACAGGTGATTGCCTCTGATTTTCCCTGTCCGCTATCGCCGAGTACGAGCCCCTCGACCCAACCCTTGATGGTCTTGCCCTGTAACGGTATGTATAAGACGGAATGGTAAATGAGGTCGTAGAACAAGTGCAGGTCCCGACGCTGGTAGATTCGTGTAATGTTGGCCTCGAGGTCCGCGTAGATTTCATCCAGCTTCTTGTTTACCTCAACTGCGGTCCATTCCGCGGGCTGAAACAATTTTAGGTCCATGCGCATTTTAGGTGTTAGATTAAATGCGGACAATGAATCCACGGCGCGGTCGGCCCTGTATATGAGAAGCGTGGCGTATTGCGTCCGCGGTTCGGGGACAACGCGCGCCTCAATGGAAAAGGCGGCATTGGTCTCGATTCCATGCCCGACGTGAAAGGCGCGTTGAACGACGTGTTCTTGATCCGTTTCCGCAATCCGAAGCTGCGGGATAAGGCGAACCTCTTCGACGTTGCGAGTGTCCCTGGTCTGGAAGATATTGGACGTACAGGAGCTGGGAATTCCCACGACCTGTCGGAGAACTCGTGAGAGCTGTTCATTTGTTACATCGACCATTTTAAGGATTGCGGGATTGCGCGCATCGATTGCGAGCACCTCGTCTTTTGGAGAATTGTTCACGGGACAAATCGCACAAACGTCCTTGTCGCGGGTACACCGCACGATGAACGTTGCGGGTACGATGTACGGCGCGGTGTCCTTTGCGGAAACTACGACGTCGGTATGAATAAATTTATGATAGTGTTTTGCAAGGCTGGCCTCCGCGAGACTAACATCGTACACGGTTTCATCTTCGTCCAGCTCGGGCATTAGTGGAGCCACGATCCAGGGATCCGTTTCATCCATCAGCCCTCGCAGATCGGCTACCGTGTGTCCCATCTCCATGAAATAGTCTGTAATATCGCCCGTCGGGTATTGACTCGGTGAAATAGGTAGGCGAACAACATGGACTTCCTTTGCGACGACGTGTAATTCGCGGGCGCGGCGTTGCGCGGAAACTATACCCTTACGATCAATATCATAGATGATATAAATGGTCTTACCTTTGAACTCTGCGTTCCATTCCGAGCGCCACGTACCCGCACCGCCCGTGCCCGTGATTGTATTGAATCCGCGTTCCTCTAAACAAAGCGCCTTTAGTTCGCCCTCGGTGAGAACGATGGGGTCGCCGTCGAGCGCGGATAATGGAAAGAGGCGCGCACGTCCATGTAACTTCACGCTCACAACTTTTGTAGAATGCCGACTGGGATTTGGAAGATGCCTACGAATGTTCATTACATTACCCGCGCGGTCTGGAATTGGAATCGCTACGCGCTGACCTTCCCACCCAAGATTGTGTTTTAGAATAGACCGCATGGACACACCCTTTTTGGCCAACCATTCGACGATACCTTTATTTTGTAGGAGTACGCGATGGTATTGTGTAACGAGGGTTTGCGGAAGAGACCCCCGAATATCGCCCTGCAATTGGGATTCAACGTGTCGAATAACCGTTGCGCGTCCAACTCCCGACGCGCCGGCAAGGAAATCAATAATGTCGCCGTGGGCCTCGCACCCATGGCACTTAAACCGTTGCGTTTGGAGGTTGATTCCACAACTCGCCCTCTCGTCATTATGGAATACGCAGTTAACGGAAACCCAACCTTCATCGTTCTCTTCTCCAATTTCGATACCGTAACGATCTAACCATTGGCGCGGATCGTCCAATAGGATTTGAGGTCCAGTCATTACGACGCTCTCTATTCTGCATTTTCTCCACTCACACTTACGTACTATGTAGGATTTTCTTTCGGAACAAACTGACCGAAACGGCTTCTAAACACCCCGGAGGGAAGGCGCGAATGAGGGCGTTAAAAAGCATAATTTTTGGCATGTTGCGCGCAAGATTTTTATGTCCAGCTCCACGATTTTAATTGCGGAGCAGAGTGTCCAGCTCCATGTAAATAAGAAATAGACATGAGGTTTGTTTTGTACGAAATTAAATGTAGTGTGGGGCCTTAGTCCTTAATTCAAACTGCGTGAAATATCGCGCAAAAAAGACCTAACCTACGCTAACTGCGTTAGTTACAGAGAATCACGCGCGTAACAATTTAATCTAACATTTTTTGAGGAGGACAACTAAATGCATGAGTCGGCCAGTCGGTTCTCAGGCCAGCTTGGACTGATCGCCCCGAACAGTCCAACTGGCTGGCCGACTCATGTGGCGGCCTTAGTCATTTATTGATTTGCTCCTCAAAAAATGTGTATTTAATTGTTACAGCGGACAATTCTCCACACCTTCATCCATTGCTCGAACTCTCTTCTATAACTTCTTTACGGGTCCGAAATTCCCGCATATAAGAACGGCGATATTCACGAATATCGTCCGCGTCGGTCCAATCCCAAATACCGCTACCCTTCGGACGCCCACGTCGGTGGGTGCGAGGTTTAACATAGTAGGGACAATTTAGACACGCGCGGGGCCTACTCTTGCAGATGAAGGGCCGCGCACGGAATAATCGACATCGATAATATTTACTGTTGTAAGATGGAACGTACCCCGGTCGCAATACTCTTGGGATAGAGGGCGGCTTCTTCAATTGAAGTGCAACCGCTTCCTCGCGCTTCTTCCTCGTGCGCCGTTCTTCTGCTGTCTCGAGCGCATACCCTTGTCGATATTCGCGGAGCCGTCTTGCCTCCCTTGCGTGAAATTCTGCCAGCGCCTTCCCCGTTTTTTCAGAAATATTATCTTCTTCGGGACGCCCGCGCGGCAAGGGCGGAATATAGTTGGGACACTTCTCCTTCAAACAATGTTTGTACGGACAGTGAATCGTACGGATAAACTGATACGCACGTGCGTTGCCAAATTTTAGGCAGCGATAATAACGTGAACCTCTCGAGGGGCGTTTTTTAGGCATGGTGGTTTAGGCGGTGCGGGGCGCGGAACATTGAGGGCCTGGAGAGACAGGTAGCCAATCATTGATCCGCGCCGCACCCTTGTTACATCTCGGTTTCGCCGTCTGCATCGGTAGCTGCCGCCTGCTCGCCTTTCCAATCAACCTGGGCCATCCGTAATTCTCTAAAGGACGCGTACAGCGCCTCCGCGGCGGGGTAAAGTTCCTTTGAGCACCACCCCGCGTTACGGAAGTTGTACACGTAGTATTGTTGCCCACGTCGATTCGTTTCTAATACGGTTGACACTTCGTATTGTCCCGCAAACAGCGGTCTGCCTTGCCGATACTGCGCGAGGCCGAGAAGAAGCCGTCCCTTCTTGTGATTTGTCCGAGCACATGAAATGACCAGCAACTTGTGCGGTCCATAAACTGGGAAAAGCGCGACGAAGTTGTGATACTCCGTTACATCGACAACCTCGCGTCCACTGTCCAGTGGACGTCTCCGCATATCGCGTGCGGACATTGCCAGCTCGGACGCGGGGTCGTCCGAAGAATCGAGGATGCTTTCACCCGCATCGCGGTCGCCCCAGCGAATCCATTGTTTGAAATGATACACTGGAACAAAGTTAATGACCTCATTCTTTTTCAGCCAAATCTCACCCGTCATACTGTTCGACACGGCGCCGGCGATGAACTCGGGCCCGCGGCCCTCGATAACTGAAGGGCTTAATGCCTGTAACAGCACCGCGCGTGGATACATTACGTCGCGCGGTTCGACATTCTCCAGTCCCTCGGTCCCCTCCTTGATGTAGTCTGGTACGGCAACGTCTCGACCCGGCAAGATTGCCGGGAGCCTTTCTGCGTTTTCTTTCAAATCATCCATTGCTCCTTAACCTCCTTACTTTTACGGTTGCCTTGATCCATGACCTTACCTGCGGCGGTAAATCTTCGCCGCGTTCTAACAGCCCATCGCAGAATGCGTTGAGCGCGCGTTTTGGTCCGTGTTCCGCCGCCGCCTCCAATAGTTCGGGGTGTCTTTGTACCCATGCCCAGAACGCGGGGAAATCGGGACGCGCAAAATGCGGTGCGTTAAAGTATCCGCGGGCATCGGGGTAGAGGCGAAATCTCCCATCCTCACCTTCAAAGTCATACTCCGTTAATTCGCGGTCGACCATAAATCGGCACAAATCTTCCGCAATAACACCGATTACCTTATTGACTTGCTTCTCGGCCTCGCGGAACACTTCCTTTGTCTTTAACACTGCAAGATATGCGTCGGCCCTTTGCTCCATATCCATGCTCGGTGTAGTTTTAGGCGCCGCGGAAATAATGCCGAGCGCTTCACTTATTAGTTTTTCGGTTGCGGCGAGGATTTCGCGGAGACTTTTCGTTGTCATTTGGCACACATGTCCTATGAATATATTTTAGGTCGCGGGCGTGAAATAAGAGAAGCTCTACTTTCCCGAACCGTTGGTTCCATTCATAAAATACAAGGCAGTTGACGATTGCAGGTCCCGACGTGGCGAGGTAGTCGTCCGCGGTAACCCTTATATCGTCTAACCTCTTCCGTATTCGCCGCTTTAACATGTCGATGTTGAAGGGACTAACGCGGCCGGGGAGTAATTCCACGACCTCTCCATACTCGGTCGCTTTGTCAAAACTATGTCCCGCGCGCTGTGGTACGATTACCTTTGTCATCGTAGTCTCCAAAATCTATTAAGAGTTGTTTATCGACTGGTCTGCTTATCGCTTCGGGAAGTTCCGCAAGCTCCTTGCCAAATTTTATCGTTTCGCGCTTGGCAACGACCTTGCCGTCCTCGTCGGCGGTAACGCGCGTGCGCCGGACCTTGACCGCGGCCTGTTGGAGTACCGCATCTGGGATTTCGCGGGTTCCAAGCAGCCGCGCCTTGATGGTGCTGATGTCCCTGATGGCCTCGGACAGGTCGCGCTTCTGTTGAAGAATATCCGCGATGGTTTCTTCAACGGTATTTTCCGCTACGATGTCAATATATGTAACGGGCCGCGTTTGACCGATACGGTGAACACGGTCCTCACTCTGTATTCGTTTTTCTAAAGAAAAGTCGTTAGAATAATAAACAACCGTGTAGCAAGGATTTTCGGGGTGTCCCAGAAGCGTTAATCCAAAGCCGCCCGTACCGGGCTCACCGACGAGGACGCGGACGCGGTTCTGAGCATTAAATAGGTCAACGGATCTATCGCGGTCGCGGTCGCGCATTCCACCGACCAACTTCACCCACCCAATTCGTTCTCGCGTTAGGCGTTCCGTAATAGTCTTTACGTCGTGACGGAAACGGGCCCAGACAATGATTTTTGCGTCCGGTGGAAGCTCCTGAAGAACCTCTATCAGCGCTTCCAGTTTGGGGTTCTCACCGGGAATCGCGCGCTCGGTCCCGTCCATCGTCTTAAGGTAACCGCAACATATCTGCGCGAGTCGGAGTAATTGAACGATGACAACCTGCGCCTGTACCGTTCCGCTGGGGTCCGCAGCCTCCGTGAGCGTCGCGAGAAACACGGCGAGCATTTGTTCGTAGAGCTCGGATTGTTTAGGCGAGAGCTCCACTGTCCGTGTTTCATAATTTTTAGGAGGTAGATCCAGACACTGGTCTTTACGCACGATAAAGGAGTGATGCGCCATCCGTGCCTTTAATTCGTCGAGGTCCCGGTAGCCGATAATTTTCTCCCAGCGCCGCCCCTTCATCCGCACAAAGCGCATAAAGCGATTCTTGTATTGATTGAAGTTGCTATATCCAAGAATGCCGGGCTCAAGAAATTCGTACTGAGAGTAAAGATCGAGAATAGTGTTGGTAACTGGGGCACCCGTGAGGATCGCGCGCCGTCGGCAGGACTCCCCGATGGAAAGTGCATTCTTCGTGCGGTGCGCAGAGGGATTCTTTATTCTGGTACTTTCGTCAAGGACCATGAGGTCGTATCCAATGGCCATAAGGGCCCGCGCCATCGCGCCCAATTTTTCATAATTTATAATACAGAACTTTAACGGTACACGGGCCCGCGCCATTTCTAATAGTGTGCGCATACCTCGGACCTGTGTCCCGATTCGACCGGCCCAATACGGAAAACCAGAGTCGATATCTTTTTCCATTTCCCGCATCCAAGTCCGTTGAATTGTTCGCGGGCAAACGATGAGAACCTTAAAGGGTTTACCACCCTCCTCAATTCGCCTTTGAGCCTGCCACACGCACTCATCGATAATGATCTTCGTTTTACCTGTACCCATTTCCATGAGCAGGGCAAAAAATATTGAGTTGTGCAGCGCGTCCAACGCAACGACTTGATGTTGATACGGGCGACGGAAAAACTGAAAGTTTACTTGCGGAACCTTGTTCTCGAAGATGTATTCCCAACGACGGCGCTCTTTCCGCTGAGCAACATCGTCACGGGCATCCATGTAGCGAAGTACAGTGGACGCTTCCTCATCTACCGTATATTCTTCCCGCGAGAAATGCTCACGGAGATGTTCAATATTCGCAGCGCCAAATGGAACCAGCCAGCACTGTAAATCGGCGGACCATTTCCGCTCGGGCAGCGCTCGAATTCGTTCCAGCGTTTGGTAGAACGCCGCGGAATCCATCTTCTCGAAGGTCAACGCAAACCTTCGATCATCGTACACGGAAAGGCGAAACAGCCTCCGTGTTTCCATTTTACTTTCTCCTTTTTCTCTCATGAAGATAGACAAACCTTCATTTTATGGCCTCATTGTAGCATATCAGAAACCCAATGTCAAGAGAAAAATTTGCAAATTGTAATAATATATTAACGACGGCCTCGGCAGCGGGCGTGGATTACTCCGCTATGATTAACGCGGGCTACTTCAGACCCGTCTTTTCGCTACCACGTTTCTCGTTTACCGAGGTCCGTCGCCCTAGTTTATTGTAAAACTCTGCCTTGATTTGTCGTGCGCGTGATTTTTCTTCTTTACGATTATGGAAGCGGGCATGCGCTTCGTTTGTCATTAAGCGAAGATTTTCAATCGCATTGTTACTGTGGTCATAATCTATATGATGAACAACCTCTCCGCGTTTTAACTTTCGTCTAATATGTGCCTCCATGATTACTCGAGAAGAGCTTTTAGTCTTATGGTGTGCTTGTCGCCACACTCGATCTTCTTTTAACTCTTGTCGAAACTTTTTATCACGCTCCTCGTTGTTAATTCGACGAACATCCGCAAGCAATTTACGTTTTAGCCTCTGCAAACGTATAACTTTAATTTCTTCTCTTGTCTTGAGTCGCAACTTGTTGAACCTCAACGAGTTATAGAAACGAGCGTCTAATTTTCAGAACAAAAATCTTGCCTATGACAATCACTCGCTGACCTCTAAGATAATGACGTAGGGTTGATCCTCGAGCCGGGCTCAGGAGCGATTTTGTCAATTTTACACAATATCTTTTGCTCTATCATCGGAATCAGGTCATGGACATTTGTAGTGAAACCGACGATGGCCCGCTCTAACATGAGGTTGCACTCCCGATTTGGATTGTAGCTGAATGCGATACACGGTTTTTTGAGGACCCGCACACCGCCCATTTCAAACATGGTCCCGCTGTCCCAATTTTCAATCATTCCCACGAGCAGGTCGCACCAGCGCATGTGATAGAGATCACGTTGAAACGCCGCCTCCTTCTGCCTGTCCCACTCCGCCGCGAATGCGACCACGTTTTCTGCCATCGCACTTCGGAGAGAACAGTAGCTCTTCATGTCCAGTTTTCCGTGCATCAATGCGCACCAAACATCGAGGCGCTTATCCGCGTTCAATATCTCAAACGCCGTTGCAAGGGTTATTTCGGCCTCGGGCCAAAACCACGGACCCGCAAGGAATACGCGAACGGGTCGATGCGCGTAGTACACGGGTTGTTCTGAAGGATACTCCTTAGTTCGCCAGTCGTCGGTAAGCCTACAATTGATGTCGTCTTGTCGAATATTTTTCTCCCGCGCCATGATCTGCCCTCCTATGCGAAGCCCTGATATTCTGCCCTGCGTGCTATTTCTTCATCGTCCGCAAACACTAAATCTATATCTTCCGTGTGCCAATCATCCTTAAAACATTTAGATTCGTACCAGGGATGTTCCGCGGTTGACTTCATCCGTGCGGCCTTCGCCTGCGGCGTGTTCTCGCCGTACCATCCGATATGCGTCGAACGGGCCGCCCACGGCGCAACGATAACCCGTTGCCAGGCGGCGCGACACACGTTGATTACCCCGCCCCAACGCTCGTTAATAATCTTCGCCCCGTCGGGCCGAAAAAGATTGCGGGCGAGGTGTCGCCGCACGTCGGGTACATAGTTTTGCGCGATACGTTCCCAGGCGGCCCGTGTCCATGCCGCGCGGTCGCGTTTCCATGCCGCGTATTGCGGAAAGAAGCGCCCCCATCGATTACGCCAAATCGCCCAACCAATGGTCAACCACCACGCGCAACTCCGAACCCAATGTGGATCGTAACAATGGGGATCCGTTGTCCCCTCACTGCAATACGTACACGAACCCGTGACCGCAAAAACGTTCCGGTTATCCGCGTATCGTTCTAAACATCGTCGCGTAAAGGTAAGAAAGTCTCGACTGACCAATATGTCGTCCTCGAGCACGACTACCGCGTCCGCATTAAATTCGCAGAACGCACGATTCGTTACATCCACAATGTTATCGCTCATGCCGACGTGTTCTTCTCGTGCGAGGTATTGCACTGCGCCCTCGTGCGGGGCCAATGCCCCGCGAACATATTTCCGCGTTGCCGCGAGGTCGCCGCCCTCATAAATTTTCCCCTTGCGCGGACCCTCGAATCCAACGAAGATTGGGATATTTGCCGTGCCGCGCGCGGCGAGGAGCGCGGGTATAGTTCGCCGTACAAACTCAAGTCGATCAAAGATAGGTAGTGCTATTGCGAGTTGCATATCGGTTTAACTCCCAACTCGATTAGTTTGTCTTGATCCGTTACGAATGCCACGCCCATACCGTCGATGCCAAGCGGAACGATACAAGAAAATATACCATATCGAGTAGTACCGCAAATTTCTGCAAACGCCTTTTGCGGACCCGCGAACGTAAGAACATCGTGTACGAGGAGCCAACCGTCCCGCGCGAGGCATCGAAGCGCGTTGAGAATGTCCATGCGGATCGTCAGGTAATCATGGCCGCCGTCGAGCACGATTACGTCGAACGGATTCTCTACCCCGTCGCGCCAAAACTTTTCAGACGGCATCTCGAGCAGCGTTACCCTTTGAAGGTCGAACTCCTTGACCAGCGCCCGTACCTCGTCCGTGATTCTGAGATCGACGCCCGTGTACGTGCCGCCCTTGTCCTGCGCGGCGGCGGCGAGTGGTAACATGCCCCACCCCTCCTGTACACCAATCTCAAGGACGTGCGGAACTTCGTAGTTACGGACGATGCCATCGAGGAGTGGAATCTTTGCATAGTTTTGTGGGTGGCTCCGAAACGCGGGGGTCGTTTCCATGAAGCGGCGATACCTTCGCCATAGCTTTTCACGGTCAATCATCAAACACCTCGGGTTGCGGACCCATGAAGGGTCGAATATTGGACACGGGTCGCGTTGCGCGGTACCCTGTCCGCGCGGGTTTCTGAATCCATGAATAATGATATACGCTAATTTCTGGGTCTGTGAGAACGCGCGACTCGTCCCACGGTAGATCGCCATAGGTACAGCGCTCCTCGCCAATGGGCCTCGGCAAACAGCGACATGGAAGTCTATGCCACGTCATTCGATAGAGCGGCGCCATACCGCCACCGGAACAATCGCACGTGTGGAAGCGGTCGCCGTAAAACCAGATGTATTGACCCGCGCGGACGCAGCACTTATCCTCTGGCAGCGCGCCATCGAGCGTCCATCGTAGAATATTCCGCAGGTTGGCCAGTGTAACTACGTGGTCGCCGTCCATTATCATAAAGAACGGTGTCTTCGTTTCGCGGATTTGCATATCGCGCCACTTTCCAAAGTACCGTTCGTCGATGGCCTTCTCGGAGACTTCAATGGTAGAGACTTCTTGTTGTACCTGCCGAACAATGTCTCGCGTTTGATCCCTTGATCGCGAATCAACGTACACAATACTCCGCCCAACATATGGGGCCACCGACAGCAGGGCGAAGCGTACAAACAATGCCTCGTCACGGACAATCATATGGAGCGTAACCTTCTCATTCACGTAAACATCTCCCATGTATCCGTGCAAAATACGGGTCGCCGCGTTAGCGCAAAGATTTTCCG
>Ga0114919_10003035_pt1 | contig 13557 bp, 12 predicted proteins | sample BlataG_FD_88682 | JGI IMG/M metagenome (GOLD analysis project Ga0114919, IMG submission 88682) | Deep subsurface microbial communities from Black Sea to uncover new lineages of life (NeLLi) - Black_00105 metaG | ecosystem: Environmental > Aquatic > Marine > Oceanic > Sediment | place: Atlantic... | reverse complement strand
TACCCTGATTGAGCTGCTGGTGGTGGTGGCTATCCTCGGTGTTTTGGCGGCAATCATTATCCCTAACGTAGGCAAATTCATCGGCACGGGCACCATTCAAGCGGCCAATACTGAGGCTCACGATGTTCAGACAGCAATGGTCGCCTTTATGGCAGACAATAATGTGACGGACACCAGTGATTACGCTGATGGTGATGTCGGCCCAACCGCTGATATAGGTCCAGTAGAAGGTGTAACCGATGGCACTAGTGTGCACGACTTCCTGATTAACCCTGTCGGCCTGCAGGCAACCTATACATTTGTGGCTGGTGCGATAGACACTGCTGAACCTCTTAGCACTGGCAAGTATAAAGACCTCACCTATGATAAAGAAATTGGCTGGGCTTAGTAAACTGAGGTAAGGTAGGCGAGTGCCTTCAAGGCGAAGCATCGTGACATGAAGCTAACAAGGTGAGCATTCATTGTAGGAGTAAAATTGAAAAAGCTTGCCAGTAAAGTAATCACGCCTGTGACTTTGCTGGTAAGCTTTTCTGTTTAAGGCTGGCAAAAAAGCTATAATTATGCTAGTATGACCATAACTGCCAGGCTAGAGCTAGCTGGCTGGGGTAATTAACCGGTCACAAAACAAGGAGAAGCTGTTGAAGCTGTTGAGTCGTGGCGAAAAGGGTTTTACCTTGCTTGAGATGCTGGTGGTGGTGGCTATTTTAGGTGTCCTGGCGGCAATAATCATCCCTAATGTGGGTCATTTCATAGGCAAAGGTGAAGAGGAGGCAAGGCAGACTGAGCACCACAATCTTCAGACGGCGGTACTGGCGCTTATGACAGATGCTGAGGTACCCTTCTTGGATGACAACTATACTGGTGTTCAAGAAAAGACTGAGGTTGAGGCGGTTACGGCTGGTACGGCACCTAATAATCACAGCTTGGATGAGTACCTGATTGGCGGGCAATGGCCGCTACTGCAATCCTATGACATTTCTAAAATTGGCTCAGTATCCGTACATTCGGAGTAGTTTAGCAATCAATTGTTTGAGGGTGTGAGGACTGGGCTCGGGAATCAATCCAGGGAAATTGATTCCGCAGGGCTCATCGGTAAGGTTATCGTATTTCCACCCTGCCGATGAGTTTTTTTATTGTGAAATTCTAATTTCTAAACTCTAAACAAAGACAAAGCACTAATGACCAAAACATTTAGGATTTTCTCCGAAGGAGATTTAGTATTTGGTGCTTTGAATTTTGGATTTCACCTTGTGCTTCCCCTGCTCAACGACCTCTTTATTGACAAACTCTATAATTACATGCTATCTTTACTTCTGAGAGGAAAGGGTGAAGATAAGATACACGCTCCACGCCCAGCGCAAAATGGCAGAGAGGAATATCCCCAAGGAGCGGGTAGAAACTGTACTACGAGTGGGTAGAAGGCTAGCTGATGTCAAAAACAGGCAGCGGGCGGTGGCGATAGTAGATAATGTTGAGACCACGGTGATTTTTGCTGAGGATAATGGTGAGGTGACTATAATCACAGTTTGGGACGAGCTGTCCCCGAGGAGATAGGATGATGCGAGTTATATATGACATTGAAACGGACATTCTGGATATATACCTTTCCTCGGCTGAAAGATGTACCAGCCGGGAATTATCTCCCGGTGTGATTGCCGATTTAGATAAAGCTGATAACATCATTGCCTTGGAAATACTCGATGCCAGTACCCGATACTCTACCGAGGAACTTGCTAAATTTAGCTTTGAAAGAACCCCAGTGTAGCTCTTCCCTTCCCTTCCCCTGCTCAACGACCTCTTTACTGCTAGTTCACAATAAGGTATACTCTACATGTAGGCGAATGTTTTTTTGAAACCTTGAGGAAGAGGTTAACTATGATTAGTCAGTATATAGATAAAGCGATGAGTCGGGCAGTGTATGACCAGCTTGAAGACAAAACTTACTGTGGTAAAATTCCCGAATGCCCTGGGACTATCGCTTTTGGCAGGACGCTTTACGAGTGCCATAATGAATTAAAATCAGTTCTTGAAGGCTGGCTGTTAGTCAAGATAAGGCATGGCGACTATCTACCTATCATAGATAAGGTTGATTTGAATAAAGGAACGACAACCCTCAAGGAAGTTGCTGCCCATGGCTAGGTAGCGCCCTGTAAAAGAAGGACTTTCATAAGGAAGTTAAGCAGCTTGGGTTTCAGCCCACCCGAACCGGGTGGGCGTCACTTTTATATGAGGTATGGGACATATACCCTGACCCTTCCCAATAATCCTGAATACTCCATAGCCCAGCTCAGAATGCTTCTTAAAGAAGTGGGACACATTATAGGTAGGGAAATTTCCCTCAAGGAGTGGCAAGGCCTGTACAAGTAAGACGACTCTAAAGTTTATCGTATTTCCACCCTGCCGATGAGCTTTTCTATTTTCTGTTTATCCACCTCAATCCTTGCCAGTACTGTATATGCTGCAACTAAGGTAGAAATTTTGACCAATACTTCTTGAGGATTTTTTAGTAATGCTACTTGAAAAACCAAGGCTGTAGATTTATAATCTACGAAGTTTGTTGGCTTCATTGTAATAAAATGAGCGGGTTTAACTATATCCGAAGGAGGTTGGTCATAAATGGGTCTACGTGAAGTGCTTGAAAGTGGTAAGTTCGCGGTTACTGTTCAGGTTGACCCAGCTAAAGGCGTGGATGTCGCTGAATTTCTGAATAATGCCGAACTATTGCGGGATAAGGTTGATGCAGTTAATGTCAGCGAGCAGCAAAGCGCCGTGATGAGATTGGGCTCGTTAGCTGGCTGCTGTCTGCTGAAACAAAAGGGCATAGAGCCAGTTTTGCATATGACCTGCCGTGACCGTAACCGAATCGCCTTACAATCCGACTTACTTAATGCTTATGTTCTTGGTATCGAGAATGTCCTTTGCCTCACTGGTGACGATATCGATTTAGGTGACCACCGGCAGCAGGCCAAGCCCGTCTTTGACCTTGATGATTCTGTTGCCTTACTCCAAGCTGCCCGAGGATTGGAGCAAGGTAAAGATTTGGCTGGTAAGGAGTTAAGAGGTGCGCCTCGCTTCTTCCTCGGAGCCTGTGTTACGCCAGGGGCTGACCCTGTAGAACCAGAGTTCATCAAAATGGAGAAAAAAGCTAAAGCTGGCGCCCAATTTTTTCAAACTCGGGCTGTTTACGAACCCAAGAGATTTGAAACGTTCATGCGGGAGGCTAAAAAATTCGGTGTGCCAATGCTGGTCGGGATAATGTTACTCAAGTCGGCAGCCATGGCTCGCTTTATGAACAGGAATGTTGCCGGCATCTATGTCCCTGATGAATTCCTTGACGAGATGGAGAAAGCTGAAAACAAAGTTCAAAAGAGTATTGAATTAGCTGCTCGCTTGATCACTGAAATGAAGCATATGTGTCAGGGAATCCACATTATGGCTATGGGTTGGGAGTCCAGAGTGCCAGCAATCTTAGATACTGCTGGATTATAACAGGCTCTGTGTCGGCATCTATGCCGCGCAGGATTTGCTCTTCTTCTGTTATCGGCTTAGACATTCCCCTCGTCATTTAGAAAGATATCTATTTTAGCCTCACCCTCCAATCTGGTTATAGGCTCAATAGTAATCTGCTTCGATTTGGGTTGTTGAGCTTGTGCCATCCTTTAGCTACCTTCCTTCACTCTCCTATTGACTAAGGCTGCTGGTAAACTGAATCTGTAGAAGGTGCCTACAGGGTCCTTAATCTGGTCCATGAGTTCCTCCACCTCAGCCTCAGACAAATCCTTCTCATTCTCCCTCCCTAAGATTGAAGCTATAGCAGAAACCATTTTAGCCCCTTGGTCAGCTCCCGGTTCCACTGGGCCATAGCAGCCAGTGCAAGGCATGTTCGCCTGGGGACAGACGGCACCACAACCACCCCGTGTCGCCGGCCCCATACATACTATCCCCTGCTCGAGAAGGCATGTCTCCGGTTCGGGGATAATTTCATAAGTTCTGTAAAACTTTTTAACCTTCTTTTCTTTTCTAATACGAGGACATTCATCACAAACAGCTTTTACCGCGTGGCTTATGACAGTCCCCTTCGGCGGTAACTTGTTTTCAATCAAGGCTTCAATAGCAAGCCAGGTGGTTTTTTCTTCGGGGGGGCAACCGGGGACAAAATAATCTACATCCACGGTTTGGGTGAGAGTTTTGACCGTATCATAGAACTCAGGAATCTCAAGCTCGCCCTCAGGCACTTGAACCTTTGACTGAGGATAAACCTTCTTGGGATTATCGGTTGATTGCGTTTCACAATAGGCACGCTCGAAGATCATCTGCCGATTAAAAAGGTTAGCTAGTCCAGGTATACCGCCCTCATAAGAGCAAGAGCCGTAAGCAATCAGTATTTTGGATTTGGCCCGTAGCAGTTGGGCCATGTACTCGTTCTCCGAATTACGAATAGAACCATTGAAAAGACAGGCATCAATACTTTTATCCGGCATCTTCTCCACATCTGAATACTTAACATCCATAGCTACTGGCCAGAACACAATATCAGCAACTTGGGCCAATTTCAGAATCTTGTCACCTATTGCCAAAGTAGCAATATCACAGCCACCACAGGTGGCTGCCCAGTAAAGAGCTAGCTTTATCTTTTTATCCATGTTGAGCAATCTCTTGTTTCAATGGGTTCGGTCCAAGTTCTTTTACTTCAGCAATAAAGTCGGTAACCACTTGAGCAAATCGCTGTCCTTCTGCTGCCGATACCCACTCAAGTTTCAACCTCTTAGGGTTTAATCCCAGTTGAGAGAGCAATCTTTTCGCCAAGATAACCTTTCTCATGGTCTTATAATTCCCAGTTTGATAGTGGCAGTCCCCCGGGTGACAACCTCCGATGAAGACCCCATCGGCGCCCTTCTGAAAAGCTTCCAAGATATATGCCGGCTCAATAGTTCCTGAGCACATCACCCTTATCATCCTCAGGTTAGGGGGATACTGAATCCGACTTATCCCAGCCAAGTCAGCACCAGCATAAGCACACCAGTTGCAGCAAAAGCCTATAATTTTGGGCTCAAACCCATCCATACTATACCCCCAGAGCAGCACTAATCATGGAAGATATCTGGTCCCGTCTAAAGCCTCGTTGTTGGGCAGCGCCAGAGGGGCAAGCAGAGCAGCAAGTTCCACAGCCCTTGCACAGCGCTTCATTAACCTTAGCTAACTTCTCCGTTTTATCCACTGTAATAGCGGAATAAGGGCAAAGCACCTCGCAGATACCACAGCCGCTGCAAATGTCTTCATTTACCGAGCAGACTATGCCTTCAGCAGTTATAGTATCCTTAACCAGTATGGTAGTAGCCCGTGAGGCGGCTGCTTTAGCTTGAGCGATACTCTCCTCTATAGACTTTGGCGCATGGGCTAGACCGCATACAAAAGCACCCTCAGTAGCGAAATCAACCGGACGAAGCTTTACATGGGCTTCCACAAAGAAGCCGTCCTCATTTAGAGGTACCTTATAGAACTGAGCCAATTCCCTGATTTCGGCTGAGGGGATTGTAGCCACGCCTAAAGCCAGTATATCCGTATTGATAACGACTTGTTCACCTATGACGGGGTCATAAATCCTTACTTTTAGCGGATATTGGCCATTTTCCCTTACCGCTCTGACTTCAGGCTTCTCATCCAAATCGTAGCGGAGGAATATCACCCCTCTGCGGCGAGCTTCCTGATAATAATCCTCTTGAAACCCATAGGTCCTCATATCTCTATAAAGTATATAGATTTCCATATCGGGCTTTATCTCTTTTAGCTTTAGAGCGTTCTTTATAGATTGGCTACAGCATACCCGGCTACAGTAGGGTCTTTGGTCATTGCGAGAGCCTACACATTGGATCATCACCAAGCTGTTGCAATTAGTGATCTCAGGGTTGCCCCTAGCTATTTCTTCCTCTAACTCAAGAGAGGTGAGCACTCTGGGGTCTCTCCCATAAAGATATTCATCAGGTTTATATTCTTGACCTCCGGTGGCTATAATAACTACCCCGTGTTCAATCCTCTCAATATATGACCCACGATACCTCATTAACTCTGTAGTGAAGTTTCCCACATAACCAGAGGCGTCCACAATATAAGCATCAGTATATACTTCAATTAAGTGGTGCTTGGTAACCTGTTCGATAAGACCAGCTAGATAGGCTTGAACCTCTCCACCCTCTAAGGTGCAATGTACCCTCCTTGCTATTCCACCAAGCTCGCTACTCCTCTCCACTAGGTGAACTTTAAATCCCTGCTCGGCTAAAGTTAGAGCACACACCATCCCTGATATTCCACCACCGATGACCAAGGCTGAGTGGTTGATACTGAGGGACAATTGTTTCAGCGGTTCAATCAACCTTGCTTTGGCTACTGCCATCCTCACCAGGTCTTTCGCCTTCTCGGTAGCTTTCTCCGGCTCATGCATGTGAACCCAAGAGCATTGGTCACGAATATTGGTCATCTCAAATAGGTATCTATTCAAGCCTGCCTCTTTAATAGTCTCCTGAAATAAAGGCTCATGTGTTCTGGGCGAGCATGAGGCTACTATCACCCGATTGAGATTATGTTCCTCAATCATTGTCTTGATTTTTTCCTGTGTATCCTGAGAGCAGGTATAAAGGTTGGCATCAGTGAAGACGACGTTGGGCAAAGTAGCCGCATACTCCCTCACTTCGGGGACATTTACCACTCCACCGATGTTAATCCCACAGTGGCAAACAAAGACGCCAATCCTCGGCTCTTCTCTAGCAACGTCCTTTTCCGGAGGATATACTTTCTCCTTGACTAATGTCTTGCGGGCAGGTGCAAGTAAAGCCGAAGCACTTCCTGCTGCTCCACTAGCCTGCATAACCGTCTCGGGGATGTCTTTAGGCCCACTGAAGGCGCCGCAGACAAATATGCCTGGTTTTGAGGTTTCAACTGGGGAGAATGAGACTGTGTTGCAAAAGCCATACTTATTAAGTTGAACTCCAAGCTTCTTCCCTAGTTCGATAGCTTTCTGAGAAGGTTGAAATCCTACTGAGAGAACCACTAAATCAAACTCTTCAGTGACTACCTTTCCGTCTTCAGTAGTATATTTAATAGCTAAATTTCCAGTGCCATCTACCTCTTCAATTCCATAAATCTTTGACCTTATGAATCTGATTTTTTCTCCCTTTGCCCGTTCATAGTATCTATCAAAATCCTTGCCATAGGTTCTCATGTCCATAAAGAAGATAGTCTCATTCAGAGCAATAGGGCTGTGCTCCTTAGCGATAATGGCCTCTTTAATAGCATAGGTGCAGCATACTGAAGAGCAATAGGGGTTTTGGGCATCCCTAGAGCCAACACATTGAATAAAAGCTATCCTTTCGGGGATATCCCTATCAGAAGGTCGGAGAAGATTCCCTTTATAGGGGCCAGAGGCACTTAGGATTCTCTCAAACTCAAGGCTGGTTACTACATTAGGGTATCGAGCATAACCATAGTTGTAGCAAGACCCGGCATTGAATAATTCATATCCGGGGCAAAGGATAACCGAACCAACATTGATGGTGTCACTTTCTTCCTCATCTTTATATCTGACTGCTCCAGCCAAACATACCTTCTCACATAAACCACAGCCAATGCATTTCTCCCTATCTATCATGAAGGCAAGGGGCACCGCTTGAGGATACTCTATATAAACAGCTGCCCGTTTGCTTAAACCCTGGTTAAAAGAACTTATTCCCCTTGTGGGGCAGTGCTTGGCACATTCTCCGCATCCAGTGCACTTTTCAATATCAATGTACCTTGGTTTCTTTGCCAGCGTTACTTGAAAATCTCCTGCTTCCCCTTCAATTCCTTTTAGCTCAGTATTGGTGAGTACGTTGATATTTAGATGCCTTCCACATTCGACGAGCTTAGGTGACAAGATACACATGGAGCAGTCATTAGTGGGGAATGTCTTGTCTAGTTGAGCCATTACTCCACCGATGACTGAAGATGAATCAACCAAATAAACAAGATACCCTGATTCAGCCAAATCAAGGGATGCCTGTATGCCCCCAATGCCACCTCCAACCACCAACACACTACCTACTTTGTTCCCCTCTTTCGCCATTTCCTCTCCCTAGCCGCTATCTACTTTTAATATATGTAGGAGTCCTCCCTTCAAAAGCATGAAGGCGGACCCCGCCTGACTCTTCCAAGTCAACCAAATATGAGGAGCAAGCTTCTAAACTAAGACCTGTAGCTTGAGCTATTTCTCTAACTGGCGTGGGATTTTCCTCTAGCAAGATAGCTATCCAGTTTTTGTTATCCTCGTCGTTAAGACTAGCGTCCAGCAAGAGTTCAAATTCGTGAGGGGAGATTTGCTGGCCAAACACATTTTCTTTTTCCAGTAGGTCAAGTTCATTTCCCACCAGCCACCTTATCCTCTCTCCTTGTACTGTAAGCTTGGCCGCTTGCAAACGTTGGTGCAAAGTACCATTCTTCTCTAGTGGCCCCATCGCTCTCATCTTCTCAGTAAATGAGGTAACAATTTGGGCGAATCTGCCCCCCTCGGCTGCTGAGACCCAGTCAAGATGAAGCCTTTCGGGATTGACCCTAGCGATGTCCAAAAGCCGCTTAGTTCTATTCATCTTTTTTTCTGTGTGATAGTTGCCGTTCAAATAGTGGCAATCCCCGAGGTGGCAACCTAGGACTAAAACGGCATCGGAACCGGAGAGAAATGCCTCAAAGATAAAGACAGGGTCAACCCTTCCTGAACACATGACCCTTATCACCCTAATATTGGGTGAGTATTGAAACCTGGATATGCCAGCCAGGTCGGCACCGGCATATGAGCACCAATTGCACAAGAAGGAGATTATTTTAGGCTCAAAATGGTTCATGTTCTATCTGCCTATTCAGGCTAATGCCAAAGCATTCACCTGAGCCATAAGCTCATCATCAGTAAAATGGCCAATAGTGATTGCCTGCTGAGGGCAACTGGCAGCACATAGTCCACAGCCCTTACAGGATGCAGAAATGACCTCTGCCTTATTTCCACCATCTTTGGCTTTGAGTTGAATTGCCTTAAATGCACAAAGGGCTTCACACAACCCACAACCGACGCATTTCTCCTCATCTACTGAAGAAATGATGGGCTCGACCCGTACACAGCCTTTAGCCAAAGGTATAGCTGCTCTTCCAGCAGCGGCCATAGCTTGAGAGATCGATTCATCTATCGGCTTGGGGGAATGAGCAAGGCCACATACAAAAATGCCATCGGTGGCGAAATCGACCGGCCTGAGCTTCACATGTGCTTCCAAGAAGAAGCCATCCTCATTAAGGGGAACTTTGAGCATCCTGGCCAGCTCATCGTTTTTACTCGGGATAATGGCAGCACTTAGAACTAGCAGATTAGGGTCAATAACTAGTTTTTCGCCCAGTACTGGGTCAAAAACGCTTACTCTTATCCCATCAGTTTCAGCAGTAACCTCAGGTTTATGGTCATCATCGTACCTGATAAAGACCACACCCTGAGACCTTGCCCTAGCGTAAAATTCCTCCCTAAAGCCATAGGTTCTCATATCTTTATAGAGTATATATATGTTTGAAGACGGATTCTCCTCTTTTATCTTCAAGGCATTTTTGATAGCCTGACTGCAGCACACCTTGCTACAATAGAGTCGCTCTTGGCTTCTCGACCCCACACACTGAATCATTACTACGTTGTCCAGCTCATCAACTTTTATTGAATTAGTGGCAAGTTTCTTTTCTAACTCCTGTTGGGTGATTACCCGGTGGTGCTCACCATATAGATATTCCCTAGGTTTGTATTCTTCCCCACCTGTTGCCACGATAATAACTCCATGCTCTATAATCTTTTCTTCGGCAATTCCTCCATTCCTTTTTATAGTAGTCTTAAAGTTTCCGACATATCCGGCGATTTCTTTGATTTCGGTATCTTTATACACATGAATTAGGTTATTCTGTTCTACCTTTCGGAGAGTGGCTTCCAGAAGTTGCTGTATGGTGTCGCCCTCTAGGGTATAGTACAGTTTACGCAGATTACCGCCGAGCTCTTCCCCTCTCTCGATAAGAAAACATTCAAATCCCTGGCTCGCTAATTCTAGCGCTGCTGTCATGCCAGCTATCCCGCCGCCAATAACCAACCCTTTGTCGATTACCGGGATAGTCAACTCCTCTAGTGACTCAGTTAGCCGGGCCTTGAACACAGCCATTTTTACCAGGTCTTTCGCCTTTTGAGTAGCTCTTTCCGGCTCGTGCATATGCACCCAGGAACATTGGTCACGGATATTAGCCATCTCAAATAGGTATCTATTTAATCTCGCTTCCCTAATGGTTTCCTGAAATAGAGGCTCGTGGGTTCGCGGTGAACAGGAAGCTACTACTACCCGATTGAGGTCATGCTCCTCAATCATTGCTTTTATTCTCTCTTGGGAATCCTGGGAGCAGGTATAAAGGTTGGCATCAGCAAAGACGACGTTAGGTAATGTAGCAGCATAATCTCTTACTTCGGGGACGTTCACCACCCCACCGATGTTAATCCCGCAGTGGCAAACAAAGACACCAATCCTTGGCTCTTTCCCGAAAACATCTTCCTCAGGGGGGTAAACCTTCTCTTCAACCAAGGTATTGCGTACCGGTGCCAGGAGAGTGGCAGACTTAGCGGCTGCTCCACTGGCCTGCATTACTGTCTCAGGTATATCTTTGGGCCCACTGAAAGCGCCGCAGACGAATATCCCTGGCTTTGAGGTTTCTATAGGAGAGAATGAGGCTGTATTACAGAATCCATATTTATTAAGTTGAATCCCAATTTTCTTAGCTAGGTTGATTGCCTCCTGGGAAGGCTGAAACCCTACGGAGAGAATCACTAAATCAAACTCTTCACTGGCTACCTTACCATCTTCAGTAACATGCTTAATGGCTAAATTCCCAGTACCATTCACCTCGTCGACTCCATAGACCTTTGACCTTACAAATCTGACTCTCTCCTCTTTCGCCCGCTCATAGAATTTGTCAAAATCTTTACCCTGTGTCCTCATATCCATAAAGAAGATGGTCTCCTCCAAATCAGCAGGGCTGTGTTCCTTAGCCACTATAGCCTCTTTTACGGCGTAAGTGCAGCACACTGAAGAACAGTAGGGGTTTTCAACATCCCTGGACCCAGCACACTGAATCCAGGCAATCTTCCGCGGTGGTTGTCCATCTGAAGGTCTAAGTAACTCACCTTGATAAGGACCGGAGGCACTCAGCATCCTCTCAAACTCGATGCTGGTTACCACATTGGGATATTTCCTGTAGCCATAGTTATAGATAAGACCAGCATCAAATTCGTCAAATCCGAGGCACAAAATTATGGAACCAACTTGGATCTCTAGTTCTTCATCTACTTGGGAGAAGTCAATAGCACCTGCAGGGCAAAACTTTTCACAAGCACGACAAGTGCCTTTAAGGAAATAGGCACAAAGTTCCCGGTCTATCACCGGTATATTTGGTATCGCCTGAGCATAAGGCACATAAATTGCTTTTCTTTTCCCCAACCCTTGGTCAAATTCACTATCGGTTTTCCAGGGACATTTTTCTTGACAAATGCCGCAGCCGGTGCAGAGTGATTCATTTACAGAGCGAGCGTGCTTTAAAACTTTTGCGGTGAAGTTGCCCGGTACTCCTTGGACATCCAATAGTTCGGAGTAAGTCAGGAGTTCGATATTGGGATGCCTTCCGCATTCAACAAGCTTCGGGGAAAGAATACATATGGAACAGTCGCAGGTGGGAAAGGTCTTGTCGAGTTGGGACATCACACCACCAATAGCGGGGGATTTTTCCACCAAATGCACGAAGTAGCCCGCCTCAGCTAGGTCAAGCGCTGCTTGAATCCCACCTATACCGCCGCCCACCACCAGTACTGCCCCCACCTGCTTGTTTTCTGAGACTAACAGTTCTGATTTCATAAACTTTCCTCTAGCTACCGCCCTTCAGGAAATAGGAGATTTAGTTCTCTCCACTTCCTGTGAAGCTTTAGCCAGCAACTCTGCTGGGACTACTTGGACATCCTCTGTTTTCCTCTCCAAAATGGACAAAGCCATTTGATGTCGTAATTTTTCAGAAAGATTATCAATCTCTTTTATCCGGTCAGGGAAGGAAGGATGAACATAACCCTCTTTCACTGCCATAGTTCTCAAAGCGCGCATGACATCGGTAAATTTGACATTTTGAGGACAATGGGCATAACAGGTATAACATAGGGAACACAGCCAGATGAAATCAGTCGAGAGAACCTGCTGTCTCATCCCAAGTAACACCATGTGAATAATCTTTCTCGGGTTGTAGTTCTCATCGATTTCTGAAACTGGGCAGCCAGCAGTGCAAAGTCCGCAAGAGAAGCAAACCTTGATATTCTCACCCCCTGGCTGCTCAGCGACTTCGTACTTAAATTTGGGGTCTAGCTCATTTACCATTATCGTTCCCATCTTCGCCTCCTCTGGCTCCTAAGTTTTGAATACTTTACTTCTGCTGGCTAAAGCCCAGATGCTGCTAAAATATCAGGAACTACCTCTTCTCTGCCAATAGCCATGACATGGACTCCGTCACAGATAGCTTCTTCTTTTAGTTGCTTGATAAGTCGACTGGCGATCTCAATACCCTTTTGAACTCCCTTGCCTTTCTCAGCAGTTGCCATCTCATCAATCAAAGCCTGCGGGACGAAAACGCCGGGGACACTTTCATTCATATATTTTGCCATTCTCGCTGAGGCTAAAAGCACTATGCCGGCTAAAATTTTAATATTTTTGTCTAGCCCACGGACGTACTCCATAAACTTCTTGAAGTTATCAAGGTCATAAATTGCCTGTGTCTGGAAGAATTCGGCTCCTGCCTGAACCTTTTTTTCAAATTTTATGAGCTGAGGCTCAATAGGGTTTGCCTCTGGGGTAACGATGGCACCAGCGCAAAACTTCACCGCCCCGTCTAGTTCGTTTTCTCCTAGGTCCTTGCCTGATTCTAGAATGCGCACCATGTGAAGTAACTGAGCTGAATCGAGGTCAAAGACGGCCTTGGCCTCCTTATGGTCACCCACAGTGATGGAATCACCGGTGAGGCAAAGAACATTTCTAATTCCTCTGGTGTAAGCAAAGAGAAGGTCTGCCTCAAGTGCCATGCGGTTGCGGTCACGACAGGTCATCTGAAGGATTGGCTCACCGCCACGCTCTTTGATAAGAAGGGCAGTTCCTAAAGAAGGGAAACGCATCACTGAGCTTTGGTTATCAGTCACATTAAGGGCATCCACCTTGTCTTTGAGAAGGTCAATGTGGAGAATTGTCTTCTCAAGATTAGTTCCTTTTGGAGGCCCAATCTCGCCCGTCACTACGAATTTTCCAGAGTTAAGGGTTTCTTTAAATGCTGTGGCCATGGCTCACACCTCTTCTATGCTTGTAAGGTTTCGACTTTCCCTGGTCTTATCACTGCCTGGAAATTCCTCGGTGGGTAATACTTCCGCATCGCATCAAGCCTTCCCTGCTGCTCAAGTCTTCGATAAATGAGTGTCCAAGCACAATCTTTTTCTGGGTCTACCTC
>Ga0114919_10003033_pt1 | contig 13560 bp, 10 predicted proteins | sample BlataG_FD_88682 | JGI IMG/M metagenome (GOLD analysis project Ga0114919, IMG submission 88682) | Deep subsurface microbial communities from Black Sea to uncover new lineages of life (NeLLi) - Black_00105 metaG | ecosystem: Environmental > Aquatic > Marine > Oceanic > Sediment | place: Atlantic... | reverse complement strand
CCCTTGTGAGTTATGCGTATCTTCTAATTCCTCCTTATGAAAACGATTCTTCACAGGTTAAGCTTTTAGGATTCCGATTCCTGTCCAGACTTCCGGCCGCAAGGCGGAGCGCGCGCCAAAATCCGAAAACCGTCTCCGGTTGTCGTCACACATACATTCCAGTTACAGGGGAAGATACTCCAAGCAGTGGTTTTTCTTCAGACTCAGTTTCAGCCCCGGTTGGATACTCCTGCAACTTCGTGCCACCGGTGTGAATCTGTTTGCACATGGTGAATAGGAGAAAGAAATTCTCAGCGGGAAAGGGAAGGAAATCGTAGCCCCTCGCTTTCCTGGCGCTGACAACGTATTGTAATACAGGGAAAAGCCGTAGTTGTGCTTGGTTTTTTGAATTTCGGCTTCCTGGACAAAACCTCGAATTTATGGCACGCATCTTGCTATGGTACATAGAGATAGAGGGGAGCTGTAATGAGGTTGCTTGGTCCTAAACGCAAACTACTCCAGGTCCTTCAAAGATGAAACTGAAGGTTTCGATCATAATCTTTGCGCTTTTTTGGGTTGTTGCTCTGGCAGATCATCCAGCCGATTTCAGAGGCATTCAGTTCTACGCCGAGGAACTGCTGAAGCTCCGGCATGACGCTGAGAACCCAGGTTTCACCTCCATCGTGATACTTAAGGAGAGACTCTCCGAACTAGGGGTTTTCCGTAAAGATCAAACGATTACGGTTCCCGGGTTGGCAATAAAGCGAGATCTCCGGATGCAGCACGGATGGCAAGAAGAGTCTCCCTTCGACAGGAGACGGAAGGCAGCCTGGTCGGCCGGCATCTCTGACATGATGGTTAACCAGGAGAACTACACCAGTTCGTTCAATCAGAGCGATCCTTCCATGGCTATGTTCCCCGACAAAAGCTTTATCACCGTATGGCAGGATGAGAGAAATGGCGATCTGGACGTCTTCGCTCAGAAATATTCCTTCAGTGGTTCGCCTCAGGGATTCAACTTTGAGGCGGGCGAAGAGGATTTTCCCAAGGATCAGTTCCTGCCTTGTGTTTCGGTGATAGACGATACCAGTTTTGTAGTCGTATGGGTAGATGAAGAGGGCTTTGACATCCGTGGGAAAAAATATCACAAAGACTTATCCCCTGCCGGCTCCGCTTTCCAGATCGACGATTCTCCGATTCCGTTCACCACCTGGTCGCCTGCACTCTCCTCTTGGCCGGATGGCGAACTTGTGGTGGTATGGGCGGATACCAGATCGGGAAGCAACATCTATGCACGCAGGTTTGACGCCTTAGGAAATCCCCTCGGAGCAGGTTTTAAGGTTAACCAGGACGACGGGGGTGAGCTGCACACATCGCCCAAGGTGGCGGTGGGGCTCTCCGGGAATTTTGTGGTGGTGTGGGAGGACTACCGCAACCTGGATGCGGACATATATGCTCAGCGGTTTGACTCCAGCGGCGCCAAAGTGGGAGATAATATCCTGGTGAATCTGGATTCGCTGGATGAGGACCAGTACACTCCGAGCGTCAGCATGGGATTGAATGATCGGTTCATGGTTGCATGGATGGATTTGCGATATGGAGATGAGGCGATATTCGCTCGCTCTTTCTCGTTTGCGGATCCCTCAGGGGACACGGTTTTCTTCCCCATCACCTCGGACACGAGTTCCGTGGTTCAGGATTGTCCTCCCATAGTCGCGGATACTCTGGGGAGATTCACCGTGGCCTGGACCGAATATACGCTGCCTGATCCAACCGTGTATGCCCTGAGATTTGACAGCCTGGGGCAAATACTGAGCGACACCATAATCGTGACCAGTCCGCCGTCGACCGGGGAACGTCACGGCTTGGCGATGTCTTCTCGCCCTGATGGCAGCTTCACCGTGGCATGGATGGACAGACGGGCTGGTAACTATGATATCTATGCTCAAGCCGTCACCTCAGGTGGATTCCTCAACGGGCCAAATCTCATCTTAAATGACGACGAGCTGGGAGCCAATCAGAATCATCCTCAGATAGCCATAAAGGCGGATGGCGGGTTTGCAGTGGTGTGGGAGGATTTCAGAAGGGGAGGATCAGACATATTCATGAGAAGATTCGATCAGTCTGCCAGCCCGCTGTCTGACGACCGCATGGTAAACGATAGCCTGGGTCGTTTCTATCATGGAAGACCGGACTTAGCCTGCGACGAGTCCGGGAATCTGCTGGTGGTATGGGAGGACACAAGGGGGAGCTTGCTGGAGATATATGCTCAACTGTTCGATAACTCAGGAAATCCAACCGGGGGGAATCTCAGAGTGAATTGCCAGGGAATGATCAACAATTTCGCCCCCAGTTGCGATATGTCGCCAGCCGGGGGCTTCGTGGTGGTCTGGTCCGCTTCCGAGGGAAACGAGAACAACGTCTACGGCAGGCTTTTCTCCTCCTCCGGCGAACCGGTGGACACCTGTTTCATGATAAATGACGATGGCCTTAGCGTGGACCACCTCTATCCCAGGGTTGCCATGGATAGTTCGGGCGGATTCGTCGTGGTGTGGCAGGATAGAAGGGAGGGACAGAATCGGATATATGCTCAAGGGTTTGCTCCCGGCGGGTCAGAGGTCGGCGCCAATTTTGCAATTTACTGCGACAGAGCTGATCCTTTACAGTATAACGCAGATGTGGACGTGAATCAAAGGGGAGATTTCGTGGTGACCTGGACTGAACCGTTTCTTCCCTCCACCATGATCTTTGCCCAAAGGTATGATAGCTCCGGCGTTCGTGTTGATACTAACATGGCGGTCGTTGATGATCTTTCTGCCGCTCCTGAGAGCCCCAAGGTCACCTTAACCGACGACGGTTATTTCATGGTCGCCTGGACCGATCACCGGGCGCAAGGATCAGACGTCTACTTCCAGACGTTCTTGAACGGTTTGCGGCAGGGCTCCAACAGGAGGGTAAATGACGAAAACGAAGCTCTGCAGGATCTCGTCGACATAACTACTCGGAGCCCATTTCTGTATTCCGTCTGGAGGGACAACCGTGTGCCCGGCTTGGGATTCAGCATATTCTTCAACACCGTTAATTTCACCGAGACCGGAGTTGAGGACAACCCGGACGAGGAAAGCTCGCCGACGGATTTCCATCTTTCTCAGAATTACCCAAACCCTTTCAATCCGACTACCAGAATTCAGTATACCGTTGGCACTAAGCAGACTCAACCTGTCCCCGTCAGCCTGAAGATCTATAACGTTTTGGGACAGTTGGTGCGGACTCTGGTGGACGAGGAGAAGGCGGCCGGAAGCCATCGGGTCACCTGGGACGGCAGGGACGATAGGGGACAGGAACTGTCCAGTGGGGTATATCTCTATAGGCTGGAGATCGAGAATCTCCGTGTCAGCAGGAGAATGTTGCTGTTGAAATGATCATCCCCACCGACTGGCCCCAACAGATAGTATAAATAAACAGTATGTCTACGATATGTTTGCTGCTTTACTAAGGGCTACCCTCCATGAAAATTTAAATCGGAAATAGGCCAAATCAGGTAGAAGTTCTATTTGACAATTTCTGTCAGGGGTGTGATCTTTGGAGCGGAAAGGAATTCTGTCAACTTCGATAACGGGGTATGGCTATGAATCTTCTTCTGACTGGTCATCCAGGCGTAGGTAAAACTACCATCATAAGGAAACTGCTTGAGAAGCTGAAGCTCCCGGCTGGAGGCTTCTACACCGAGGAGATACGTGAGGACAATATAAGGCAGGGGTTCGCCGTGGTAACCCTTTCCGGCTTCAAAGGAGTTCTGGCTCATCGCAATTTCAAGAGCCGGTACAAAGTGGGGAACTATGGCGTGGGGGTCTATACTCTCAACAAGATAGGGGTGAAAGAGATCCAGATGTGCCTGATGGAGAAGAAAGTCATCGTTATAGACGAGATCGGGAAGATGGAGCTTCTATCGCCTCAGTTCCAGGCGGTGGTCGAAAAGGCGCTGGATGCAGACAATCCAGTTCTGGGGACCATCACCCTGGCCCGGCATCCCTTCGCTCAAAAGGTAAAGGCCCGCCAGGACGTGAGAGTCATTGAGGTAAACAGGGAGAACAGGGACGAGGTCCTGAAAACCCTGACCAAGGAGTTGAAGAAGCTCAAACTCTAGATAGGTTAGAACTTCGTTGCACCTCATACCTTCAAAGGAAGCTGTCCCCCCGGCACTTCCCCGGATAGACCAACAACCGAGCGCAACCTCCATCACAACAGTGGTATGTTATTCCCTCTCACCCTGAGAGGAATCAGTGACCATCTTAAGCGAGGCCGGTATCCACGACCCTCTGTCTGGAGGTCGAGACGACAGGCAAAAAAGTCTTGACAATCAGTCGAGGCTGGTACTATTTTATTCTTAGCCAATTATATTCTCCGAGAAGGGGAGGAGGTACTCTCATGGAAAGGGAGAAATGTCTACAGGCAATGGACTTCCTCAAAGATTGGTCCGCATGGAGAAGCAGTCTGAATGAAGCAATCATCGCCTCGCACAAGTTTGGCGTGTCCGACGAGAAGGTCAAGGAAATTTCAGAAAAGATGCAGGAGTTCCTGACGCAGAAGGTGTGTCCTGCCACCAAAGAAGAAGAGCTGCTCAAGGAGATGTGGAACGCGGCCAGGCCTGAGGAAAGAAAAACCATCGCCGGCCTGTTTTTCAAATTAGCAGACTGAATCGATACGTTTTGCATCTCTTACAACATTCTTGATTGACACCCGGCACCGGCTAATGCTCTTTGCGCTCAGAACGAGAGAGGAGGAGATTCCTCTCTTTTTTGTGTTCACAACTGCTGAGACCGAGAATGTCCCGAAGGAGCGGGTTCTTGAGGAGAGCTGGAGAGGATCCATCTGGCCATGACTACATCAAGGCTCGGTTGAGGAGAAGGACAAAGGTGGCCTTCGGTGAAGTCAGTCGCGCTGAATTACGCGACCCATGTAAGAAGTTTCTTCCTGATTTTGTCTCACCACGCATCCGGTATTCACGAATTTTCGAGATCGCTGGGTCTTGACCCTTGCCCCATGACCCTGGAATCTTGTCTCGCTGAGACCTCGAAATTCCTTGAAGAAAATGGCAATACGGATTATTATTAGAGTGCTGGGGCGAGACAGAAGGGAGCAAAGCTGTGAAAGTAACCATGACGATTCCATCCTATTGGGCGCGGGAAAAAGAGGTCGGCTGGAAGGAAGGAGACGCTGTTTACGACCATCCGACTCCCCTGGATGAGGAGGGCACGCTGTTCAGGGCTTTGGAGAGCACAAGAATACTCAAGGATCAAAACTTTCAACTGATTGTGATTGCCGTGCCCACCTCCGAGGATATCGCGGCTCAGGTTGAAAAGAAGATAGCCAACATCATCGCGCGCTCTTCGCGAAGCATCGGCATGGAGGTGTTGTTGTTCGGCCCTTCTCACCTTGAGCAAATCCACGACTTTTTAATCAAAGACGGTAAGAGGGAATTCGCCAACCTCCTCCAACTCCGGGGATATTCCAACGTTCGGAATCTATGCATGTTTATCCCGCATGTCCTGGGTTCGGAAGCGGCAGTGCTCATCGACGATGACGAGGTGTTTGAAGATCCAGACTTCATGTCCAAAGTTAGGGAGTTCATAGGTAAGAGTGCCCAGGGCAAACCTGTCGACGCGGTGGCTGGTTATTATCTTCAGCCGGATGGGGACTACCACGTCAAAAAGCGGTTCCGCCCCTGGATGGAATTCTGGGATCAGTTTGAGAGAATGAACGAAGCCTTTGACAAAATCATCGGAACCGAGCCCAGGTTGAAAGAGACACCTTTTGTCTTTGGCGGTAACATGATCATTCACCGAAATCTGTTTGCCAAAGTACCCTTTGACCCCAATGTGCCGCGTGGTGAAGACATAGACTTTCTGATCAATGCCAGGATGTTTGGGTTTTCATTCTTCCTGGACAATCAGCTTTCTATTAAGCATCTACCGCCCTCGAAGACGCATCCGGTTTGGATGAGGTTGCGGGAAGATATCTTTCGCTTCGTCTACGAGCGAGCCAAGATCGAAAGCCAGAAGGAAAGGGTGGGAATGACCAGGGTTGACCCAGAAGAGCTTGACCCCTATCCCGGCTGTTTCCTGAAAAAAGACCTGGAAGGGAAGATTGAAAAGGCCTGCAAGTTGCTATCTGACGAGTATCTTGCGCAGGGAGACAAGAAGGGCAGTGAAGAGGCATTGAGAAATATCGAGTTTGCCAGAACTGACGCCATGCCGGGATTCGATCCGTTTGATAATCTCTGCAATCTGCAAAGGAGATGGCAGGAGCTGATGGACTACACAAGTGGAGGAGATGTCAGTCTGAGGATGAGAGAGATTATTGAAGGAGAGAAAAGATGAACTTGCTGTTCTTGCCGAAGCTGCTCCCCCGGGCAGACATAATAGGTGGGCCAATACTCATCTATCACAGAATCAAGAACCTGTCTCTGATGGTCCACAAGATAACGGTCATCGCTCCTGCTTATGGCGAGGAGGATCTGAAAGACAGGAGCCTCGAACCTTTCTGTGATGAGATTATCCGAATAAAATCGGGAAAACAGAGGTCTGGTGATGAGGTGGAAGCCCTCCATCGAAGATTGAACAGACCGGGTTTCTTCTTAAGCGGAGACGGCGGTTTTTCCCAAGATATCGAGGACGCGCTGAAGCTGACCGTGAGGGAGAAGCAGATCGATGCCGTCATCGCAGAGTATTCCATGATGGGACAATACATAGAAGGAAGCGCCCGGTCCTTTCCCGCGAATACCGTGAGCTTAATTTCCGTTCACGAGTGCTACACCAAGGCATTCAGGATGAGAGCCGAGAAGGGGGAGGATATCCCCGAAGATACGATAAGGGAGTTATTTGAATACGAATTCAAGATGTATGACGCCGCTGATAGACTCTTAAGCCTCACTCAGGAGGACGCTGAGATTCTCACCGGTTACTCCGCCCGGCTAAAAGACAAAATTCGCGTGGTGCCTCATGGAGTGGACACAGACTTCTACAGACCGCCTAAGGAGAAGTCCTGGGAGGGAAGCTCAAAGAATCTCCTGTATTTGGGGAATTTCCAGCACCATCCCAACGTGGATGCGGTGAAGAACTTTCTCGAACACTGCTGGGATAACATCTCAAAGCAGGTGCCGGATGCGAAGTTTTACGCGATAGGATATAAGCCGCCTGCGGAGCTTCTTGAACTGGGAAGCAAGCACAAAAACGTAATTGTGCAGGAGGGGGGAGACAATGAGAATGTGCGCCGAATCTACTGGAATAGTGACGTGTTCGTGGCATCCATCGCCTTAGGTACCGGTTTCCGGGGCAAGCTTTTAGAGGCGATGGCCTGTGGGTTGCCGGTGGTTGCCACTTCACTTGCCACTTTCGGAATAGGTCCCACTAACGAAGAGAACATGTTCGTGACCGACGATTACGATGTTTTCTCCGATTATGTGATCGCGCTTTTGAGAGACATCGATCTGAGAAAAAATATCAGCGCTAATGGTGTGACGTTGGCGAGGAAGTTCGATCATAAGCAGGCTGCGGAGAAATTGGATCAGGTGCTCAAAGAAGGCAAGGGATCAAAGTGATAAAGGATGTCATACGGATTACAGGAAACCAGTCTTATGCGGAGGCGTAAGGGCCGGTGTATTCGGAAAAGGAGTTCATTCCAGATTTAGAGTTCCACCCGTTGACCATTGACCGGTGGAAAGACCTTGAAAGCCTGTTCGGAGACCGAGGTGCGTGCGGCGGCTGCTGGTGCATGTGGTGGAGACTGAAGAGATCGGACTTCGAGCGGCAGAAGGGCAAGAAGAACAAAGCTGCCTTAAAGAAATTGGTGAAGTCAGGTCAGATCCCGGGGATTCTGGCCTACTCTGAGGGCAGGTCCATTGCCTGGTGTTCCATCGGTCCGAGGGAAGTGTTCCCGGCTCTGGAGCGGTCCCGCGTCTTGAAGAGGATCGACGATAAACCGGTTTGGTCTGTGGTCTGCCTGTTCATTGCCAAAGGCTTCAGAAGAATGGGAGTGTCGGCTGCAATACTCAAAGCCGCCGTTGACTGCGCGAAAAGGAGAGGCGCCAGAATAGTAGAGGGATACCCCATCGAGCCGAAGAAGGGCAGATGGCCCGATGCTTTTGTCTGGACCGGCGTTCCTTCGGCTTATCTGAAAGCCGGTTTCAAAGAAGTTCATCGGGGCTCACCCACCCGGCCGATTATGAGACATTTCATCAGGAAATGAGAGATCGCAGTTTTCGCCACCCTCTTGGAGCGTGAGGCTTCGGCTCGGCCGCGGTTAATGATAGACGCCCTCTAACAACCGCCTCAAGGTTCCTGCCTGAGTTCATTCTATCCACACCAGATGAGCGTTTGGCTAGGTCGACTCACTGGAGCACCTGGCCCTGCGAACTAAGATACCACTAGTTGTCGAAATAGAGGCGCCGCTCCATTAACCATTCTATAGACTTCTGCGTGGTCTACGAAATTTGTTTTGGGAAAATAGAGAAAACGCTTGACATCTGTGGGGGAATTACATAACATACGGATAAGAGCAAAAGAAATAGCAGGGGATCGATGCTCTTGGGCAGGCATGCTCGAAGAACTGCCTGACGAAGAGCTCTGTACGGCTCTAAAGCCATAGAACCGCGCCTTGTTTTAGGTGGTGCGGTGGATTCCGGAGTTACGACATAATCCGGAGCCTTTATCATCATACGCTCGGAGAAAATCGATGGCCGCGAGGAAGCGTCTAAAAAAGCAAATAGTCGAAGCTCTTCTCGCCTCTAACAAGAACAACTGCCTCACCACCGGCGTTCTCCACGATGTACTAAAGAAGAAGAACGTAAAATGTACCCGGCAGGAACTCAAACAAGCACTTGAAGAACAATGCAAAGACGGGGAGGTGGAACGCGAAGACGAAAATCGGTATTGCCTGATAAAGAAAAGAGAAAAAAAGAAAACAGAAGAGAGGAAAGAAGAAAAGAAGCCAGTAATTAAGACTCCTCCTATTCCTCCTATTCTTGTAGGCATTCTTACACATCTTTCTCAAGCCACAAAACCTGTTTCCACTGGGGAGTTGGCGCAGGGACTTGATTTGAGCACTCGACAAGTCTATGCCATTTGTCGCCGCTTCGAAAAGAAGGGATACCTGGCGAGCGAGGTGAAACCTAGTGAGAAGAGGGTTTTCTTCGCACCGCTCACTGGCGAAGTAGTTCACGCACGCAACTATGACCGAGTTGACACTCTTTATAAAAAGCTCGGCGGAATCGTGGCCCAATTCAGCCCTGGAGATCCTAAGATGAAACAGAGTCTGCAGGGTTTCTTCGGGGATATGCTCAGGAAAGAAGAATATGCCAAGCGACGCAAGTCGATAAATACTTTCAGGAAAAGTCTACTCAGAACCGTTAGCCGCGCGGAGAAAAAGAGCGACGTCGACAAAATCATGGGGCTTAGGCCATTTCATCCAAAAGTTCGCATCTGGGAGTCTGCCGTCGGATGAAGCCAATGGAGGCTTAAGATTTGGAAGATGTGTTCGAAATTCTGAAAATCCTGGGAATCGGCGCAATCGTTTCAGCGTTTTTCGCAGCCTTTTTCAACTATATCTTCCACCATCTGAGCTCGAAGCGTCAGTTTCGTCAGGCCTTAGACCAGAAGATGATCGATCGTGTGAGCGATCTGGTAGAAAGCTACTATGGGCAGATTTCCAGTTCGAGCCAAAACCTTCTAAACGCTTTAGATCAAACTCTGTCGGGAATTAAGGCAGGTAAGAATGTTGCCACTGCGGAGAAAATGTGTTTCTATCTCCTTGCAAGGTACTTTCATCATTTGGAACGGCTCAGACAGGAGAGACCGGTGCCCCTCTTCACAGAAATTAGCGCTGAAGAAGACTATCTCCTGCAATTTCATCAGGTCTACCAGAGTCTTCCGTTCGGCTTCTACGACGTCTCCTTTCTGCTAAGCTGCTTCCAAACCAAAGAAGGCATCAAACCTGCACATGAGTTCGTGGAACTTGTCAATAGCGATTCGAAGCTCCAACGCTGTTACGAGGTATTCTCTGACTGGCTTGGCACTTGCCGTTGTGTTGACCCCGTTGATCCAAATTGTAATGTCCATAAGGTGATTGAGGCATGCCGGCAGATTGTTTCGATCCTGGACGATCAAACTAAGAAGATGTACTGTCTCTGGTATGAACGGCGTAGAAAGAAACCCGAGAAGAGGGGCGATTAAGCACAAATTTGGGTGAACGGAGTTTCTGATGCTCCGAAGTGCTCTGAAGACCCCGCCGGAGCCGGAAGGAATTCCCGAAGCCGTTCGGTGTGGGTATCTCCTGATGCCGAGACTTCAATAAGATCTATTGTTTCCCGGAGAGATAGATGAAAATCTTGAAGAGGAAAACGGCGCCGCGCTATGTGCGCGAGGAAGGCATCACTTCATATCTTCTGGCATCGCCACGAACAAGCGATGCGAAGCATCTCACCACAACGTTCGTGGAAATCAAGCCCGGAGGACATCAGCGGACTCACACTCACCTTCCTGAGCAGGTGTACTTCATACTTGAAGGAAGCGGAATGATGACTGTCGAGGATGATAGACAACGTGTTGGACCCGGAGATTGCATCTTCATCCCTTCGGAAACTCCTCACGGGCTGCAGAACGACGGCGACGTCTCTTTGACATACTTTAGCGCCGCCTCACCGTCCTTTAACAAAGAACAATTGCTAAAGTTTTGGCCGCTGGGGAGTACGACAGATAGGCCCGAGTAATCTTGCATCGATCAAAGACTTTCGCAACCTCTACGGGTCAAGCGCGTCGGAAGGATCGGCTGACTGGAAGAATCTCTCGAACTCTCGGGGCTATCAGTCAACCTGACTCCGAGAAGCCTGGCCAAGCGGATGGGTCTGCTCCACGATTGCCCTTCGTCGCCGCGGATACGGGGTGCGTGGGAATCAGATCAACAACGCAAAAGAAGCTCTTGACTTCCACAGAAAAATAGTATAATATTACACACGAAACAGTTGAAAAGGCCACCGGAGGTTACGGTCTTCGGCTGAGCAATTGACACGGCAGCTCGGCAGGAGGAGGTTGTGAAACGACCACCGAAATGCCTGATTTCCCGAGCCTGCGCCGCAAGGGTTGTGCTGAACACCTGGCATTCTTGGCCTCGTGACGCATGGTTGGTCAGTGTGGATGTCGGTGGGTGAGAGGTGGCATCAAAAGTGGAGAGCTGCGGGTACACGGAAGGAGGAAGGAATGTGAAAGATTGGACAGCAAACTGTTCGGAGCACGAACGAACAATTAACGAAGGAGGATGCAATGGCTATCGGTCTATTGCGGGTGAAGGGCACAATTGATATCGGCCAGTTCTGGCCGGAGGGATCTTCGGATGCCGACACGGCGAAGATCATTGTCAATATAACTCCGACTGGGTTCAAGTTCCGACCGCACCCAGGAGCCAATTTTCGAACGACTAATGCGTTTAGGGACGCCATCGTGATAGGTAGGGTGCGCAAACGAGCAATCGATAATAAGGGACGAATCACCGTGCGCCTTCAAGGTATTGATGCTCCGGAACTTCACTACAGACCACCTTCCCATCTCACCGATAGAGGCGGAAGGACTCCGGAACAGAGAGAGCGCTATCTTGAGGTGAATGAGGAATACCGTCAATACTTGGCGGAGACGGCGACTTTCAAGCTCGTGAAGCTCCTCGAAAGGGATGGTCGGGATCCCCTTCCGTGCACCGTGGAGACTGCTGTGGATTTTCCTGACGAGGTGTTCGATTGCTATGGCCGATTCGTTGGTGACATCCACGTCAGCATTCAAGGTGCTGACTATAACGTCAACCGATGGTTGGTGGAGCGCGGCTTGGCGTTCCCTGCGTTCTACAATTCGATGTCCGAAGACGAAATCAGGGCGCTACGCGTTGCTGGAGACCGGGCCTGGGCTGCGGATCGCTATGTCTGGCTGCACCTCGCGGATTATGTAGGTAGCCTTGACTGGGACCTCGAGTACCGGCGTCCCAGCCACGATCCCGTTTACGTCGAGGCCGATGACCTAGGAGATGTCGTCGTCCCAAAGCTCTTTAGGCGTCTCGCTAAGTGGGAAATCAACCGGTATGCTGGGATGATTGCCAGTGGCTTCTGGAGCTATGTGGAGGGCTGTGGAGACGATTGCTACCTTACTGATGAGTTCCTGGAACAGCCAAGTTCAGCGCCTCTGTATGGCCTGCACGAATTCCTTGACATAGACGGTTTCCTGAGAGTTTGGCCAGAGGAGCTAGTATTCCGAGAGTCCGACAGTCGCCTGATTCGACCTGGGGGTGGTGAGGTCCGCTGGTAATAGAATCTGTGGGCTGAGCTGTGTTGACATTTCCTAGTGAAAGCGCGTAACAAGAATGAACGCCGAACTCCTGTTATTCTTGACCGCAGTTCATGGTGTGCGCCGTTTTTTTCTTGATTTTCGCGGGCGAACTGCGTAGTATATTGAATTCGCGGGACAAAGAGTGATAACACTCGCGATCGAGAAATCAACCAGACTCAAACTTACGCACACTTTTGTGAGAAGGAGGTAAATAGCATGGCAACAGCAGACAAGAAGGCAGACTTAGCTGGACCCGGCATCGGCAACTATGACGAGTTGGAGAAAATCCTGCCACAAGACTACCGCTCCCTTTTAACCCCAAAGGAAACGCAGCAGGCCATCACTGCTGCGAAAAATTATATCGAGGGGGGTCTGTGTAAGGAGCTCAACCTGATACGGGTTGAGGTTCCTCTGATCGTAGACGTTGAGAGCGGTGTGAACGACATGTTGGATCGGGATGGCTCACGTACCCCAATCGGCTTTCACATTTCAAACGACTACGATAAGAACCCAATCGATGCCCAGATAGTACAGGCCGCAACCAAGTGGAAGCGTGTCGCGCTGAAGCAATTCGGCATGAGGATGGGGGAAGGCCTGTACACCGATATGCGCGCGGTGCGCAAGGATTACTTCTTAGACCACGATCACAGCGCATACGTGGACCAGTGGGACTGGGAGTTGGTGATAACCGAAGACCAGCGCAACCTGCAGCTCCTGACCGGAGTGGTAGAGAAGATCTGGAAGGTCATCAAGGGCGCCGAGACTCACGTTCAGAAGATTTTCCCCCAGTTGAAGACGGACAAGTATCCCGACCTGCCGGAGAAACTGAAATTCCTGCATGCCGAAGAGATTCTTGACAAGTATCCCGACCTGCCGCGCAAGCAGCGTGAGACAGCGATCTTGCAGGAATATCCCGCGGTCTTCATCTATGGGATCGGCTGGACCCTCAAGGATGGCTATCCGCACGAGATGAGGGCGGCTGACTACGACGACTGGATTACCGAAACAATGTCGGAGGATAGCAGGCCCATGCATGGTTTGAACGGTGATATACTGGTTTGGAATCCGGTGACGGAGCGCCGGCATGAACTGACATCAATGGGTACCCGTGTAAACGCTGAGTCTCTCAAAAAGCAGCTTGAAATAAGCGGTCAGCAAGACTTTCTCAAGCTGCCATACCACCAGGCAATCATCAGAGACGAAATCCCGCTCAGTATTG
>Ga0114919_10003031_pt1 | contig 13566 bp, 8 predicted proteins | sample BlataG_FD_88682 | JGI IMG/M metagenome (GOLD analysis project Ga0114919, IMG submission 88682) | Deep subsurface microbial communities from Black Sea to uncover new lineages of life (NeLLi) - Black_00105 metaG | ecosystem: Environmental > Aquatic > Marine > Oceanic > Sediment | place: Atlantic... | reverse complement strand
TATGCAGGGTCCTCACGCACACATCTTGCCATAGTGACTATAGTCTCACCCTTGTATCTTATCAGTGCCTTTTGCCTGGGGCCAACGCCGATCAACTCGACATGAGCCCCGTTGGGCACCTTAGATCCCAAATACCTGTGGTGATTGTCCCATCGGAATACTCTCACTACCATGTTCCTATTATACAACATTTTTCCCGAGTTGTCAATACCAGTTGAAATATAATTCCAAATTGCATATTAGTACCTGCATGATATTATACTATTGACATTGCCGCTGGAATATGGTACAATGGTATAGGAGGAGTGGGTAGCTATGCCAGGCAATCACAGAGTAGAGCTGCATGATACTGAGACTGGGTGCGAGCATGGGGAGTGTCTGGAGTGCCCCCTACCCGAGTGCAAGTATGATCACGCGGACGGTAATCCCAGGCCAGTAGCTGTTTCTCGTGTAGCTCCTGTAGTCGCCAAGGCTAGACCCAGCGTTGCCCCTGCGCACTATGAAAAGGGCAAGGTAAGGCAGACGGTGGCCAGGCACCTGCGGGCGCTTGGGTGGGCGCAGCAGCAGATAGCTAGGCATCTTGGAGTGCACCAACCTTATGTATCAACGCTGCTAAATAAGAGGAGCTATGACTAACGACATAACCCCTGAAGAATCTGTTGCCATGAGCCTAGTCCCTTGGGACAGGGACGACGAGCGAACAAGGTATTTGGGCTTGAGGAGCTGCGGGTTCACCATCAGGGAGGCGTTAAGGCTTATTGGCCGAGCAAAGAGCACACTGAGTCTCTGGCGGCATAATGACGAGTTTGTCAAGCTGGAGACCCAGATCCCCGATATGCGCAGGCAGCATAGGCAGGAGTACACTAACACTGAGTTCTTCCGAAACTACTGCCTGGTGCTGGAGAAGGACAAGCAGGTTCTGGAGAGCAGCCTGTATCCAGGCAAAGATGGCGATGGTAAAGCTGTCCCTATGACCAAGTGGGATCATGAGTATCTGCTCAAGCTCCGATCACATTATACCCCCCAACAGCTCCAGGTTATAGAGGCTCTGATTGAGGGCGACAGGCAAGGCAAGGGATTTGACTGGTCTGAGCTGTTCTTGACGGCAACCAGGATTCAGGAGCGGGTTTCTATTGGAGTCAAGGTGGTTCCTCAATCACAGATTATCGAAGGTGAGGTAGTGGAGGACTAATGGGATTCAGGCCAGTTACTCCAAAAGTCCAAAGAGCTGCTCGGCAAAACATAAGAAAAGCTCAGCTGAGTCGGATTAGAACTCGTGAGCCAAGAAGCATCGGCCGAGTTACTAGGCAAAGGCGGCGGGGGCTCACAAGGAGACGGGCATAACATGATCTGAGGAGGCCAGATGCACCTGGTCATTGATGGGTACAGTCGGGACAGGGGAATCCTTCGAGACGTAGACTTGATCTATGATCTGCTGGACGACCTGCCTGACCTGATTGGAATGACCAAGATCGCCAATCCTCGAGTGTTCTCACACACTGGCAAGAAGATCGAGGACTGGGGAGTGTCTGGGATTGTTCTTATTGCTGAGAGCCACATAAGCATCCATACTTTTGTCGAGCGGGCCTTTGTCAATGTAGATGTTTTCTCCTGCAAGTCATTTGACACTAAGAAGACTCTTGAATATATAAAGCAGGAGCTGAAGCTTGAAAGATATAAGCACTACACTCTCGAGCGGGGCTTGGAGTTTCTGATATGACTATGTCGCAGGCTGAAGCCGTTCGGCTTCTCATGGCAGACCCAGTATTGCGGCTAGAAACTCTAATGACGATAGAGGATAAGAACCGTAATCTTGTCCCTATGATGCTATTTCCTATTCAGCGGGATGCCCTGGAAACTCGTACTGGCCGAGATGTCTATGTCAAGCCAGCTCAGGTAGGGTTCACCAGCCTGATCATGGCTGATTACCTTCTGGACTGCTTGACCATCCGAGGAACAGTCTCTGTTATCATCTCCTATGACGAGTTCATCACTGGCAGGCTGCTGAGAAAGGCTCAAGCATTCTATGACAACCTGCATGAGAGAGTTCCCAGTATCCCTAAGATGGAGCACAAGTCTACCTTCGAGAAAACATTTAGGGGGTTAGGGAGTAGCTTCTATATCGGCTCTGCCAGATCATTTGCGTTTGGCCGAGGCGAGACCATCCACAATCTTCTCATTGATGAGTACGGCTACTGGCCAGCAGGGGCGCCAGAGCTACTGTTTGCGTCAGCTTTGCAGCGAGTCCCGCTAACTGGAAGCTCCAAAGTTGCGATAGGCTCTACTCCCAACGGCGAGGACAATGACTTTCACGAGATTTATGCCGCGGCCAAGGAAGGCCAGATGGTTGGGAAGTCTGTGTTCAAATCACACTTCTACCCCTGGTATCTGCATCCTGAGTACTCGATGCTTCTCGATAGCCCATATGCCCTGCCTGGGGATGAGAAACCAGTTCTAGATAACGTTGACTCTGAGGAAGCAGCTCTCATAGTCAGGTTTGAGCATCTGGGGATCGGCTTTGAGGAAGCAAACAACAAGATCCGCTGGCGCAGGTATAAGATCGCTGAGATGGCCAGTCTCAGAAGGTCTGGGGAGACCAGACTACTGTTCGGTCAGGAGTTTCCTGAGGACGATGTCAGTTGTTTCCTAGTTGCTGGTGATATGGTCTACGACCCGGATCGAGTAAACGAGATGGCAAGGGAGTGCTACCCTGCTCCTATTCATCATCTTGATGCTGACATCTGGCAGCCTCCTGAGGAGGGTAGAAAGTATCTTATAGCCATTGACGCTGGGGAGGGAAAGACTAGTGAGAGCGTAGCTACTGTCTGGAACTTCCAAGCTGAGGATGAGTTTCTGCATTGTGCAACCTTATCTGGCCTTTATTCCCAAGATGTAATGGCTGAGAAGGGTATGGCTCTAGGCAGGTACTACAACGAAGCACTAATGGCTGTGGAGGATGCTCTGGATATAGTAGTCCATGTTAAGACCTATCCGCAGCTTTATTACAGGACCGACCCTGTCACTGGTCGAGTTGGTAAGGACATTGGCTGGCAATCTAACACGAAAACCAAGCCTTACATGATTACCGAGGTAATCCGGAATCTCGGCAGAATCAAGACTCGAGATATAAGAATAGTCAGCCAGTTTCGCAACATCAGGTGGATTCGGAGCAATTCTGGTCACGAGAGAGCTATTCCTACTGGAGCTGACGACTATCACGACTCTGCTGCCATTGCTGTGGTCTGTCGGGAATCTGTCCCGATTGAGAGAGGATTCGTGGGAGTCGCAGGATGGTCAAGTGATTGGGGGAAGTAACTATGGGAAAGCCGAGATGTCCTGGTTCTAAGATCCGCTCCGGGGGAAAGGGAAGAGGCTTGGGCAGGGGGAAGGGTAAAGGCCCGAAGGGAGTCCCTATTGGTAGGAGGCGATAGTGAGAGCGCAAGAAATCCAGACCAAATGTACTGATCTGAGAAGCTTCTGGGCCAAGCGAAACGCCAAGATGCGGGAGTGGTATAAGGTTCTGGAGATGGTAGATGAGCTTGCTCAAACGGACATGGAGTCTTTTGTAGGCAATGACCCTCGGGCAGCTTACAATCTCATAGTCCACATGCTCGACTCCAGAATTCCTCATCGCATAGCTCCTGAGTACATGACCACTGAGCTTATTGGAGTTGCTGACGATGTAGAGGCTATCTTCCGAACTGCCTGGAATGACATCTTTCTCAGATACAGAAGCCGAGGCAAAACCAGCTGGATGCGAGACTTCTTGGGCCTTCTTGCTGCTACTGGGTGGTACTCGGTCTTTGCCCAGGTTACCCCAGATGGCTCTAGATGCATGGCAGAAATCTGGAACCCTGCTGAGGTCTACCCTAACTTTGACGACGATATGATGATAGAGTGCTCTCATATCTTTCCAATCTCTGTGGTTGGAGCTAAGCGGCTGATCTACAGGAACGGCTGGCCAGTAGATGCTCCTAGGCAGAAGTCAAACGTATATGACTACTGGTGGGTAGACGAGCGGGGTAGTGTTTATAACAGCATCGCACTCGGCACTACCGTTGTAAAGGATAGTGTGCATGAGTCAAGATTCCACCGCATTCCTATCTTTGTTGCTCCAACTGGTGGTCTCCCTGATATGGGGATGCTCTGTAATGTGGAAGGCCAGTATCTGGAGGAAATGGGTCAGAGCTTCCTGGCTACTAACCTCCCCGTGTTCAAGAACCTGAACAAGTGGTGGACATTCTCGATGCAGTTGATGAGGGACACTGCTCAGCCCAGGTGGTTTGAGCAAACCTCTAGTGGCACTAAGATAATCACTCCCGAGAATGTGTTTAAGCGAGGAGCAATATTCCGAGGCGGACTGCAAGATAAGATCTCAACTCTCGATGTTCCCCCAATTCCTGTTGAGCTGAGAGCATCGCTACTTGACATGGAAGCAATGCTACAACGGGGCGGCCCTTCCTGGGCTATGTATGGTAATATAAGCCAGCCACTTACTGCTTACGTAATGAGCCAGATTGCTGCCAGCGCTAACCAGATGGCAAAGCCGTTTCATCAGTCGACCATCAATCTTATCACTGATATTGATAACTTCTGGCTGGAGCTGATGAAGAGCCAAAATTACAAGCCGTACAAGATGGAGCTGCCGAAGGACTTGCCACCCGAATCCAGAATATCTGCTGAGTACGAAATCCGTATCCCTGGTGACCTGATGAACAGAGCTACTCAGGCTCGCATGCTTGACCCAGACTTCAGGCTCAGTACAACTAGGGTGATGCTCGAACTCTTTCCTGAGGTCAGCAATCCTTTGCAGGAGCAGGCAACGGTTAGAGCTGACCAGGCTAGACGGCATCCGGTTATGGCTGTGCTAGCGTTGATAGACTACCTGGAAACCCAGGCTGATGAGCTTCGAGATGCTGGGGAGAAGAAACAAGCTGAGCTGCTCGAAATGGCTGCCGAGAGAGCAAAGAGCTCACTAGGAGTGGCTGAGGAGGAAGCAGCGGCAGCAGGGGTTCCAGGAGAAGAAGCTCTGGCCCAAGCTCCAGTCGCTGGGCCTAGGGGGCGAAGATAATGCCATTACCGAAACTACCTCCAAGACCAAAAGAAAAGATTCCTGTAGAGCCGCCGCCCATCCTTCCACTCAAGCTAGCTGGTGTTATTCCTTGGAGATCTAAGGCCGAGGAATACGGAACAAAGATGCGACTGGCTGGCCACAGAGCAGAGGAGCTTGGCAAGGAATTTGCCAAGGCGATGACCCCTCAAACTCCTGAGGAGAAGATCGAGCGGTTTGAGGAGATCCGAAAGCCAGTCGTTATCGAGCGAGAAGGCCAGCCTCCTGTCTATGTTGGGGTTCCTGTAGCTCCTACGATCCCCACAACCAGACCAGCGTCGGAGATAAAGCAGGAACTGCTGCCAGTCATTGGAGAGTTCGAAAAGTACAACTGGTTCTACGCGACTGCTGTTAATAGTCAGATGGTTGCTCAGGTCGCGGCAATGGCCGAGCAGGCTGGGAATACTGAAGGGCTTGATTTTCTCACTCCTGATGATATTCTTTCCTCTATTCCAGCGCCAGACAGCCTGACTGAGGAGGAATCGGCAGAAGCTCGTGAGATGGTGGAAGGTATATTTGTTGAGGCTACTGAGGAGTTGGAGGAGCTGGTTGAGGGCCTTCCAAGGGCTCTTGAGGAGTACACTGAGGAGTTGGAGCTTCCTGGGCTTGTCCCTCCTGCTCCTGTTGCCCGTCGAGTCCCTGTAACTACCCACCAGGCAACTGTAGCTGACCTCATTAAAGCTTTCAAAACTCCAGCTAGGCCAAAACCAGTTCTGTCCGAGGAGGAGTGGCTCAAGGGCCTGAGGGAGGATGGAACTATAGCCGCTGACGAAGACCTGTTGGACTTCTACAAGCAGGAAACTAACCGAATGGTGCTGGAGTGGATAGATTCTAGAAATAAGATAAAAGCCTACAAACAAGGCATAGAATCAGTCCACCCTGCTGGCCTCAAGGATCTCCTGAAGCAGTTTGCCGTGCAGCCTGGGTATGATTTGATGGTAATTGGTGGCTACTACTTTGAACATGTCAGTATGCCTCTGGCGGGATTCCTATGGGGGAAGTTCCCCTGGACACTACCTCCACTGCTTCCGGTGCTGGGCGTAGCAGAGCTATTGGGGAAAGGCCTTCCTGTGATGATTCCAGATATCGAAGCTGAGTACAATAGGCTTCGGGCATCCGGTGAGGATCCTTGGATGGCTATGTCTCAGGCCTGGGAAGCTTGGGATGCCCCCAACTGGTTCCTCAAGTACCTGATAATGGAGGCCTTTACTGACCCGTTTACTTATGTCGGCTGGGGTATAGCTACAAGGTTCACCAGACCTCTAGGAGGTTTTGGCAGGCTAGTTGGAGCTGCTGAGAAAGGTGCAGCTAGGGTCTTGGAGCTTCCCTTCGATGCTATCAAAGCTGGCCTGAGGAAGATGCCTACAACTGCTGGTATTCGAGCAATGAGAGCTGAGAACGCAACTGCTCAGTTTACTCGGCTCCATATCGAAAACTTTGTTGGCAAGCCTATCAACAAGGTAAGCATAGCTGAGATGGATGCGGCTCGGGAGTCGGCTATCCGGTTTGCATTGAAGAATCCTCACTCCGAGGAGCTGCCAGCACTAGCGGGTAAGGAGTTCCTCAAGCACACTCCGGTTAACCAGAGAGACATAGCCAGGTGGACTGAGAGGCTAGGGGCCGAGATTCCGGAGAAGGAAGTTACCAAGGAAATGATCGAGGGAGCTGATAATGTCTTTGAGGACTACTTCTTCCGTCATCTTGTTACTCGAGATGAGGCAGGAGCCCAGCTGCTGAAGGTTCTCAGTATAGCTCCCGCAAAGGAAGGTGCTTATAAGACCGCTGGCAAGATTCTTAACACTAGGGGCGCTAGAATCATAGGCCGGTCAAGGTTCATGGTACAGGCTGAGAATGCCTTCGAAGCTACTCGGGCTCTGGCTCGGCAAAACTATAAAGTCCAAGTGCTGATTGAGCGAAGTGCTGCTTATATGTCTAGGCTCGAAGGCGGCACTATGACTGCACTGGTTCAAGGCATTGACACTAGGGTCACTGCAGTCTGGCGAGACTACATTGACAAGATGCTGGTTAGGCCCTTTGCCGAGGCTTACCTCACCTTTGCCATGTACGGCCCTATGAATGTCCTGGAGGACTACGGCAGGTCGACTCTGGGCCATGTCATGCCAAGGAGAATGGGAGTGGAAGCCTGGCAGGACGTGGCCTACGGCCTCAAGTACGATCCCAATCTTACTCGCTATGGTATGTCTGAGATGATTGGCTACCTTGAGCGGACTGGTGAAGCTTCTGCTCACAACAACTGGGTGTTGCAGCTTGCCACTGGCGGGCAGAAGAAGTGGTCGGAGAAGCTATATACTGCGCTAGTTAGGACTCCTGGTGGCTTAGGTATGGACATCAGGAGGAACTTCATAGCTAGGCGGTATGATCAGATCCTGGCTGAGGATGGTGGAAGCCTTATCACAGACATTGCCAAGTCTGGCCCAAACACTCCTGCTGGGGTTGAAAAGAGGCTAGCTAAGCATCTGGAGAAGGAAGTTTATCGAGCCAAAACTACCGTCAATGTTGATCTAGTTCGGGGAGTCAAGGATGCCTTTACTCACAAGAATCTCACCCGAGCTGAGCTCCGCAACACCATGAGTCTATTCCCTGACATTCCTCCTGCTGCTCGAGACCTTGTCCTCAAGGCTCATAACCGAGGAACTCTCTGGAGAGACATAGACGGAACCATGCAACAGGCTCAGGACATACTTGTGGAGGACTTCATCCGTAGTCCTGATATGGCTACTCAGCAGGTGGAGCAGCTGTCCAAGATTCTAACCGAGATGGAAGTCAAGAATCCTCAGGAGATGGCCTGGGCTATGCAGCAGATTCAAGTTATGTGTGATGTCTATGGGGCACTTCCTCATCAGGTAGTTGCCCAGGCTACAATCAAGTCAAGAGGATTGCAACTGGCTCAGAGGGAATCGGCGTTTGACGAGACTTTCTTGAAGATATACGGGTTCTTGGATGATGCTGGAGTCAATATTGAGAGGGTAGTGGGGAAGCTTCGAGCTGATGCTCCTAAGATTGGCTTGGGGGCTAACTACTCTACCAAAGCCAACCGCCTCCTAGACATTATGATGGCTCGCAAGGAATATGCTACTGAGTTCCGTGCTCAGAACATGGCTACCAGACATGAGATCTTTGCAACCACCCCGAGGCGAGAACGCACTCCTCAGTTCTGGGACGACTTTGGTATGCAGATGGAGTCTGAGTGGAGTACGTTTGAGCTGCGAGATGCTGAGCTATTTGGCCAGATGGAACAGGCTAGGGAGCTTATGGATGCAGCTGCTGGGGCCAGGCCAAGAGCCCGTGCTTCTATCAAGGTTACTGGTAGAGCACTAGCTCCTGCTGACATTGGGAATCTCATTGGGGCTCGAGGCGATGATATCTCTAGGGCTCTGCTGGAAGTTCTCACTGTCAACAGCAAGCCAAGATTCACTGCCTATGTCATGGGCCGAGTCAGACCATCTGATGCTGGGTTTACTCGAGAAGCAGTTGAATCTGTCTATGACCAGATAGTTGCTAGCCTTCATACAAGACCAGATACATTCTCTTACATTACCAGAAGCCAGATGCAGATTGATGGTCTGAGGAAGGAACTCTGGGGTCTGCATAACTCCAAGCAGTTTCCGAAAGAGCAGATAGAAAAGATGCATGGGTATATTGATGCTCATGCGAATGCTCTTGAGAAGCTGATATACGAACCTACCATTACTAAGGGCATGGAGATGGGGCTGTCTCCTAGGATCCTAAAGTATAGCCACACGATGAAGGATATAGAGACCATAGCTTCTGGTCAGGGGACTATCAAACTCTATCACGGCGCCCCTGAGGAGTTTGCAGAGGCTCTCGTTAGCGAAGGCCCGAGGGTGCCCTATAATGTTGAGGACGTAGCTAGAGGGGTAGCCAAGGCCTATGGACTAAGTTGGAAGGAGTTTGAGCCGTTTGCATATAGAGCGGGAGAGGTAGTGAAGGGCCTTAGCACTGCTACTGCTCCCGTGGCTAGCAGATGGGCGCAGCACTTCCCTGTAGGTGAGATACTGACTGATCTCAATTCTCATGCTAGGCTTCTGGTGGAGTCCAAGAAGCTGGCTAGGAAAACTGGGCAGTCTATCGAGGATGCCTACGAGGCTGTAGCCCTAAGGGGAGAGGAGGCAGCAAAAGCAAAGGGAGTTCCTGCTGCTACAGAGAGCCTGGCTGACCTGCTCGGGCTTCCAGACAAGTATACTCTCAAAACCGGAACCGGTGCTCTGGTGGAGCTGGAGATAGATGTTAGTAAGCTGCCTGCGCAGTCTATTGCTAGGGCAAGGCAGGAACTTGGAGCACTTGGTAGGGCAGAGATTTCTAGGAAGGAACTTGTTGAGCTTTGGAACCATGGCTATAAGGACTTCAAAGTTGATCCCGGCGCTATTAAGTCCGCGAGAATTGTAGAGAGGGGACTACCACAGGTTCCCCTTGCTCCTCCTGGCCCTCCTGTTGAGCGGGTCCTCAAACCTGAATTCTCCGACTACCAAACCCTCCGCCAAGACGCTATGGATGAGGCTCACAAGTGGTACTATAAGGAATATCCTGACTACACCAATGCTAATGCCTTTGATGCTTTTATGAAGGCGATTTATCCCTACTGGACTTATGAGTCTCAGCGGCTCTACTGGCTGCCTCGAAGCTTCGTCCGTCACCCTGGAACTTTCACTAACTTCGAACGCTGGCAGAATAACACTGACTATGGGTACATTCATATCCCTGGAACCTCCGCTGACATCAATCCCTTCCGAGGAACCATCTATGGAACTCTAACAACCAGGCTAACCCGTCGAGACTTTCCTGAGTACTACGACTCCCTGCCTCTTGGCGGCTTCGTCGAGATGATGGACGGTCTCAGCAGATGGGGCTTCTACCCAGGCATCCATATTCAAGCCCCCCTGTCACTGATTGGGGGATTGGAGGCCCAGACTGGGGAACTGTTGCCGTCACTCCACAGATCAGCCTTGAACATGATGGTAGCGGCCTTCCCAGATAACAAGTATGCTAATGCTATCCGAGATCGCCTATTCAATGATAGATTCCATGACTATGCTGCTATCATCGAAGCAACCAGGCACGGTGCAAATGGGGTTCTCATCTGGACTAAGATTCAGGAAGGCGTTGAGCTGACTGACGAGGAAAGATCAGCCTGGTCTGCTGGCCGAAGGGAAGCTGCCCTCTGGGGTATCCCCTTTGAGCAGTTTGGTATGTTCCGGCTGAGGACTGATGAGCAGTATGAGGTATATGAAGCTGCCAGCCAGATTATCTTCGAAATGACTGGGATCACTCCTGAGCAACAGGAAGACCTCAGGCGCCGGGGTGAGAGGCTCTGGGACTTGGTCGGTGGCTTATCTCCAACTCAGCAGGCTATCCTCGAGGAGCTGGATTACTACAAATGGGTGAGTGCCAGGAATCCCCTACTTCCCAGTACCCAGCAGCTTGAACTCAACCGCCAGACAATGTTCTGGAATGATGTGGAGAAGTTCAATGAGTCAAAGACCCAGGAGGCTCTCCAGTATCAGGCTGAGTTTCGCTCTGGTAAACGAGGCCCTAAAGACTACATTACCCAGATGACCAAAGTCTATGATGCCAAGCGGGAGTACATTGACGAGCTGCATAAGTCTGACCTGTATAAGGACGTGGCAATAACTCTCGAAGAGCGACTGGACATGTATAAGAGACACGGCCGCACTCCTCCTGTCCAGCATCCTATGCGGGAGCTAATGAACCTCTACTTCTCTATCAAGCTGGAGGAAGTCGAGGATCCTGAGACTGGGGAGCTTTACCGTGACTGGGATAGCTTCTGGACTTACCGAAAGGCCATCGAAGCTGCGATTCCTGATGAGTTCAAGAAGGAGTGGGAGGAGTTCCTTTCCCGCAATACTACTCCTTACGAGCAGGTCAGATTCCTGGTTAACGAGGAGTACTTCCGAAAGTACAACCAAGTTTGGGAGATGGTACTGGCTACCTACCCTGAGGGTGAGCAGAAGCTAGTCGAAGAGTATCTGCATCTCGGTAGAGTGAAGAAGAACAAGGAGCGAAGGGCAGCTATCAAGTTGATGGTATCTGAGAAAACTGAGCTCAAACTCATCTCCAGCTTCCAGTCTGATCTATCTTCTGCCCGTAGAGCTCTTCGCTATGCTAATCCCCAGCTTGATGCCTGGCTCAACTTCTTTGGCAGGGTTGATTCCTTCACTACTGACTCTGCCGAAACAGCTTACGAGCAAATCCAGCGGGACATGGGAAGGAGGTAGGGCACATGGAACTTTGAGATAATGTATAATTTCAGATAATCAATACATTATCTCTTATGTTGAAATTATACTATTGACAACCGTGGCTGAATGTGGTACAATATGGTAGGAGGAGGCTAATGTCTGACAAAGACCCTCAGACTTCCGATGGTGACGGTGATCCATCTGGCTCCGGAAACCAGTCCCCAACTGACCCATCTGCGGGTGGGCCGAAGGCTGGCACTGTTGGTACTGGGCCTAAGATGGTTCCTGAAGCTGATCTCCTTGTGCAAAAGCAGAAGGCGGAAGGGTTGGAAGCACAGCTAGCTGAAGCGCAGACTGCTCATAATACAGCCTTGACTAAGGTTGGAGAGGAGCATGAATCGACTCGGCAGAAGCTGCTTGCTACCGAGGCCAAGGTCACTACCTTGGAGGAGAGGTCAAGGGATGGGGCAGGATCATCCGAAGAACTGGTACAAGCCAGGAAGCTGTATGACGAAGCAATAAATAAGGGTGTGGTACTTGAGGGCAAGCTCCTTGATGCCTTGAGGCAGTCTATGGTAGCTGCCTTTGGTATAACTCCTGACTCAGTGAAGGACAAGACCCTTGAACAGCTTGGCCAGTTCGAAGAGGCTCTGAAAGCAGTCACTGCTGGTAAAGGCACAGGCCCTTATGCTCTTGGTGGAGGTGCTGGTGCAACTCCCCAGACCGCAACAGATCGGGCGAGGGCAATTCTGGCAGAGGCTGACAAGAAAAGAGCTGGTGGCTCTCCTTCTAGTGAATGACGACAAGGAGATGAATCATGGCGGATAGCGGTGGACATTGGACTAACCTAGCCGCGCTTCAGAAACTCACCGAGTCTACCAAAGTTCCCGGTGTCATCGAGACCGACGTCATGCGAGGGAATCCGGCCGAGCGGATGGCTCTCGTGCAGGCCGCTCATACAGGCAAAAGCATCAAGTGGCTTCGGGAGCAGATAGTAGCCGATGCTGATGTCACGGACATCCAGGTTGGTGAGATCTTGACCTTCTCCGAGAACATGGGCTATGACGAGGAAGAGACGGAGCTGAAGATATCCTACATCATGCGGAAGCTGGACAAGTACGTCCGGGATATCTACGGCACCTTCAACGACTATCGAGCACAGATCCTGGTCGAGATGGAGAAGGCCCTTCTGAGGAAGCTCGGCGACAAGATACTGTATAATGACCTTACCTACGGTGGAGCGAAGCAGTTCGATGGTCTTCATGCTCTGGCCGCGGTACAGACCGGCACTGACCTGGATATAGACGGAGGGGAGGCAGGGTTCTCCTTTGGGAACCTCCGGACTCTGGTCGATGCAATGCCTGCTGGCGTCGATGAGCTCTGGTTCCCTCACAAGATCATGCGGCAGGTGGATGCGGCCTATCAGGAGAAGGGATTCTCCGGCCTGGCAATTACCAGAGGCACAATGGCGAGCATGAGCATCGGCTGGAACGAAGCTGGTAAGCGCCAGATGTTCTGGGATGGGATTCCCATAGTCCGCACCGACTACCTGGTAGCAGAGCAAGCCAACACCGGCGTAGGGTCAGATGCCCGGGCCAAGTACAGCTCTGGAGACAAGCAGTATTCCATCATGGCTGTGAAGTTCGGCAACGTGCTCGCCGAAGAGCCCGGAATGGCGCTTGCCTTTGGGAATACCGAAGGAAATGGGCAGTTCTACAAGCTCGATACCTTCCCAACCCTTGAGAACTGGGACGCCGAGGCCATGAGGATGGTTTCTTACGTCGCGGTGCTGCTCGGTGCTGCTCATTGCCTCGGTCGAATCTACGACATCGAAGACTTGCCGGTGACGGCATAAGGACATAGGGAGGAGACAGGAAAATGAGAGGACTCAGAAACGTCATAAGCTACCCTGGTGGGAAGGTGCTTATTCCCAGCCAGTGCGACAGCCTGGATGAGAATGCCGGTGAACTTCCTGACGAGTTTGCGGAGTCTTCGCTTCAGCTGTTCCCCTTGGGGAGCCTGCTGATCGTCGGGGAGAGGAAGTACCGATACTGCCGGAATGCTGCCTCGGGTGGCCCAGGGAAGGGTGTGTTAGCTCAGGCCGCTGAGCTTCAGCACGCTGACGCTGACGCTGGCCGAGCGGTTGCTGTGACCAATGCTGTTGGTGACCTCACGGTGAGCATCACAGGCACCACAAACCTGACAGCGACGGCAGAC